>JADMIO010548822.1_pt1 | contig 100132 bp, 82 predicted proteins | sample 8958161 | NCBI WGS metagenome assembly JADMIO01 (sample SAMN16585339, study PRJNA669376) | soil metagenome | isolation source: Crop rotation soil | place: USA: Cullars Rotation, Alabama | collected 2011 | reverse complement strand
ACAACTTGTCCACGTGGAATTCTAAGCTTAGGATCCCAATGTGCTGGAAAGTCGGATGCCCGTTCAATGCCAGATACCGCTGGTCCCCCACTTGTTGTGGAACTCCCGTCAACAACGGCACCCCCTTCGCAACATCGTCGGCGGTCAGCAGTCCGCGCGTGGAGTAACCCCAGAAAGTGCCCACGGGCAAGCCTACCTGCACGATCACCGGCGACTGTTGGCCCGTCGGCGCCGTTGGATAATAGTAGCTCACCCCCGGCCCCAATGACACTATCCTATTCCTGTTCGCCGCCCACACCACGCTGCTCTTCCACGTAAAGCGACCCCGGATATTATCGGTATTCAATGACGCCTCGATACCCTTGTTCTCGACGGAACCCACGTTTTCCAATGCCGATTGATAACCCGTATACTGTGGCAGCGGAACATTCAACAACAGGTCCGTCGTCTTCTTATAATAGACATCCGTCGTCAAACTCACCCGGTTCCCCCAAATACCCAGATCCACCCCCGCATCATACTGCGTCGTCGTCTCCCATTTTAAGTTGGGGTTGGCGATCTGTGTCGGGGCGATCCCTGTCACGAGTTGCCCGCCAAAATAGTAGTTCGTCGGCGCAAGTGCGGCCAGTGAGCTATAGGCCGGCACCCCCGAATTCCCCGTCTGACCCGCGGAAAGCCGCAACTTCAGGTTGCTGATCCCCGTCGCCCAGTCCTTGAAGAACTCTTCTTGTGACGCATTCCAGCTCACCCCGATCGCCGGGAAAACACCCCATTTATTGTTCGCGCCCAGCACCGACGCGCCGTCCGCCCGCACCGACGCCGTCACATTATAGATATGTTTGTAGGAATAGCTCACCCGGCCGAGGTAAGAATTGATCACGCTGTGATGCGAAGAGGATACCGGCAGCAGCGGCGTTGCGCCATAGCTGATATTGTTAAAGGTCGTCAGATCGTTCGGAAACTTTTGCGCCGATGCAACGACACTCTGATGGTCCGTCACCTGCGTCGTATATCCCGCCAGTATATTGAAGAAATGCGTATTGGCAATCACCGGCGTCCAGGTCACCGTATTCTCGTTCAGCCAGCTCGTGGCCGTGACCGAGCCCACGCTGGCCGCGCCACTCACATTATACCCCAGCGACGTCGAAGACGGCGCATAATAATTCTGCTTTGTCCCAATCTGATCAACACCTCCACTCAACTTCAGCGTCAGATTCGCCAACGGCTTATACTCCACAGCCCCATTCGCCAGCAGGCGGTTGACGATGCTCTGATTCGTGATGCTCAGGATATCCTTCAGCGGGTTGGTCGGCGTAGTGATATAGGGATTTGTGGTATTATAGCTCCCATCGGCGTTCTTTATCGCCACCACCGGCACCGCCTGCAGCAGCGTCGACCAGAGATTGCCGATCTGCACCGAGTTATAGGCGCTGCCTGTCAGTTCATTTTCCGTCGACCGGCTGTCAAAGACGCTCAGCGTCACCCGGAAGGTCTCCCCCAGGCTGCGTTCGTAATTGAATCGGCCCGAATACCGCCGGAACCCCGTATTATAAAGGATGCCATCCTGGTTGAAGTAGTTGCCCGCGAGCAGGTACTTGCTCTTCTCGTCGCCGCCCGACACCGATAGCTCATGATTCTGCACCGGCGCCGTCCGGATGCCGGCATTCTGCCAGTCCGAGCCCTTACCCAACCCCGCCAGTTGCGCGTCCGTATACGTCTTCGCCACTCCATCGCTGACATTGATATCGTTTACCAGCGAGCCCCACTGGGTGGCGTTCAGCAGGCCGATCTTCTTCACCGCCGATTGCGTACCAAAGTAGCCCGAATACGTCAGCTCGTCACCACCCTTCCGGCCCCGCCGGGTCGTAATGATCACCACTCCATTCGCGCCATGCGAGCCATAGATGGCAGTCGCCGAGGCGTCTTTCAACACCTCGATGGATTCGATATCGCTCGGGTTTATCGTCGCCAGCGCATTGACCCCCGCGCCCGTCGTCGCCCCTGAGTTGGTAAAATTGTTGTCATTGTAGACGATGAACCCGTCGATGACATACAGCGGGTCATTGCTGAAGGAGATCGAGTTGCCGCCCCGCACGCGGATGGCCGCCGTACCGCCGGGCTGTGAGTTGTTTTGGGTGACCGACACGCCCGACACCGAGCCTTGCAGCAGGTTGTCGAAGGCGACGGCGGGCTGGCCGAGGGCGTTCTTCCCAACTCCGGCCACGGCCCCCGTGACGTCGCTACGTCGTTGGGTGCCATAACCGACAACCACCACGTCGTTTAGTTGAGAATTCGCGCCCTGCAGCCTTAGCTCCGCATGTTCGTAGGTCGTGACCTCGATCTCGCGGGTCTTGTACCCGACATAGGAGACGAGATAGGTCACTGGCACCCGCTGGCCCGTTATAAATCTGAATTCGCCATTATTATCCGCCGCCACCTCATGTGTAGTTCCTTTTATGTGCACGACCGCACCCGGCAGCGGGTCCCCCGTCTTTTCATCGCTCACCCGGCCCACCAGCGCCACATTTTTCGTCTGGCCCCAGACCCCGCAAGAAAATAGTAGCAAAGCGATGCCCGCGGTATAAATTCTATACCTTTGTCTCAGATACATTGAATGATATTTTATTGTTTAGTGTCTTTAGATGGCTGCCGGTCCGTAACGCCAATCACAACCGGCGCGCCATCGTCCAACCGGCCAGGCGAAAGCCCGACCGGTTTTTTATTTGTCCATAACCATTTTTTAATTGGAAAAAAGTCAGCAGCAACAACAGCAGGCAACCTTATTTAAGATCACCACAAAAACTATCCCATAGCTCCGCCAGGCGGCGGAATTCAACGCAGTTGCCGGTTGCATAACAAATGAATTTCGAAACAAAGATTGGGAATAATTATTAGTCCACCAAATTAGTAGACAAATAATTTTTAATTCCATAAAAACAAGGGAGCAATCACGGCTGCAGCGTATAGGGAGAAAAGAAAGATCGCAAGACCGAGTCTCCAGCCGGTTCGCAGTGCAGCAATCAAGTTTGCTGTAACCCCGGCAAGCCCCAGCCCGATCATTAAAAATGCTGTCAGGATGGTCCAGTTGTCGGTATTGCGTTCCGCCATCCAGGCAAGATAATGCAGTAGAATGGCCACTGCCACACCCAATACAATGGCAGAGAGGTGACGTAATTTCATACCTCCAAGTACGCAAGTATCTCCCACAATAAATTTGACCGATATCAAATTTTATCCCAATCGGCTCAACGTCTCCAGCGTCACCCCCAGGTAAGACGCAATATCCTTGCGCGGAACCCGCGCCAGCAAATGCCCGAAATGTCGTTGAAAATAGGCGATCTTCTCCGGCGCCGTCTGCCGCCGAAGCATAAAATTCCGCTGCTCGCTCTTCACATAATAGGCCGTGATCAGCTTGCGCGCAACCGCATTGAATTCCGGAAGATCGCGGTACAAACCCTCCAACTCCTCGAAGCTGATATAATACACACTCAGGTCCTCCAGCGCCTGGATATACTCGTTACTCCGCGTCCGGCAGAAAAAGCTCTCCACCGAGATCACCACCCCGCCTTCACAAAGCAGCCCCGAACAAATTTCCGTCCCCTCCTTCAGATAATACACTCGCACCAGGCCCCGCTCGATAAAGTAGACCCGGTTGGACACCTGCCCTTCTTCCAGCAAAAGGCTCTTCTTCTTACATTCCTCCTTCTTCAACAGCAGCCGCAGCCGCTCCACCACCGCTTCAGAAAGCGGGTGCAGTTGCCCGAGGAACCCGATCGGATCAAGCATTTCGGCCATAAAAAATTTCCTTGCCACAAGTTTAGGATTTATTTGCCTATATTTCAACGTTATGACCACCACCATACTTCAACAACTCGCCGCCATAGCCCAACAGGAAGGCGTCCGCATCCTATACGCCTGTGAATCCGGCAGCCGGGCCTGGGGCTTCGCCTCCCCCGACAGCGACTATGACGTCCGATTCATCTATGCCCAGCCCCGCGACAACTACCTCAGCATCCGCGACCGCAAGGATGTCATCGAACTACCCGTCAACCCGATACTCGACGTCAATGGCTGGGACATCCGCAAGGCCCTGCAGTTGTTTCTCAAGTCCAATTCCCCGCTGTATGAATGGTTGCAATCGCCCATCATCTATAAGGAGGATTCGGCCTTCGCCGCCCATCTCCGGAGTTTGATGAACACCTACTACTCCCCTCGCTCCGGCTGTCATCACTATCTTTCGATGGCCTACAACACCATACATAACGATCTCCGGCATCCCGAGGTCCGCCTCAAGAAATACTTCTACGCATTACGCCCGGTGCTCGCCTGTGACTGGATCCTCGCCAAAGGCACCGTTCCGCCGATGGAGTTTGGCATCCTGCGAACCCAGGTGGCCGATGCCGGCTGGAACGCCGCCGTCGATCATCTCCTCCGCCAAAAGGTTCAGGCAGATGAAAAAGCAGTGATCCCGCCCGTTCCTCTCCTGCAGGATTGGCTCGAAGCCACCCTGGCAAGGTATAAAGAGCAGGTCGAAAGTCTTCCCGCCGTAAAACACGACACCCAGCGCCTGGACGAATTATTCCGTAACTATGTAGCATGATCTTCTCGCAACTCATCGACCACCCCCAGCACCTGCTGCTCAAATGCATCAGCGGAAGCCGGGCCTACAACCTTGCCCTGCCCAGCTCCGACACCGATATAAAAGGCATCTTCGTCCTGCCCCGGCACGAGCTCTACGGACTTACCTACACTCCGCAGGTGGCCAATGAAACCAACGACGAGGTGTATTTTGAACTCGGCAGATTTATCGATCTCCTTGTCAAAAACAACCCCAACATCCTCGAACTCCTCAGCACCCCGGAAGACTGCATCCTCTTGCGTCACCCCCTGATGGACCTTATCCGACCCCAGGATTTTCTTTCGAAGCTCTGTCTGGACACCTTCGCCGGCTATGCAAAGACCCAGATAAAAAAGGCGCGCGGGTTAAACAAAAAGATCAACCTCAGCTTCGAACGCCAACGCAAGTCGGTCCTCGACTTCTGCCATGTCGTCGTTGATAAGGAAGCCCAGCCCCTAATCCATTGGCTCGGGCAAAAGAATTTCACCGCCGCCGACTGTGGCCTCGTCCGTCTTGCCCACTTCCGCGACGCTTATCTGGTGTTCCACCGCAGCCAGCTGTCCGAAAGCTCATCCATTAAAGGCATCGTCTCCGGCGAGACGGCAAATGATGTCCAGCTCAGCTCGATCCCAGCAGGCGTGCCGCCCCTTACGGTGATGCACTTCAACAAAGACGCCTACTCCATGTATTGTAAGGATTATGCTTCGTATTGGGAATGGGTGGAGGAACGGAATGAAGCCCGCTATCAGAATACGCTCGCCCATGGAAAGAACTATGACGCCAAAAACCTGATGCACACCTTCCGCCTGCTGGCCATGGCTGCCGAGATCGCCACCGAGCACCGCGTGATCGTCCATCGCCAGGATCGCGAATTCCTGCTCCGGATCCGTACAGGCGAATTCGAATATGAAACCCTGCTTCAGATGGTAGAGGAGAAAATGGCGGAGATCGAAAGATTGTATGCCGCAAGCGATCTTCCCGACACTCCGGATCCCACACATGCGGAGGCCCTGCTCGTGCACATCCGCAAAAGATTCTATTAGCATGGCGTTGCCAGGCCCGCGGTTTCGGCAAAATTTTTGCTTATAAATGTACAAAAGCACGACCATGAAACAGCTTGCCCTTCTCTTCGCCGTATCTACCTCACTGACCCTCACCGCAATAACCACCGCCTCCGCCCAGGGGAACAGCCGCGTCTATATCATGAAGAAAGATGGAAAAGTCATCGAGGTCGTCAACGGCAAACAAGAAGCCGTCACCCATGATATTACCCTCCCCAACCACGCCACCGTCCACGGCGACGGAAGCATCGACGACATCGACGGCAATAAAAAGCAATTGAACGAAGGAGAATACATCAGTTTCGTCGACGGCCGCATCCGCAAACTGTCCGCCAGCCCTGCCGCCGCCCCGGCAACGACGACAACAAAGCCTGTCGCCCCCGCAACAAAAAAGCCCGCGAGCAAATCATAGGATTTATCCCCTATGCAGCTTCCGATACTGACTGGGCCTCGCCCCATACTTATTCCGGAATGTCGTCGCAAAATACTCGACACTGCTGAACCCACTCTCATACGCCACCTCCGTCACCGGTGCGGCCCCATTCTTCAGTAATATCTCCCCATGCTTCAGACGCAGCTGCAAAAGATACTGATGCGGCGTATACGCCGTCATCCGCTTGAAAATGCGTAGGAAATGATAGGGACTCATACAACAATGCGACGAAAGCTCCTGCAGCGAGATATCGTCGCGGAAATGTTCATTCAGATAGTCCCTGGCCCGTTCGATCGCCCCCAGTTGGTTGCCGCCTGGCAGCTCGTTGTCGCCCACCACTTCCGTCCGGTTGGTAGCAAGGGCCACGACCTGGCCGAACAGTTCCATCGCGAGCACATCGACCGCCAGTTTCCCCGCATGCGCCAGCTGCCGCAGCAATTGATAGTGCAAATAATCCACCTCGGCCGTCGACCGCATCATCACCGAACAAAAATTGTCATTGGCAAAAAGGAAAAGCCCCCGCAGCCGGAGATCATCGAGGTACCGCTCATAAAAGCTGCCGGCGAAATTGAAGATAGTGCAGCCGCCCGCCGCGGGCCGCAAGCCGTATTCGTAACCGGGCTTGTCGATCACCACGTAGCCGGAAGGCATGGTATAGCTTTGCCGCGAGATGTCAAAAAGAAAGGCGCCCTGGTAGACATAAAGAATGCAAAGACAATCGTTGAACCCCCGGGCCATCCTTCGGTCCGGCAGATCGTAGGTCCAATTCTTGATCTCGCATAAACCCGATTCATACAGGACCCCCGATTGCAAATGATTCGATATGAGTTTTTCTCTCTGGATCATCCCACGACAAAGCTGTTATTCTCTCATGGTGACAATAAAAGTCCACCCAACCCCGACCGGGCCGGCAACCCGCAGACGGTCAAATTTAGTCGCCGTCCGCCGCCGTCACCTTCAAAAAATTGCTTTTCTCCATCCACTCCTATTTCACCACTTTCTTCAACACCCCTACCGCCTCCTCCAGCTCCTTCTCATTCATCGACGCAAACCCCAGCCGCACCGCATTCTCCCGCCGCTTCGGATCATGCCAGTAGTCCTCCCCATTCCCCATCCCCACCCCAAGCCGCGCTGCCGCCGCCTGTATCTCCCGCAACGGCATCCCATGGAAATGCGTATAGACCGCGAATCCCCCACTCGGATCGCAAAACGCCACCCTCGACCCCAGCTCGCTCCGCAACAACTCACACAGCCGGTCCCGCCGTTCGTGGTATATCTTATTCGCCTTCTTCAAATGCCGGTCGATGTCTCCGTTCCGCAACAGATTCGCCATCGCCTCCTCCATTAGCAATTCGCCCTGCCGGTCGATAAGCCGCCGCAGGCGCGTCGCCTGTTGGATCAAATTCACCGGCGCCACTAAAAACCCGATTCGTATGGCAGGCGCGATCGTCTTGGAAAAGCTTCCGATATAAATGACGTTCCCACAGGTATCCACGCTCGCCAGCGGCAGGATCGGGCTCGCGGCATATTGAAAATCGAAATCGTAGTCGTCCTCCAGGATCGCAAAGGAATACCGCCGCGCCAGCGCCAGCAGCTGCTGCCGCCGCTCGGGACAAAGCGCCACCGACGTCGGCATATGATGGTGCGGGATCACATACACCATCCGGATCTTCCGGCGCTTGCAAAGCTTCTCCACCGCGTCGATGTCCAGCCCGTCATCGTCCACAGGCACCCATTGCAGGTCGGCGCCCGCAGCCCGGAACACCTCCGAAGCACCGACATACCCAGGGTCTCCCACCACCACCGCGTCCCCCTTCTTCAACAACAGCTGGCTCAGGATATACATCCCCATCTGCGCCCCCTTGGTGATCAGGATATTCGCCGGCGACACCGCCAGTCCCCGCGTCACGTTTAAAAATCTTGCGAGTTCGTTGCGGAGGTTCACCGATCCCTGCTCGGGCCCGTAGCTGAGGAACCTTGCCGTAAATCTATAATTCCCAAACCGGCGATACTCCCGTATCAGCATATCCACCGGCGCCAACCGCGTATCCGGCAGTCCTTCGGAAAATATCAACCGCTCCGTCTTCGGAACAAAGAATTTATCGTACTTGAAGTCCGTCACCTCGACCGGGAAGTCGGTCTGCTGCGGATACGCCCGCGCCGGCTTGATCGGCGGCACCGACAGGCTCACCTTGATGCCCGTCCCGGCGCCCATCGCCAGCCCCTTGCCTGATCCCAGCCCGGAGCCGTCAGCCCCCGAACCCTCGATGCCGTCCACCCCAGCATCGTCACCTGAGGCGCCGGCACCCGAGGCGCCGCTCCCATCGCCCTGCCGCTCCAGCCGCTGCGGCCGCATCACCGGCAGCTCCTTGGCCACAAAAAGCCCCCGCCGCGGCAGCGACTCCGCCCAGCCCTGGGCCTGCAGCTCGTCAAAGGCCGCGACCACCGTCTTGCGGTGGATGTCAAAGGTTTCCGCCAGCTTCCGGCTGCTCGGCAAGGCAGCGCCCGGCTTGAGATGACCCTGCCGGATAAGACTCACGATGCCGTTGGCTAATTGTTGGTAGACAGGCTCCGGCAGTTCCTTGTCAATGCGCACGAGATTTTGAATAACGATCATCCTGGACTAGCTCATTTATCGATTCTGGACTATAAATATACCTCAAAGCTCGGCTAATTTTACAGGAGAAATACGCGGACATATGAATAACGCATCCCAAAACACCAATCGCTCCGGCGGCCTTCTCCTCATCCTCGCCTTCGCCGCCGTGTACATTATCTGGGGAACCACCTATCTCGCCATCCGCTACGGTCTCCTCGGCATCCCACCGTTCCTACTCATCGCACTGCGATACATCTTCGCGGCCATCCTCCTCTTCGTATGGTGCCTCGTCGCCCGTCTGCCGCTGCCCAACCGGTATAACACCCGCGTGCTCAGCATCAGCGGTCTGCTCCTGCTCGTCGGCGGCATCGGCTCCGTCGTACTGGGCGAGCAATACATCAACTCCGGCAACACCGCCGTCATCATCGCCACCTCGCCGTTGCTATTCCTTTTGGTCGATCGCAAGAACTGGAAAAGTTACACGCCCACAAAGCTCGCCGGCCTGCTACTCGGCTTCTTCGGCGTCTTCCTCTTCTCCCGCCTGAGCGCCGGAGCAACCGAACACGATCCCGCCCATCGCTGGGACACCCTCAAAGGCACCGGCCTCGTCTTCCTCAGCACCCTCTTCTGGGTCTCCGGCACCCTCTATGCCCGGAAGCAAAAGGACAATCATGCTTCGCCCGTCGCCAACACCGCGGTTCAACACCTCGCCGCCGCGGCCGCCTGTTGCTTCATCGCCATCATGAAAGGTGAATGGCAGAGCTTCCATCCCGCCGCCGTACCGGCCGCCGCCTGGACCGGGCTCGCTTATCTCGTCGTCATGGGCTCCATCGCCGCCTTCATGGCCTTTATGTGGCTCGTCAAGGTACAGCCCCCTGCCATCGTCAGCACGTATACGTACATCAATCCCGTCGTTGCCGTATTCGCGGGCTGGGTCATCGCCGGCGAACAAGTCGGCCTCGCCCAAGTGGGTGCGTTGATTTTAGTATTAGGGGGTGTGTTGCTTGTTCAGGCGAAGAGCCTGCCCTTGCTCAATCGCTTCCGGCGGCAACCGCGGTGCGAAGCGGGGAGTTGATATTGGGGTTTCCCCCTGCACAATTATAAAGACAATTCGCAAACTTCGATAAAATCGACATCGATTTCCACCCTCTCAGCATCCCACTATATTAAAAAAAATCTCAATTTTAGTATGGCCCTCCCCATAAACCCTGTTGGCCTAACAGCTGCCATTATTCTCGTATGTGGAAACTTTATACTATTAGTATACTCGTCCTCTCCGGAACCCTGTCGACTCCTCACGCCGGCGCACAGGATATCGCACCCACCGGTAACCTGACGCGATTATTTCACCAGTACAATAATGCTCACACCGACACCGGCCGCATCAACGCCCTCTTACAACTCAGCAGCTGGTATCTCACGCGCGCCGGGGACGACCGCGGCATCCTCGACAGCGCAACTCTTCTTGCCAACCAGGCCGCCACCCTCAGTTCTCGCCATACTTATTCTCACGGCCATGAGGAAGCCGGCTTCCTTCTCGCCAAGACCGCCTTCAAGGAAAAGGACTGGCTCAGGCTACGCCGGCTCGCAGCGGCGTGCAACGACAGCACCCGCGTCCGGCTGGCTCTCACCGCCATGAACGCCCATCACGTTCTCAAAGACGTTTCCCCCGAAGACAACGACTCCGCCCGCGCCTTTTTCAAACAGATCCTCCTCACGCCCGCCCCGACCCGAACTCCGCTACAACAACGGCTCCTCCTCCTCCGCCTCGCCATCTATTACAGCAGCCGCGACGACAGCGTCGCCGGCGCCGCCCCGACACTCAGCGGCATCGACTTCACAAAAGCCGACTGGAACAGATCCCTCCGACGCTGGCTCACCTTCCATCTCCGCACCGACTCCCAAGCCACGGCGGCCCTCTCCACCCTGCCGCTGGCCGACCCCCGCGAACTCTCCGCCCTCAACACCATCCAGCGCGCCGCGGCCTGGGCCACCGCCTATGAAGCCGGCATCCACTGGTTCAACGGCCAACTTGCCATCGCCGAAAAAGAATATCTCGTCGCCATCGATCTCGACCGGGGATCGCCCACCGTCGAAGGCTGGCCCTATTTCACCATCATCGAATTCTACCTTTCCAACGGCAACGCCAGCAAGGCCCTGTCCTACGGCCTCGAAGCCGTCAGCCGGCTGCAACACACCGGCAATCCGACCCTGGAGTTCGAGCCCTACTGGTGTCTCGGCCAGGTGAATGACGAACTCGACAAACCCGTCGCCGCACGTAGCTGGTACGACACCGTCCTGGCGATCTTCCGCAAACGCAACCAGAATCCAGATGCCTGGCTTTTCAAAAGCGTCACTCAATCCTATCTCAAGGAGAACAACCCCGCCGCCGGTCTCGACTGGCTCCGCGCGCACGTCGTCCGCGGCGATATGGGCGAGCTGACCTACCGCCAGCTGGTCAACCAATGCTTTGGCGACTGCTATTTCGCCCTCGGCGAATACACCCGGGCCGAACCGCTCTATATGGACTGCTACAATCTCGGCTCCCGCATCAATCGGTACAACCAGACCCTCGCGGCCTTTCTTCTCGGAAAACTGTACATCCAGACAAAACAATACGACAAGGCCCGGACCTATCTCAAGCCTCTCCTCCAGCCCGCGGATTATTTCATGGTTCCCCTGTATGTCCAGCGCGATGTTCACCTGCTGTTGTATACCGCCGACAGCGCCACCGGCGACTATCTCTCCGCCATGAGACACCTCCGCACCCAGCAGGCCCTCAACGACTCCCTCTTCAACATCGCCCGCAATGGCCAGATCCAGGAGCTGACGTTCAAGTACGAGACGGAACGCAAAGATCGCGACCTCCGCCTCCAAAAGGAGCATATCCAGCTGCTGCAGAACCAGGCGCAGCTCCAGCGCGCCACCCTCAGCCAGGTGCGCACCTTTCGCAACACCCTCATCTGGGGTAGTCTTATGCTCGTGCTGCTGCTCGCCGTCTTGTACAACCGCTACCGCACCAAGCAGAAAAATCACCGGCTCCTGAGAAGCAAACAGCTGGCCCTCAACGACAGCAACCGCGAGCTCCAGCGACTCAACAGCCACCAGCAAAAGCTCCTCGCCGAACGCCAATGGCTCATCAACGAGGTCCATCACCGCGTAAAAACGAATTTGCAGATAGTCACCAGTCTGCTCAATATGCAGGTCGGCTATTTGAATGATGAGTTCACCCTCCACGCCTTCGGGGAGATCGGCTCGCGTATCCGCACCCTCAGCCTCATCCATCAACGGCTCTACCGGGAAGAGGGGAATCTAACGATGATCAATATGCGGGATTACATCTACGAGCTCGCCGCCTACCTCCTCGACGCCTCCGACCGGCCCGAGATCACCATCAACCAGCGGATCGATGCCATCGAACTCAATATCGCCCAATGTGTTCCCGTGGGACTCATCCTCAATGAGGCCATCACCAATGCGCTGCGGTTCGCCTTTCCCGCCGCCGGCCGTTCCAGCGCCCCGGAAACCGCCGGCGTCATCGACATCACCATGCATCAGTCCGCCGATGGCCGCATCACCCTCATCATCGCCGACAACGGCATCGGCCTGCCCCCCGACTTCGACCCCGAACGCGATTCTGCCATGGGCCTCCAACTCATCAAAACGCTCGGCCAACAGCTCGACGGCGAGGCCATCATCGAAAGCCGCCAGCCAGCCAGCGGCCGCCCGCCGACCAACGGCCACGGCCTCCGCATCACGATCGTCTTCCAACGGCAGGAAAGCGATCTCCCCGCGCTCTGACGCGCAAGTCAGTGGACCAACGCCGCCGCCAACTCCCACCGGTAGATCCCCGCACCCACCTCCATTCTTCTCCCCGGCAACACGATCGTCGCCGAACTATTCGCTGGAATCACCACCTCCACCCTAACCCGCTTCTTCTCCCGCCGCCAGGCGCAACCGATGAGCCCATACGGTCCCCGATGCCGGGCTTCAAAATGATCCAGCCCCGCGACAAAATGCGGCTCCACGATCACATGCCTGAACCCAGGTTCCGCCGGGTCGGGCCGGATCCCGCCAAGTCCTTTGTACAGCCAGGCGCCGATCTGCCCGAACATGATATGGTTCATCGAAATATCGCTTTTCGCATCGATCGGCCAGTTCTCATACAGCGTCGTTGCCCCATTCACTATCCACCAACCCCAGGACGGATACGTCTCCTGCGCCGCCAGCCGGTAGGCCGTCCCGGCATATCCGTTCTCACTCAGCGCATCGAGGATCGCCTTGGTGCCCAACAGCCCAACGTCGAGGTGGTAGCCGTCCGCCGCCACCCGTCGCGCCAGCGCCGCCGCGGCCTTCGCCCGGATGCTGTCCGGAACGATACCCCAGTATAATGCAACGCTCAACTGCGTCTGCGACCCCTCATCATAGATCCCCAGCGAAGGATGCCAGTACTTCGCCGTAAAGGCCGCCCGGATCTTCTCCGCCAGGGCCAAATACCGTTGACGATCCGCCGTCCGCCCAAACAGCTCCGCCGCCTTCGCCAGGATCATCACGTCGGCATAGTAGTAACAGGTGGAAGTCAACTCTACCGGCGTCTTTGTCTTCACCGGAATCCAGTCGCCAAGCCCCCAAGTGGTCAGGCCGGTGGGATATCCTTCGTCGATGTGTTCCACATATCGCCGGATATTGTCATAGCAACGTGACAACGCCGTCGTGTCGCCGTAAAAAAGATACAGGTTCCAGGGGATGATCGCGATGGTACTCGTCCAGTCGGGACCGTTTCCCCATTCATACCCCCATCCATCCGTGGGGATGATGGAGGGAAGAACGCCATTCGGCTGCTGCTCGTCGCGGTGATCGGCCAGCCATTTCTCATAGACGGTGATGCCGTCAAAATTGTAAAGACCCGTCTCCGAAGCGATGGCCGCATCGCCGGTCCATCCATTCTTCTCCCGCTGCGGGCAATCGGTGGGGTAGCCGAAAAGATTGGACAGGTAAGAATTGTTGGTCGCCTCCCAGATCTTGTCCAATGTCCGGTTGCCTGAGGCCACACTGCCTGCCGCCGCGACATCGCTATGGAGGAAGCTGGCTTCGACGGAAGCGGGCGTCAACACAGCCGGCCGGCTGAGAAACACCTCCACATACTGGAAGCCCTTGTAGCCGAACCGGGGCTGGAACCGCTGCACCCCGTCAGCCTTGCCCAGCACGTAAATATCCGTCTGGAAGGGATCGCTGTCGTCGGTGGGCCGGTAGTGAACGTTGATGTTCGATTGATCCACATGCCCATCCGCCGAAAGCCGTTCCCCGTGCACCATCCGTACTACCGTTCCGGCTTCGCCGGCAATCGCGATGGAACTTACCCCGGCGATATTCCGGCCCATATCGTAAACATAGTCCGTATCGCTGATCCGGGTGAAGGTCTTCGCATGCAGCACCACCGCTGCGCGGATCGGCGCCATCGCCTGAGCGACGATCGTTTCGGCTGGCGCCGAGCGCCAGACCACTTCCTTCCAGGCCGTATCAATGAATCCCACCGTATTCCATCCCGGCAACTCCTTCCGGGCATCATAATGCTCACCGGTATAGATGCTGTTGAACACCACCGGGCTCAACGCCGTCTTCCAATTCTTGCCGGTCGTCACCGTCTCCACACTCCCATCGGCATAGGTCAGCCGAAGATCCATACAAAAGGCCGGGCGGTTACGCCAGGGCGCCTTGTCAAAATGCCACACGGCCGTCGACTGATGATTGTACCAACCATTCCCCAGCAGCACGCCCAGGCAATTGCGTCCTTCTTGCACATCGGCAGTGACATCATAGGTGACATACAGCAGCCGCCGGTCGAACCGTGTGTACATCGGATCGAGAAGATGATCGCCGACTCGCCGGCCATTTATGGTCAGTTCATATAATCCCGCCACCGCGATATAGGCCCGGGCCGACACGATTCGCTTCCCCACCGCAAACTCCGTCCGGAAATAGGGCGCGGGCTTAACGGTCATATCGTTGCCGTCGCTGATCCAGCCGCCGCGCCAATTCCGCCGGTCCATCATCCCCATTTCAAAGCTCCCCATCGCCGGGGCGGAAGCCAGACCCGCAGAATCGCCGATGACCACCCGCCAGTAATATTTAGTGAAGGAGTGTAACTCCGTGCCCTTATACACAACAAGCTGCACGGCCCCATGGATGGTCCCTGTCTGCCAGGCATCCCCGGCGCCGCCCATCACCTGCGCCGAATCCGTGCCTACGACCAGGCTATACCAGGTCTGGCGGGCGCCGCTACGCGGGTCATCCATCTCCCAGGACAGCCGCGGCGCCGGCGCGTCGATGCCCAGTGGATCGGTCAGGTACTCACATTGCAAATGGGTGGGACGGCAATCGGCGGCCAGGGTGCGGAAGCAACAGGCCAGCAGGAGGGGAAGCAGGATCTTTTTCAGCATGCGCCAAAGATATCAAACCCGGACATGACACGTATCAAAATCGCACACCCGCCTTTCCCGAATAGCACTGCAACCCACTTCCAGCCAACCCCTTACAACTCTGGCACTCAAATCGCGGCGAAACGGAAAACCGTCAGTATGTACCGCAACTACATCCTCACCACGCTCCGCCACCTCTTCCGCAACAAAGTATATTCGTTCATCAACATCGCGGGTCTCAGCCTGGGTCTCGCCGCCGCCATGCTGATCCTGTTATTCGTCAAGGATGAGTTGAGTTACGATCAGTTCCATACAAAGAAGGCGCAGATGTACCACATCGTACGCCGCATGTCCAACCCTGACGGCAGCAAGTTCGCCGAAGACGGATATACAGGACTTTTACAGGGCCCGCGATTCACCGCCAATATTCCCGCCATCAAAGGCTATGTCCGCATCGTCAACAATTACCAGGATATCCGAAGGGAAAACAATATCCAATCCCAGCAGATCCTCCGCGTGGACTCCAACTTCCTCACCGTCTTCTCTTTCCCGCTGTTGCAAGGCGATCCCGCCACCGCCCTCAGCCAGCCCCACACCCTCGTCATCACCGAGGATATGGCCCGCCGCGAATTCGGTACCGCCAACGCCCTCGGGAAAACGCTGCTCGTAAAAACCCGGCGCGTTTCCGCCAACAGCCAGAACAGCGCCTTCGCCAACAGCTCCCCTGCCGAATCCTTCGAACCCTATACCATCACCGGCATCGCCCAGAACCCGCCCGAGAATTCCAGTATTAAATTCCAGGCCCTCACCCCCATCGACATCGCCACCGCCAACTTCGCCTCCTGGACCGGTTGGATGGACGTCTTCCTCAATACCTTCGTCGTCCTCGCCCCCGGCGCCGACCCCAGGCAGGTCGAAGCCCAGATGAAACGCGTATACGAGACCGAGGCCGCCGCCGAGCTCGCCGCCGCAAACAAGGACGGGAAAATAAAGCACTCCGACGCCTACCTCCTCCAGCCGCTCACCGCCATGCACCTCAGCACGGACGCTCCGCCGATCGACGGGCTCTCAGACGCCAGCGACCCCGTCTTCTCGTATATCCTGAGCGCCATCGCCGGTTTCATCCTGCTGATCGCCTGTATCAATTTCGTCAATCTGACGGTCGCCCGCAGCCTCCGCCGCGCAAAAGAGATCGGCATCCGCAAGGTCATCGGCAGCAGCCGCGGCCAGCTCATCGTCCGCTTCCTCGGCGAGTCCGCCGCCCTCTGCGTCATCGCCTTCACCCTCGCCATCGGTCTCGTGCAGGTGACGCTGCCTCTCTTCAACCCCCTCGCCGGAAAGTCCCTTTCGCTCAGCTATCTCCTCGACACAAAGCTCATCCTCGAATACATCGCCCTGTTCGCACTCACCGCGTTCGCCGCCGGATTTTATCCCGCGCTGGTCCTCTCGGGCTACAACCCCGTCAAAACCCTCTATGGCCGCTTCACCCTCGGCGGTCGCAACCGCTTACAGCGCGGTCTCGTGACCCTGCAATTCGCTCTCGCCTCCTTCCTCATTATGGCCACCGCCATCGTTGCCGCCCAGTTGAACTATTTAGTCGGGAAAAATTTGGGATATGACGACAAGAACCTCGTCGTCGTCAACAGCTGGCAGCTGGGTCAGGGCAAGTTCCAAACCCTCGCCACCGCGCTGAAACAGTCCCCCGATATCCTCGGCGTCTCCGGCCGCAATGCCGGCTGGGACAATGCGCAGGCAAAGGTCGAAGGCCGGCCCGCTGCAAACGGCCTGCCAGGCCGGCCAACCGAGGTCAACACCACCATCGAAACCATCGACGCCGCCTATCCTTCGCTGCTGTCCATTCCGCTCGTCGCCGGCCGCGGCTTCTCGCCGGATTTTCCGGGCGACTCGGCAGCCAATGTCCTCGTCAACGAGACCTTCGCCAGGCAAGCGGGCTGGGCGGCCGCAGGAAGCCCCACCGCAGCCCTCGGCCAAACCATCCGCGTCAACGACCACACTGTCCGCGTCATCGGCGTCGTCAAAGACCACTATTTCCAACCCTTGAACGTTCCCATCAAAGCCCAGATATTTTCGCTAAGTATGGGCCGCGGCATCCAATCCCTCTACATCAAGATCCGGCCCAACAGCTCCACCGCGGCGCTCCCCTTCATCGAAAAAACCTTCAAGACCCAGCTGCCGCAGAGCCCCTATTATTATAGCTTCAAAGACCAGGACAATCGCAACACCTATTACGCCGAGGCGCGTTGGAAGGACATCGTCAGCTTTGGCGCCGCCGTCACCATTTTTATTTCGTGCATTGGCCTCTTCGGTCTCTCCGTCTTCGCCGCCGAAAAGCGCGTGAAGGAGGTCGGCATCCGCAAGGTCCTTGGCGCCTCCGTCAGCAGTCTCGCCGTGGCCCTCAGCGCGGATTTTCTCCGCCTCGTCGTCATCGCCCTGCTCGTCGCGGTTCCCCTCGTATACATGGCGGCCAGTCAGTGGCTCGCGGGCTATCCCTATCGCGTGACGCTCAGTCCCTGGACCTTCCTGGGAGCAGCCGCCTTAGTCAGCGCCATCGCCGCGGCAACGGTAAGCGCCCAGGCGATCAGGGCAGCGCTGACCAACCCGGTCAAAAGCCTCCGGAACGAATAACCGCCTGCGTAGTACACTGAAAAAACCCCTGAAAATGATGCCGAAATCATCGCCGCCGCAAAATCGCCCGATCCTTAGTGTATCTTAGTATCATATGGCCAGGCTCCTCCTCCTGCTCGGTTGCCTGCTGCTGATCCAGGCAAAGACGGCCGCACAGACGGCCCATCTCGACTCCGCCCGCATGGCAAAGGGCGATCCCATCCGCGTAGCAAACGGTGACTCTGCCCGCATGGCAAAGCTTCTCGCCGACGCCCGGGCCATCATCGTCGATAAAGTCCCCGTCACCCGATCCGATCTCGACATTGCCCGGGCCCTGCTCGACACCGCCGCCGGCATCAGCCGCAAAGGCCATTTCGCCACCGCCCTCGAGACCGCCACATTGCTCGCCAGCGACATCCACATCCTGGATTCGCAATACGCGTTGGCATGGAACTCCTACAATAGCTTCAACGATAGCAGCCGGGTCGAATTCCTCGATTATATGATGCGCAAACGCGAACCGGCGATCTTCATCACCGGCCCACTCTACGACAGCGCCCGGCGATGGCGAAAAATGGAACTCCCCCTCCTGGCCTCCCTGCACAGCCCCAGGCGCCTGCCACGGCTCTATTTCACCATCGGCTCCTTATACATGGATCGGCACGACCGCAAGGAGATGATCGACTGCATTCACGAGGGATGGGCCCGCGTCCACGCCTTCGGAGACATCGATACGGAAGCCGAATTCCTGAAGTTGATGGCCATCTGCGCCCTGACCGACTCCATGGTCGTTCAGACCGTGTCCACCTGCGTGGACCAATTGGTTGCCGATGAAGAGCGCCTGCTGCCCACCATGACCGGCAAGCAACAATTCGATGCCATCACCCGCCTCACCTACATTGGCATCGCATTCAATTATTATTCGCGGATGGCAGCGCCTGGAATGGCGGTTCTGCAACGCGCCCTATCGCTCAACCAGCGACTGCACCAACACAACGCCTTAGCCCTTAATACCTTGTCCGATACCTACGCCGGACAGGGAAAGATGAAGGAGGCCCTCACCTTCGCACTTGAAGCGGTCCGCGTGTCAGAAACCCCGGCCGGCGCCGTAGATGGCTCGGGTTATGTGGCCGCCATGTTGGTCTATTACGCCATTGGCGATTACAACAAGTCCCTGGAGTACTTCAACAAGGCCCTGGCCGTCTATAAAAAAGACCCTACACGGGTTCAAAACCCCGTCGCGGTCGTCACGTACGGAATAAAACTGTATCTCCTTCTCGGTCGCGCACCGGAGGGCCTGGATCTGCTGCAATGGATCCGGCAGAAGGCCATTTATGTCCCCGCCAACCTGGCATACTACACCGGCTCTCTGTACGGCTATCTCAACAAATGGGATTCCGCAGAATATTACTATCAGGTAGCGGCCAACGCCGCACTCGGGACACAGGCCAGACACAACGCCTATTTCGGTCTGGCCGGTCTGTACATCAGCAAACATCAATACGCCAAAGCAAAACCCCTTGTCGATACGCTGACCGCCCATCCGGAACAGTCCCCACTGTCGATCCTGAGCCAGAAGGCGGTCTGGGGCTGGCGGTACGTGCTCGACAGCGTCGCAAAGGACTATCCCCGGGCCGTGGCAGATCTGCGATTTTATTATGTGCTCAAGGACTCACTCACCAATATCACCCGAAACGGGCAGCTGGCAGAGATGGAAGTACAATACGAGACGGATAAAAAGAACCAGCACATCGCCGACCTCGAAAAGCAAAACCTGCTCCAGACCCGCCTCCAGCAATCCACGATCCGGCAAAACAGCATCATCCGCAATAGCCTCATCGCCGGGGCCGCTCTGCTGGCCGTCCTCGCGGGCTTGCTTTTCAGCCGCTACCGCACCCGGCAGCGCACCAACCGGCGGCTTGAGAAATTACTGAAGGAAAAAGACTGGCTGCTCCGCGAGATCCACCATCGAACCAAGAACAATTTGCAGATCATCGTCAGCCTGCTCCATATCCAGTCTGACCAGCTCACCGACCGATCCGCCATCGGCGCCTTTGAAGAGATCAGCGCCCGGGTCAATGCCATCTCCCTCGTACATAAAAAGTTGTACGGCGAGACCGATGACATGTCGTCTATCAGTATGCGCGAGTATATCGCCGACCTCGTGCAATATCTCAGCGACGGCATCGGCCAGCAGCGCTGTATCGCATACAATCTCGATATCGACCCGATCACGCTCGATGTCGTCCGTTGCGTTCCACTCGGGTTGATCCTCAACGAGGCGATCACCAATTCGATCAAATATGCATTTCCCGCCGGCGCCGCCGCCGAATGTCCCCAGGTCAACATCTCCCTCCATCGCCAATCAGGGGACCATGCGGGCAAGGTCTGCCTGCGCATCGCCGACAATGGCATCGGGTTGCCGCGGGACTTCGATCTTCACCGCTGCCGGTCGCTCGGATTGGAACTGATCCAATCCCTGACGATCCAGCTCGAGGGCGAGCTGACGATCACCAACGACCCCGGCGTGAATCTCTTGATTTGTTTTCCACATTAGAGCGTTGTGCGCCGCCGTCACCTCAGAAAGAAATCCAGCAGATCCTTCTGCACCTGCGCCGTATTCTCCTGAACCATCCAATGCCCCGAACCCGCAATCTTCGACTCCCTTACCTTCTCCGCCACCAGCCGGCAATGCGTCGCCAGGTAACTCGCGGCAGAATATTCACCCCCCATGGCCAGCACCGGCATGGCCAGCTTCTTTTGCATCAAGCGTTTATTGTCCTCCGCATCCTGGTTAAACGCCCCAAACCAATGAAAGGCCCCTGTCGTCGAACCCGGTACCGTATAGGCCCGGATGAATTCCGCCGTCTCGGCAGCCGTGAACGCATCGTTTTTATGCCCCACCACCGGCCAGAAATTCCGCAGAAATAGCCCCTCTCTTCCGGCAACCAGTTGCCCGCTGGCGCCCCACCCAAAGAAACCAAACCACCAGGCCGACCCCTTCACCTGGCTCCACACCGGCTCGACCCCCGGCAGCAACGCGTCCATAAACGCCAGCTTCTTCACCTCGTTCCCATACTGCGCCGCATAGGCGTACGCCACCATCAACCCGATATCATGCCCCGCCAGATCGATCTTCCGGTATCCCAGTTTCTCCATCAAACCATGGATATCGGCCGCCAGGGTCTTCTTATCATATCCCTTCCCCGGCTTACCCGACTCCCCCAAACCCGGAAGATCCGGCGCAACCACCGTAAAATGCTTCCCGAACTCCGGCAACAGCCGGTTCCACATATACCAATTCTGCCCAAACCCATGCAACAACAACAACGGCTCACCCGATCCGCCGGTCACATAATGGATGCGGATCCCATTCACCGTTGCATATTCATGCCTGAAACCCGCCGGCGGCGCCGCAGGCGACACCTGCGCCTTCGCATCCGAAAAGAAACCAACAGCCATCAAAACGCAAAACAAAAGTCTCATAAAACAATATTTAAGATGAAAAAAAATAAGCTCAATGCGTTTTTACCCAGTCCAGGATATATGTAGCCACCTCCGTCCATCCGGGCTGCATCAACACCGTGTGATTGCGGCCCGCAAATACCTTGTACTCCGTCACCGATCCGGAATTCCCATATCGCCGGAAATTGGCGTAGTTCAGCTTCGCGGGGATCGTCCGGTCGGCATCGCCCGCCACGAATAGCAACGGCCCCCTCGACTGACGGAGATCGACATGCGCCGCCCGGCCGATCGTATCCCGAACGACACGCTTCGACTCGGGAATGGCCAGGCAATACTCCCGCTCCTGCCATTCCTGCGGCATCCCATTGGCCATTCCATATTGCCATTGCCGGAAACTCATCATAAAGGTTTTCGAGGCCGGGGTAAAAAAGCCCAGCGCCGCCCAGCCCGCCCGCAGAAAAGATAGCGAAAAGACAAACACGCCTTGTGGTGCAACGGAATGCAACGCGACGGCCTTCGACGCGAGCCCACGCGCCAATAGTTGTTGCGCGATCAGGCCGCCCAGCGAATGCCCGATCACTATCGGCCGCTCCGTCATCCGCATCAGGACGTCCGCGAAATAGCCGGTCAGCCGCGCAAGCCGCATGGCCGCCACCTCCCGGTCGGGATGCCGGCTCCGCAGCACATCGGGTGGCGCATCCTTGTTCGGCCAGGGTGGCGTCAGCACGGAATACCCCTGCCGCTCAAAGAATTTCACCCACTCCTCCCAGCAGGAATGATGCAGAAATGCGCCGGTCAAAAAAACAATGGTTCTCGAATCTTGCCTGTTCATATACGGGATCGTTTCCCAAGTCTCCTCAAAGGATGTTCCGTAAATCGAAGCAACTCTCAATCAGTATCTTACTAAACACCCGGCACCGGCGGCCAACGATATATCGTCCGAAGACGAACCCCACCGACGCCTTGCCGTCCGGACAATCGGGGGTTTTGCTTATATTGGGCTGAAACCAAGACGGTTCCGCTGCATCCACTTTCCGGTACAATAAATGGAGATATCCAACAAGCATCGCCTGCTCATGAGCATCTTTTCGCCAATAATGCCCCTGGCCGCCTTCATCGGCGTCACCGCCTCGCTCCTGCTCGCCGGCGCGGCCGCTTCCGCCCAAACCAGGCCAACCGCCCAAATCCCGTCAGCCGCCGGCAAGCCAACCGCTCAAATCCCCCCAGCCGCCGCCAAGGCCGCACCAACAACCACCCGCACGGTCACCCAATACCTACAAGACAGCCGCCAGGCGCAGGACAGGCACAACTATGACGAAGCAAAAGCCGATGCACAAAAAGCCATCGAAGCATTCACCGCACTCGACCAGCCCGACTCCCTTGGCGAGGCCTTCGTCATGCTCTGGTCCGCCTCCTCCCTCAGCAACCTGCCCTTCGCCCATCGTATTCCCCTGCTCGAAAAAGCAGCCGCGGCCTTCGAAAAAGCGGGTAACCGGCAACGGAAAGCCGACTGCCTCAAGGAACTGGCCGATCTCCAGCAACTGACCGGAAATTATTCCGCCGCCTTCGTCACACTGCAAAACGCCGCGCAACTCTATGAGTCCGTTAATTACCCCAGGCAGCAAGGCCTCTACGATCTCCTCTGCGCCATCTCGGGCTATTTCGCCGAATATGACGAGGGCGTTCGGTATGGACTCCTGGCCATCCGCTACGCCGAAAAGACGCAGGACACCAGCCTTTCCCTTTGTACATACTATAACCATCTCGGCACCGCCTATTATGGAATGCGGGACTATGAAAAAGGCTTGCAATATTATACGCGAAGCCTCGACGTCGCCCGCAAATACAACTCCGGGGATGGCATCGTCACCCTGTCTTTCAATACGGTGATCCTGCTCACCGCCTGGGGAAAACCCCGCCAGGCGCTGGATTTCCTCACAGGCATGCTAAACCGGTATCCCTCCTTCTTCGCCCCCTACACCGTCGATGTCGACCGGAACTTACTGGCCGTTACCGACCGGCTGGATCTGCCCGGCAAGTCGTCCGCCTACGCCGCAGCCGTGGAAAAAGCGTTGGCGCGGAAGGACCTCGATTTCGATCGGCGGGCCCAGGGCTATTTTAACCTCGTGTTCCACTATCTCACGCGGCATGAATACCCCAAAGCCGACACCTGGTTGTCAAGATACAACGACCTCATCCGGCCCATGAATTATGCCAGCTATAACCGGCAGAACCAGCTCCTGCATTTCATGGTCGATTCGGCGGAGGGAAAGCTCATCAGCGCCATCCGGTACTACCAGCAATACAAACGGCTCAGCGATACCGTCTTCAGTCAGGCCAGGAGCCGCCATGTCGAACAATACAACGCGCTTTACGAGTCCGAAAAGAAAAACCGGAACATCCTCCTGCTCCAGCAACGATCCCAGGTTCAGCAAACCCAGCTTCACCAGGAACAATTCCTTCGCAAGGTAACCCTCGGCGGCATCGGCCTGCTGATGGTCATCATCGGGCTGTTATATTACACCGTTAGGATAAAACAACGTAGCAACCGGCTGTTGGAAGCACAACGTGCCGAGATCCATCGTCAGAACCATTCGCTGCAACAGCTGGTGACCGAAAAGGAATGGCTCGTAAAAGAGATCCACCATCGCGTCAAGAACAATCTTCATATGGTCGTTGGGTTGCTCGCCAGCCAGGCCGAATACCTCAAAGGGCGGGAAGCCTACGATGCCATCACCGGCAGCCAGCATCGCATCCAGGCCATGTCGCTCATTCATCAGAAGCTATACAACACCGACAACCTGTCCTCCATCGATATGCCGCATTATGTGCACGAACTCGTCGACTACCTCGAAAGCTCCTTCGACACGAAAAACAATATTAGGTTCGTCCTCCAGGTCGCAAAGGTCTCCTTTCCCCTGTCCCATTCCATTCCCGTTGGCCTCATCCTCAACGAGGCCATCACCAATGCCATCAAGTATGCCTTCCCCGGCGGCCGGAAAGGACAGATCACCATCCAGCTGCGGCATTTGCCTCCGGAGGCATCGTACAGCCTTATCATCCGCGACGACGGCATCGGCATCGCCGCAGACCGCCACCGGCATTCCTCCCTCGGCCTTTCCCTCATCGAGGGCCTCGGCAGGGACATCCGCGGCAAACTCGACATCATCAATGACAACGGCACCGTAATTTCGTTAACCTTTCCCGTCGCGGAGGCGACGATAACCGCCTAAGAGAATGCATATGCAGCAAAAACCCGAGATTCTCATCGTCGAAGACCAGTTTGTGGAGGCCAACCACCTCCGGCTCATGCTAACCCGTGCCGGCTATCCCGTGTGTGGCATCGCCCGCAGCGTGGAGGATGCCCGCGAGATCATCGCCCTCCGCACACCCGGTCTCGTTCTGCTGGACATTTTTCTTTCAGGCGAAGGCACGGGTATCGACCTGGCCGAAGAGTTGCGCCAGGCGCAGATCCCGTTTATCTATCTCTCCGCCAATTCCAGCGAAGAGACCCTCAATGCCGCCAAGGCAACGCAGCCCTACGGATTCCTTGTGAAGCCGTTCCGCGAGAACGACCTGCTCGTGACCATGGCCATCGCCCGTCACCATCAGGAATCCGGCGTACAATCCCAGATGCGCAAGGAAACCCTGTTCCGTCAGCAGATCCGGAGTCTGCCCGAACAATGCGACGACCGGGAGAAATGCTTACTCCAACTCGCAAGGGCCCTGCAACCCCTCATCCCCTTCGATTATTTTGTGACCCACTTCCCCTCCGGCGGGGAAGACCACGGGCCCGCCTGGCTGCGCATTGGATTCGATGAATATCAGCTGATCGGCAGCGAAGAGATGCAGACCATCACCAGGCTGAAGGCCCACGAGATCCGGCGCTACCGGCAAGAGATCCCTACGCATCCCGCGATCGTCCTGGCCACCGGCGACGCCTTCAAAGAACGCTGCCGGCATGGCATCATCGAAAAACTCATCGCCGATACCTTCGGAATGCAGGCCCGGCTGTTGCTGCCCGTCCCCCTGCTCATCTCCGGCCGGGGTCATTGCCTCCTCTCCTTTTTCAGCCGCCAGCCGGAGGGATTCACAAAGGAACACATCGCCATTGGCGAGCGCCTGCAGGAATCCCTTATTTACACGGTCGAGAAATTGCTCCCTGCCAACATCTCCAACACCCGCAACGCCTCCGTTTCCGGCAACACCACGACAAAGAATTCCGCCACCGCCTTCGAAGGCATCATCGGCCGCAGCCCACTGCTCCTCACCGTCTTCGATCACGTCGCCCAGGTCGCCCCCGCCGACACCTCCGTACTCATCACCGGGGAAAGCGGTACCGGGAAAGAAAGCATCGCCGAGGCCATCCACCGCCTTTCGCCCCGCCACAATGCCCCGCTGATAAAGGTCAACTGTGCGGCCCTGCCCGGCAGCCTCGCAGAATCCGAACTCTTCGGCCACGAAAAAGGCGCCTTCACAGACGCCATCCATCGTCGTATCGGTCGCTTCGAACAAGCCCACCACGGCACCCTCTTCCTCGATGAGATCGGCGACATGTCCCTCGAGATCCAGGCCAAGCTCCTGCGGGCATTGCAGGAACAGGTCGTCGAACGCCTTGGCGCCTCCGCGCCCATCCGCGTCGATACCCGGATCATCGCCGCCACCAACCGCAACCTCGAAAAAGAGGTCGCCGCCGGTCGCTTCCGCCTCGATCTCTATTACCGGCTCAATGTCTTCCCCATCCATCTTCCGCCGCTGCGCCAGCGGCCGGAAGACATCATTTCCCTCACCCGGCATTTTCTCGAAAAGTATAGCCGCAAGTCGGGCAAGCCCGTGACCCATGTCTCCAATGCCGCGCTCCAACGCCTGCTCGCCTATTCCTGGCCCGGTAACATCCGCGAACTCGAGAACCTCATCCACCGCAGCGTGCTCCTGACCCGAAGCGAGGTGCTGGAGGATATCCCCCTGCCCCTGCCTGTCGACGCCCAGCAGCTCGTTGGGGGGACCGGCCTGCACACCAACACCATTCGCGAGAACGAACGGGCGCATATCCTCGCCGTCCTGCAAAAATGCAACGGCCGCATCCGCGGAAGCGGTGGGGCGGCGGAGATCCTCGGCGTTCCACCGACAACGCTGGCGTCGAAGATGCAACGGCTGGGAATAAAGCGATCGCATTTTTAGAACAACTACCCAAACTCCCGGAAATTGGTAAAAAAATCCTCCACGGTTCATCTGGAACCCTAGTTCCCAATGTATCTTCGCAGTCCCCCAGATCCGCACTATCCCCCAGACCCGGCGCTTCGCCTCTGCTACCTCCTTCCTGCCTTCGCCGATGAGAAGTTGGCTAAACATATTTACCCTGGAGCTCGCCGGCTGCGCCATGCTGATCGGCCTCCTGACCGGCATCCTCTTCGACCGCTACCGCAGCCGTCGGAATATGGCCCGCCGTCTCGAAAGGCTTATGCACCGCCAGGACAAGTTATTAATGGAAAAGGAGTGGCTTCTCCGCGAGATCCATCATCGGATAAAGAACAATTTGCAGATCATCGTCAGCCTGCTGCACATGCAGTCCATCCGGATGAAGGACGAGACCGCCATCGGCGCCTTCGAAGACATCGGCGCCCGCGTCAACACCATCTCGCTGGTGCACAAAAAGCTGTACCTGGAAAGCTCGGACAGGGTCACCATCCGCATGCGCGACTATGTCCTCGACCTCGTCGAATACGTGCGCGAGAGCCTCTGCGCCCATCGGTTCATCGCCTTCCATCTCGATATTGCCGACCTCTCCCTCGACGTGTCCCAGGTCATCCCTCTCGGACTCATCCTCAATGAGGCCATCACCAATGCCGTCAAGTATGCCTTCCCCGCAAATGAGGCGGCCGCTACACCTACCATTCGTATCTCCCTGCACGAGCAGCTCCTCGGCCCCGACCCATCCCACTTGCACCAGCGCTCCGCCGGCCCGGCACCGGCCTCCACCCTCATCCTCCGCATCACCGACAACGGCATCGGCCTCCCGCCCGGCTTCGACCCAGGCCGGTCCGGCAGCCTCGGCCTCCAGCTGATCCAAACCCTCACCTCCCAGCTGGACGGAACCCTCGACCTCACCGGCAACCCCGGCTTGGATATAACGGTTATCTTCACCCGCCACACCACCGGCCTCGACGAGCCCACCCTGCTGACCGGGCGCCACGTCGCCCAGTAAGGATGCCGACGCAGCCCGCCGCCAACCCAGCCCCCCAATACACCAACACACACCCATCTCCGTTATGCCGTCCGGGGACCATATTCGGCCCCCTACGCGCCCAAACCCCCGGAAACCGGATCGTCCGGAACAGCCTCATCGCCGGCGCCACAACCGCAAGCGAGGCAGTCTAAAATAAATAGAGTATTTTCGCCCGCAAATCCCGTTTATGGTCGTCAATCTAAGTGAGCAGTATTCCCTGTTGTCCGACTGGATCAGCGAGATCCGCGACGCCGACATCCAGAAGGACAGGATGCGGTTCCGCCGCAACCTCGAACGCATCGGCGAAGTGGCTGCTTTCGAGATCAGCAAGACCCTCCCCTTCGTGGAAAAAGAGGTCCAGACCCCGCTCGGCATTGCCGTCGTCAAGGTGCTGAAGGAACAGCCCGTCATCACCACGATCCTCCGCGCCGGCCTGCCCATGCACCAGGGATTGCTCAGCTTCTTCGACAAGGCCGACAACGGCTTCATCTCCGCCTATCGCAAGCACCAGCGCGACGGCAGCTTCGAGATCAGTCTGGATTACGTATCCTGCCCCGAGCTCGAAGGCCGGGTCGTCATCGTCTCGGACCCCATGCTCGCCACCGGCGCGTCCCTCGTCAAGACCATTCAATATTTGCGGGAGGAGGGCCATCCCGCCGAGATCCACGTCGTCGTCGCCATCGCCTGCACCGTCGGCATCGAATTCGTCCTCCGGTCCGAACCCAATTGTAAGATATGGTGCGGCGCCATCGACGACGAGCTCACGGCCAAGGGCTACATCGTCCCCGGCCTCGGCGACGCAGGCGACCTCGCCTATGGGTCAAAGGTTCAGATGTAAGCGCAACGCACCACGCAACAGCCCCGGCCAGTTCAGCCGCAACGGCCCCGCCGGGCCAACTCAACTTTAACTTTCCAATCTCCGCCTTTTTTGCTATTTTTTCGGTCGATTTGCCGCTGTCCACCCAACCCTGTGAAGGCTTTTCCCGTCTATATTTTATTCGTGGTGCAGTCGTTAATGCATAACTGTTTATGAAGCGTTTAGAGAACCTTACAATCCGCAGGACCGCCGCCGCAGGTGAAAACACGGCCGGCTCTCCCTTATCCGCCCGTCACCCCAGGCCCAGCGGCCGAACCCTACGCCGCTGGCTCACGCCAATCGCGCTGATCCTCAGCCTAATATGCGGCCAGCAGGCCGCCGAGGCCCAGGACCCGGGATTCTCCCAGTTCTTCGCCTCCCCGCTCACGCTCAACCCCGCCCTCACCGGCAAGTTCAATGGCGTCGTCCGCGTGGCCGGCAACTACCGCAACCAATGGCCCGCTATCAATAACGCCTTCATCACCTCGACCATTTCCGTCGACGCGCCGATCCTCACGGGCCGGCTCCCCGAGAATGACACCTGGGGCATCGGCCTGATGGCCATGACCGACAAGACCGCCAGCGGCATCCTCAACGCGAATTATGTCTCGTTCTCCACCGCGTACCACAAAGCCCTCGACCTCGACGGCTATCATTCCCTCGGCGTCGGCTTCCAGGGCACCTATGGCAACCAATCCCTCGACGGCACCCGCCTCACCTTCGAAGACGGCCTTCAACTCGACGGCACCTGGCTCCGGTCGCCGACCGAAGCCATCAACTCCCAATTTGTAAGCGTCCATTTCTTCGACGCCAACCTGGGTCTCTTGTATAACGCCTCCACCAACGGGAATAATAATTTCTACATCGGCGCCTCCGCCTATCACCTCAACCATCCCAAGGTCTCCTTCCTCGGAGTGGATACGATAAACATTCCCACGCGGGTGACGGTGCATGGCGGCGGCTTTTTCCCCATCGTCGGCTCGCCCAGCACCATCTATGTCAGCGCGCTCGCCAGCCAGCAAGCCGGCGCCCGCCAGTATGTAATAGGAGGCGCCTGGTCCGTCGCCGCATCGACCGATGAGACCAATCCCGTCAATTTCTACGCCGGCCTCTGGGGACGTTTCACCAATAATACCACAGACGCCCTTATCCCATACGTCGGCCTGGACTATAGCGACTTCAGCCTCGGCCTCACCTATGACGTCAACATTTCGAGCCTCCAAACGGCATCGCAAAGCCGCGGCGGCATCGAGATCTCCCTTATTTACATCAAGAAAAAGTCAAACGGACAACACGGCATTCCGTGTCCGCGCTTCTAGCCGGCCTTCGGCCCACTGACATAAGGATTATTTCTAATAAAAAAACGATACGGCAGCGCCGCGTCCTCCCCCGCATAATCCACCCCGATCCTCGGCGTTGCCACAATTTCACTTCGCTTCACCCGCCACCCGTCATCGCCGATGAAAATGGTATCCCCGCGCAGGGACGTCCCCGTGTGCGTCTTGTGTAGGCCCAGCGCCCGCGAGAGATTGCCCGGCCCGCGCGTCAGCGTATCATCCAGCTTCTTCTTGCCGGTGCGCTGAAGCATCACCGGTATCCCCTCGAGCGGATCCAGCGCCCGTACCAGTACCGCATGCGGCACATCGCGCTTGTTCGTCACCACGTTGAACAGGTGATGGATGCCATAGATCAGGTATACATAGGCGACCCCTCCCGGCCCGAACATCACCTCCGTACGGCCCGTCCTCCGCCCCGACCAGGCATGACTCGCCCGGTCCACGACACCGTTATACGCTTCCACTTCCACGATCCGCCCCGAGGTCCGTTGCCCGTCGAAGTTCGTCACCAGCACCTTCCCCAGCAGCTCCCGCGCCACCGCCACCACTCCCGGCCGGTCGTAAAAAGACTCCGGTAGAATAGATAATGGAGCAACCCCCTTCTTTTGTTGGTTCGTCATAAATGCGTAGGTTTGGCAGATAGTAACCCCTATCCGTCCGGTCGAACAAATAAACAAAAATCGCTTCTTTTGCTGAAAGAAATTATCATAGCCTTCCAGTCTTATGTAAAAGCCCACCAGTTCATCACCAAGCATAAGCTGTGGAAGTGGATCATCATCCCGGGAGTACTCTATACGATCCTCTTCATCATCGGCATGTATTTCTTTCTCGGTCTCTCCGGCGACGCCGTCGCCTGGCTGAGCCATTTCATCGGCATCGATCGTTTCCTCCAGCACCGGCAAAGCGCAGCCCTCAGCTTTCTGTTCATCATGGGCGGCAGCATGGTACACGTCGTGCTCGTCTTCTTCTTTTTCTCGCTGTTCAAATATTTGTTCCTCATCATCGGCTCGCCGCTGTTCGCATATCTCAGTCAGCAGACGGAAGCCCTGATCACCGGCAAGGACTTCCAATTCAAATTGAACGCCGACCTCTGGGCCGATCTCCGGCGTGCCAACCGGCTCGCCCTCCGCAACGCCTTCTGGCAATCCGTATACATCGTTTGCATCCTCATCCTCGCCTTCATCCCCCTCATCGGCTGGATCACCCCCGTCGTCGCCATCTTCATCGAGTGCTATTATTATGGTTTCTCCATGTGCGACTACAGCGGCCAGCGGCACAACCTCCCCGCCGCCGCCAGCATCGCCTATATCAGCAACCACAAGGGCCTCGCCATCGGCAACGGCATGGTCTTCTATGGGATGCACTTCGTCCCCATCGCCGGCTGGGTCTTCGCGCCCGCATACGCCGTCATCGCCGCCACGATCAGTCTCTATCACCAAAATCTGGAATAGGATGGCCGGCACCCTCTACCTCATCCCCTGCTGGCTCGAAGAGCACATTACCGCGCCCCTCCCCGCATACATCCTCGAGGCCGTAAAACAATGCACCGTCTTTTTCGTGGAGAACGAACGCAGCGCCCGCCGCTATCTCAAGGCGCTATGGAAAGAAATGGTCATCGATGATTATGAGTGGTACCCGATCCACAAAGCAGAAGAGGAGGTAAAGAACGTCTTCCGCCAAAAGTTGAAAGAAGGAAAGTCCATCGGTCTCATCAGCGAGGCCGGCTGTCCCGGCATCGCCGATCCCGGGCAGATCCTCACCGAAGCCGCGCACCAGGCCGGCGCCACCGTGCGGCCCCTCGTAGGTCCCAGTTCGATCCTGCTCGCGCTGATGGCCAGCGGCCTCAACGGCCAGCAATTCCGATTCACCGGCTACCTCCCCGTCGACAACGCCGCCCGCATCAAAGCGCTGAAAGACCTCGAAGCCGACTCCCAACGCCTCCACTGCACGATGCTGTTTATTGAAACCCCGTATCGCAACAACCAATTACTCGAAGCGATCCTCGCCACGGGCCGCCCCACCACCCGCCTCTGCATCGCCGCCAACCTCACCGGCCCCGCCGAATACATCCGCACCCTCCCGATCGCCGAATGGAAAAAGGCAACAAAGCCCGACCTCCACAAACGACCGACGATTTTCGCGATCCTCTCCTAACGCACCGACACCACACTATCCACGACAAACTTACTATACCCTCTCCAGGGCAGCGCGCCCAAATACTCCTGGTAATGTAGCTGCACCTGCTTCCCACTGGCCAGCTCCAGCTGTTTGGCCACCGCTACATTGTCGATGCTAAAAGTAAATTCATTGCTCTGCAACACCGGCTTGTTCTGAAAACCCGCCAGGATCACCTCTCCTTCATACGTCTTCCAGATAAAACCCTTGCGAACAACATAGTTCAGCGTCCCGGCCTTATAGCCGTCGCCCCAGGGCCACCAATACCGGTAATAGAAGAAGATTCCCAGTCCCAGGACAATCACCGCCACCACTATGCCTACAACTTTTTTCATACGCTAATTATTGGCCTTCGGCCTTCGGGCCCCTGGCCCTCAAAACCCGTATTTATCCACCAGGTAAACCAATGCCGCCATATTCACCGCGCCCAGCTCCAGCTCGCGTTTGTTGACATTTTCAAGCACATCATTTCGCGCATGATGGTAATCGAAATAGCGCTGCGAGTCGGGCCGTAGCTCGCCCACCACCGCACCCACCTGGGGTCCCAGCGGATTCACATCGCTGCCGCCGCCGCCCTTCTCGAACTCATATACTCCATAAGGCTTCAGCAGCTTGATCCAGGGTTGAATGGCGGCCAGTTTCTCTTCGGAAAGCGAGAGCGTAAATCCCCGGGGCGTAAACCCGCCATTGTCACTTTCGAGACCCAGGATATGCTTCTCACTCTGAGCCTTCGCCGCTGCCGCATAGGCCCGCCCGCCGCGACCGCCGTTCTCTTCATTGGCAAACAGCACCACGCGAATGCTATGCCGCGGTTGATAGCCGATCGCCTTCAGCGCCCGCAGCACCTCGATCGATTGAACACAGCCCGCCCCGTCATCCATCGCCCCCTCTGCCGGGTCCCAGCTGTCGAGGTGGCCACCCACCGTAATGTATTCGTTGGGAAACTCCGACCCCCGGATCTCGCCGATGACGTTATGCGCAAGCGTATCGGGCAGCATCCGGGCATTGGTCTGGATCGCAACAGAGATGGAGGTCTTGCCGTTCTTCCGGCTCAGCGCCTTCGCCAGTTTATCCGCATCCTGCAGCCCCACCGCCAGCGCGGGGATTTTTGGGAAAGAATCGTTGTACACCAGCGCACCGGTATGGGGGTTATTGTCCAACGACTCGCTCATGCTGCGTACCAGGACGGCCCTGGCCCCGTATTTTGCCGCCCGGCTCGCGCCCATCGCGCGATATCGCACCGCATCGCCATAGGCCTGAAAGGTTTCTACAAACCGGGGATTGAAAGGATAATTGTAGAAGACGATCTTGTCCTTCACTTCCTCCTTCCGCCGTTCCAACTCGTCGAAAGACTGGATCATAATGACCGACCCGCCGGTGCTCCCACCTGCCGGCCCGATGGAGTTCCCAAGGGCAAGTACATCCAGCGGGATAACCCGGGCCCGGGACACGAGCGTAAAGGCCGAGTCGCTGCCGGTAGTCGCCGTTCCGGTATTCTCCAGTACATTGTAGGCAGCCCGATCCTTCCCACCCCTGATCCAATGCGGCACCATGCACTCCTGCAACCAAACCTTCCCGGCCTCCGCATCCTGCAACGCCGCCTGTCCCCATTTCTCGGCCTTGTAATAGCCCGCGCTGCCCGAAAGCCGCGCCCCAACCGTCTTGGTCAGCACCCTAAGATTGCCATAGGTTTTATTATCCGTCAGGATCGTATCCGCCAGCCGCCGGATCAACACGGAATCATCGGCCGTCTGACCCACCGCGGCAACCGCCGCCGTAACAAAGTAAAAGATTAGTAAACTGCGAGTCAACAATTTAGGGTGCATCGATGTTTATTTTCGCACTAAGATAGGTAATTCCCCTCCCCGCCCATCGGCCCCTCATCAAAGAATCCTTCGGGCGCGGCCAAATTCCCCTACCTTAGCAAACCACTAATTCCGCCCCGGCGGAAGGAATAAAAAAGAATCCATGCGCATCGGAATTGTCTGTTATCCTACTTTCGGCGGCAGCGGCGTCCTCGCCACAGAATTGGGCAAAGCCCTCGCCGACAAAGGTCACCAGGTGCATTTTATCACGTATCAACAACCCGTGCGCCTCAACGAGTTCAACGCGAACATCTTCTACCACGAGGTCCGCGTCACCAATTACCCGTTGTTCGACTATCCGCCCTATGAGACGGCCCTCTCCAGTGCGATGGTCGATGTGATCAACAACCACCAGTTAGATCTGTTACATGTCCACTACGCCATCCCCCACGCCTCCGCCGCCTACATGGCCAAAAAGATCGTCGAGGCCCAGGGTCGATATATCCCCGTCATCACCACCCTCCACGGCACCGACATCACCCTCGTAGGCCGGGACAAAACATTCGCCCCCGTCGTCGCCTTCTCGATCAACCAAAGCGACGCCATCACGGCCGTCTCCCAGAACCTCCGCGACGAGACATTCCGATCGTTCCCGATCGAAAAGGAGATCCGGGTCATCCACAACTTCGTCGACACCCACCGGTTTCACCGCAAACCCATCGACGCCTTCCGCCGCGTCATCGCCCCCAACGGGGAGAAAATCCTCCTCCATGCGTCCAATTTCAGAAAGGTCAAGCGCGTGCAGGACATCGTCCGCATCTTCGAGATCGTGCGCAAGAAGATCCCCAGCAAGCTGTTGTTCGTAGGGGATGGCCCCGAGCGTTCAGGCGCGGAAAGCCTCTGCCGCGAGCTGGATATTTGCGATGACACCCGTTTCGTTGGCAAACAGGAGCAGATGGAAGATATCCTGGCCGTTGCCGATCTCTTTCTCCTCACCTCCGAATATGAAAGTTTTGGACTCGCCGCCCTCGAAGCCATGGCCGCCGGGGTGCCCGTCGTCAGCACCAACGCGGGCGGACTGCCGGAGATCCAGATACAGGGCGAGACGGGTTATTTGGATGACGTCGGCGACATCCACGGGATGAGCGAGCACGCCATCCGCATCCTCGAGAATGACGAGGTGCTAAAGACCTTCAAGGCCAATGCCGCCGCCCACGCGAAAAATTTCGACATCCACCGGATCGTCCCGCAGTACGAGGCGTTGTACAATAGATTTTTGACTCTTGCTTAGAATTTTTTGGGCGCCCCCTCCGGGCCGGGCTCTTCGTTCCAAGTCCTCGGCCTCAGCTTCCGCCTCGGCCTGTGGGCTTTCCACTCCGATCCCTGGCGCAAGCTCCTCCCGATCCACGATCCCATGACTGCCGCGCCGGGGCGTTCTTACCGTTTCAACCACCGCTCGGGATCGAGGTTCGTCCCCCTGTCGTTATTGATGACAAACTCCAGTTGGGCTGCATCGCTGACCCGCCCGAGGATCTGGCCGGTCTTTACGTGCTCTCCCTTCGAGACCGAGACCGTGGAAAGATTAGAGTAGGTAGTAAAGTATTTTCCGTGCCGAAGCATTATCGCCTGCACATCGCCGACGTTGAATACCGCCTGTACCTCGCCGTCAAACACCGCCTTGACAGCGGCTCCCGCCTGTACGTCGATAGTGACGCCGGGATTGTCATGATATATTTTCGGAATATATTCATGTCTTCCAAAGGACATAGCGATCGTTCCCGACACCGGCCAGGGCATCCGGCCCCTATTCTTTTCAAAGTCACCGGTAAGGTGGATGTCCGCTTCGCTGGTAAACACCGTCTTGTTTGCCGCCTTAACCGTATTGAGTGTCGCCGGCTCCACCGCCTCATCGCTTTCCGGCCGCGTCGTCTTTGCCGCATTGGCCTTTTCGGCTGCAGCCGCCCGCGCCGAGGCCGCCTTCTCATCCGCGGTACGCTTCGCCGCCTCTTTTCTTGCCGCGTCCAATGCCCGCCGGATCGCCGCGTTGATGGCGCTCGCCAGCCGTGCATCCTGCTTCTGCTTGGCCGCCATCTCCTTCTTCAGTTCCTTCTCCTGCGACTGCAGGCGGTTCACCACCTGGTCTTTCTCGCGCTTCTCGTCCTCCAGCAACGCCCGCTCCCGGCTCTGCTTCTTCATCGCATCCTCTTTCGCGGCCCGCGTCACCTTCAGCCCGTCGATCTTCCCCTGAAGCAGGTCCTGGGTCCGGCGAATATTTTCCGCCCGCTCCTCGCGATAAGCGCGATATGATTTCAGGTATTGGATGCGCCGGATGGCATCATTGAAGTTGCCGGCGGAAAACACGAAGTTGAGCAGGTCATAGCTGCTGCGGTTCTTATAAGCAAACACGATGCTCTGGGCATACTGCACCCGCAGCGTGTCCAGCTCGGCCCGAAGTTTAAGGATTTCGCGCCAGGATTGGTTCATATCCCCCTGGATCGCGTCCAGTTGCTGGTTGATATTGCGGATCGCCGACTCCCGCAGCTTCAGCCGCCGCTGCAGCAGGGCCAGCTGGCCCAGCGTCTCCCGTTTGTGGCTATGCGTCTCGTCCAGGGTCCGTTTCACATCCTCGATCTCTTTCTGGATCGCCGCCCGCTCTTTTTCAAGGTCGGCCCGGCTCTGCGCTGCCGGCTGCTGCGCCACCAGCCGGCCAACGGCCAGCAGGCAACAAATGATGGCGAAAAAAAATTTAGAAAAAGTAATTTTTTTTCGCCACACCCAAGTCTGCCCGCCTCGGCCCAGGGCCCCGCGGTCGGGCCGGACTCCGTCCGGCCGGGTTGCAAAAAGGAGTTTTTTCCGCATATGGTTGAAGTTACGAAGTTCGCGCTGATTCCGGCCGGGAGGGGCCCGTCAAATCATAACGCTCAACGCCGCTTAAAATTTTTCGGAACCTGAAAAGGAGTATTTAAAGGTTCGTTAAACTTGAACTGCTTCACTTCAATCTCGATATCCAGCTTCGACTTCTCCGCCACCGAGATCTTCCGGTAGGTAGAGAAGGACGTCGTCCCGCTATGGTCATAATTGCCGAAGGTGATATCCCCCGTCCGCGCCCGCAGCGGGTCCACGTCGTCCAGCTTGCTGTGCTGCGGCGTATAGTCGAGGTTGAGAGTTAGATAGTTGCGGAAGGGGCTGCCCGCGCTGAACAGCGAGATGCCCTTGTTGTCCTGTTTGTAGAAGAGGATATGGGCGGTGTCCACGAAGACGGGATTGCCGATGAGCAGGTCCTGCAGTGTCTGGAAATCCACCGGAAGGTGCACCTGGTCCTGCAGGTAGGTCACCGACCGCAGCCGGGCGATCTTATGGAGCCGGTCGAGTATCTTCACGCTGTCATGGGTGATCAGCAGCCGGAAGGCCTCGAAGCCCAGTACCGCGTTGATCGAGACCCAGATCATGCTGTCCTTTTTGATCCTGACCACGCAATTAAACTCGTTGTCCTTTCCATCGCTGCCCTCATAATGGACATGCATATGGCCCGAAAAGCTCTGGAAGTCGATGTGGTTATTGGTCAGCCCCTGAACGGCCTGCCGGATCACCTCCATCGAATCCGCATGCGCATCCCGCGGCGTTGCAGCAGCCGCCGCCCGGGCCGCATCCCCGGTCGTATCCTTGCGGATATTCGTCGTCGCGATCGCTTTGGAAATTTTCTTGGTCGAACGGCACCCCGCCACGGCAAAGGCCATCGCCCCTATAAAAACAACACCTGCCAAAAGTCTGATCATAGGTTATGCTTTCCCTGTATGCCCGAATCCGCCGGCACTGCGGGCTGTTTCATTTATAGACACCACACTCTCCCACCCGATCTGCACGACCGGGCTCACCACCATCTGCGCGATCCGGTCTCCCGGGTGCACCGTCTGCGGCTCCTGCGAGAGGTTGATCAGGATCACCTTGATCTCCCCCCGATAGTCCGAGTCGATCGTCCCCGGCGTGTTGAGACAGGTAATGCCCTGTTTTATCGCCAGCCCGCTCCGCGGCCGCACCTGCGCTTCATACCCCAGCGGCAGCTCCATGAACAGCCCCGTCGGCACCAGTTGCCGCTCCATCGGCTGTAGCACCAGCGGCGCTTCCAGGTTCGCCCGCAGATCCATGCCCGCCGACCCCGCCGTCGCATATTCGGGCAGGGCATTGGGGGATTGATTGATGATCTTGACCTTTATTGTTGACATGGCGCAAATATCAGTCTTTTTTCTCCAATAACACCGTCGCATACGCCACGATCCCCTCGCCACGCCCCACAAACCCCATCTGCTCGGTGGTGGTGGCCTTGATCGACACATCCCCGATCCCTATCTCCAGCAAACCCGCGATCGTCTCCCGCATCGCGCCGGCATACTTCATTATCTTCGGCGCCTCGAGCGTCACCGTGCTGTCGATATTGACGACCCGCCAACCCCGGCCTTTCACCAGCTCCCAGCACCGGCCGAGGAGGATCTTGCTGTCGATGTCTTTGTAGTTGGGGTCGGTGTTGGGGAAATGTTGTCCAATGTCGCCCAGCGCCAGCGCCCCAAGCAGGGCGTCGCAGATGGCGTGGAGCAGCACATCCGCGTCGCTATGTCCCACGGCCCCCAATGGGGAAGGGATGTTCACCCCACCTAACCAAAAAGCCCGGCCCTCCGCCAGCTGATGAAAGTCGATCCCGAATCCAATTCTCATACTCATAAAAAAAGGTCCCGGAACTCCGGGACCCTCCAAAGATATATAGAACAAACCTTAGTTCGTCGAACTCTGTGTGCTGTTGTTGCTACCCTCGTTCGTATCCAGATCGAACGTCAGGCCGAATCGCAACGTATTGGACAACGGATTCCGGTTCGTCCCGCTGCCCGAAGGCACGAGATAGGAGAAGTTAAGCCCCATCACATTATACTTCAACCCGACACCCACGCTGAAATACTTGCGGTCGCCCTTGCTGGGATCCTCGTAATAGTAGCCCGTCCGGACAAAGAACTGGTCCTGGTAAGAATATTCCGCCCCAAGCGACAACTGCAGGGTCTTGAACTGGTTCTCCCCGCTGAAGCTGCTGAACCAGCTGCCGGTGAGCGACTTATTATGATAGTTGGTGAGATTGACATTGTCGGTGGAGTCGTTGCCGCTCGGCGATGGCGGCACCGGAACCAGCAGCTTGTGGATATCCAGCCCGATCATTAGCTTGTTGTCCTCGTTGAAGACGGCGGTGTAGCTCGCGCCCAATCCAAGGTCGGCGGGGATGAAATCCTTCTCGACCGCGGAATTGGTATAACCGATCTTCCCCCCCAGGTTCGTCAGCGCCAGACCGAAGTTCCACCCGCCGGCCGCATCTGTCACCCCGTGGTAATACAGGGAGATGTCGGCGGCAAAGGTCTTGCCGGGTTGGTAGGTGCTGCCGCTGGCCGCATATCCCGAGGCCAGGTTGGAGTAGATGTACCGGCCGGCCAGCGCGATGCTCATCTTATCGGCCAGCTTCCGGGAATACCCCAGGTCGAAGGCGAACTCGCGTGGATGACCGCTGCCCAGCTCGTTGCCGTTAAAGTCCGTAAACTGGATATTCCCCAGGCTGAAGTACCGGATCGAGGCGGACAGGGCCGACTGGTCATCCAATTTCTTATAGCCCGAGAAGGCAAGAAGATATACATCATTGAGCCCCAGGTCTTTCAACCAGGGAGTATAGGTCAGGCCCAGACCCAGGTCTTTTTTAGCAAACGGGATCTTGGCTTGATTGTAAAAGGAAGAAGCGGGATCGGGAGAAGTGGCGACCCCCAGGTCACCCATACCGCCGGCGCGGGCGTCGGGAGAGATCCGTAGGAAAGGTACGGCAGTCGTGGTTACGTTCAGCGAATTCGCAGTCTGGCCAAACGCCCCCTCCTGCCCCACAAAGACTAACATTACTAAAGCAGCTAATCCCTGGTAAAATCTTTTCATGTCTGATTTTATTTTCATTTTTTACAAACACGCAAATTGTGACGCCCAGGTTTCCCGGCTTGCCAGGATTTTTGAGAAATTGGGTGGTCAGAAAATGCGCTCAGAAATGTAAATTTGCGATATAGGCTGCTAAGTTAGTGATTATTAAGATATTGTGAATTTTGCCCGAAAATATTGACTCATCCTTCCGATGGCTTGCGGGTTGCAGTCGTAGCAACTCTATTTCAACGGCCACCGGCAGAAAATATTGTCTGGCGCCCATCGGGCCCGTTTAAAATATCCAACGGCGCCAAACGCCCGCGCTAGCAAACAACTTCCGTACCGAACCTGTTGCGTAGCAGCCAAAAATAGGACTTTCTGTGTGTAGGAGCGGGAATTTGTCCCATCCGGGGGCAACTGTGAATAAATTCGGCACGTATTTTTATACAATAATTAGTCTCAAGGCAGCGTTTTTTCTTTTTACGGCTAACAGCAAAAGCGTCAAAATTATGAATCTGAAAAACCTAGCGATCCTGGCACTCTCCGTATCCGTCTTTGCCTCTTGCTTCAAAAAGAAGCCGGAGCAGTCCACCGCAACCGGGTGGAACTACAACGACTCCAAGATGGGCGGATTCCAGGTTTCCAAAGAAAAAGAGCAACGTACCGGTCCCGGACTGGTCTTCGTTCAGGGCGGCACCTTTACCATGGGCGCCACCCAAGAAGACGTAATGCGGGATTGGAATAACGTGCCTAGAAGGGTGACTGTCAACTCTTTCTACATCGACCAGACCGAAGTTGCGAATATCCACTACCGTGAGTATCTGTACTGGATCAACCTGGTGTTTGACGCCGACGAATACAAGGCTGTTCGTGAAGCCGCCCTGCCCGACACCCTGTGCTGGCGCAGTGAGCTGGCTTACAACGAACCGATGGTCGAATACTACTTCCGCCACCCCTCCTACAACTTCTACCCCGTAGTAGGCGTGACCTGGAAACAAGCCCATGACTTCTGTCTGTGGCGCAGTGACCGGGTGAATGAGAAGCTCCTTATGGACCGCGGCTATATCAACCAGAACGCCGTTAAAAACCTGCAAGGTCTTGGCCAGGAAAACTTCAACACGAAGGCTTACCTGATGGGTGAGTTCCAGGCCACTCCCGATAAGAAAGCGCGCAGCAAGAGCAATCCCCTCAAGAATCCCAACGGTACGCCCCGTACCCAGGTGACTTTCGAAGACGGGATCCTCCTTCCCAACTACCGGCTCCCGACGGAAGCGGAATGGGAATACGCCGCTCTTGGCTACATCAACCAGAACCCGCTGCCCGCCAAGAAAGACGGTCAACACGGCGAGGAGCTGATCGCCAACAAACAAGTCTACTCCTGGAGCAGCAACGTCAACGGTCTCCGCGACACGCGTCATGGCAGCTGGCAGGGTACCTTTATGGCCAATTTCAAACGCGGTTCGGGTGATAATATGGGTGTTGCCGGTGGTCTGAATGACAACGCCGTTTACACCGCCCCTGTAAAGAGCTTCTTCCCGAACGGATTCGGTCTCTATAACATGTCCGGTAACGTAAGCGAGTGGGTAGCCGACGTCTATCGCCCGATGACGGGGCAGGACGCCGATGACGTGGCCCCTTACCGCGGTAACAAGTTCCAGACAGTCGATCTCGGGAAGGAAAACAAGGCTGAACGCGATAGCCTCGGCCGTATCAAGATGCGTAATGTAACCGACTCCGAAAGCGTGGCCCGCCGTAACTACCAGAAGGGTGATGTCATCAACTATCTCGACGGTGACTCCACCATCTCCGGTATCGCTTATGGCTATGGCAAGACTACCCTTATCAGCAACAAGTCCCGCGTGATCAAAGGTGGTAGCTGGAACGACCGCGCCTACTGGCTCAGTCCCGGCACCCGCCGCTTCCTCGAGGAAGATCAGGCTAACAGCACGGTTGGTTTCCGTTGCGCAATGGATCGTGTAGGCAGCCCTGCAGGTAATGGCCGCCAGACCGGTATCAACTACAAGACGCGCCGTCAGAATACCCGTAAACAATAAGAGTTTTCAGATAATAATGAAAGAGCCCCCATTCGGGGGCTTTTTTATTATTCGGCCTTGAGGGCCTGGAAGCTGATCGTCAGCGCCGCTATCCCCGCCGACCGGGGAATGTTGCATGGCAAATCGTAATTTTATGGTACGTTTGCGCATGACCATCGAGCAGCTATACGACCTGTATCAACGCCATCCTTCGGTTCAGACCGATACCCGACAATTGAAACAAGGCGATCTCTTCTTTGCATTGAAGGGCCCTAATTTCAATGGCAATGCGTTTGCGCTCCGAGCCCTCGAGCTCGGTGCGGCCTATGCGGTGATCGACGAATCTATCGTCACCCCTTCGCCGACCGCAGCGGCGGCAGCGCCTAATGACCGGCTCATCCTGGTTCCCGATGTTCTTACGACGCTGCAGGAGCTGGCTCTCTATCACCGGCGGCAGTTTGATATCCCATTTATCGCCATTACCGGCAGCAATGGCAAGACCACGACAAAAGAGCTGATCCATGCCGTGCTCTCGTCGACGTTTCAGACCTACACGACAAAGGGCAACCTGAACAATCATATCGGCATTCCGCTGACCATCCTCTCGGTGCAACGCGATGCCGAGTTCGCCGTGATCGAAATGGGCGCCAATCATCAAAAGGAAATAGAAGGCTACTGCCGGTACACCCTGCCGACCCATGGTATCATCACCAATATCGGCCGGGCACATCTCGAAGGGTTTGGCGGACCCGAAGGAGTCCGGAAGGGCAAGGGGGAATTGTATGATTATTTAAGGGACGAGGGTGGCAGCGCCTTTGTGCTCCGCGACAGCGAGGTACTTCGGCAGATGAGCCGCGGCATTCCGCATATCATCACTTACGGAACGACCGATGCGGATATCGAGGGCCATGTCGTACCCGGCGCCGACAGCTTTTTACACGTGGAGATCACGCGCGGGGCGAATACGGGTATCCTTGCAACCCAGCTGGTCGGCGATTATAACCTGCCGAACGTCCTTGTCGCGGTGGCCGTCGGTAAACAGTTCGGCGTCGCCGATGCGAAGATCCGCCAGGCCATTACCCAATATACCCCGTCCAATAGCCGCAGCCAGTTGATCGAACTCAACGGCAATCATATCATCCTCGATGCTTATAATGCCAATCCTTCCTCTATGCGCGCCGCCATCGAGAATTTTGCCCGGCTGGCGACACACGGGGAGGGAAAGATCCTTGTGCTCGGCGCGATGGCCGAGCTGGGGCCCGAAAGCGTAAACGAACATCGGGGTATCGTCGAACTTATCGGGCAGTATCCCTGGGCGCAGGTGGTCCTCGTCGGCGGCGATTTCCTCAAGCTGCAACATCCTTATCGCAGCTTTGCCAACAGTGTGGAAGCCGCGGATTGGTATCGCCATGCGGGGATCAAAAACTCCTGGATACTGATCAAGGGATCGAGAAGCAGTAAAATGGAAGCGGTACTGCACCAATAGTCTTTGATCAGTCTACCCGCAATACCTTCACGGGATTGGCCCTGGCCGCCTTCACCGCCTGGAATCCCACTGTGAGCACCGCAAGCGCGATGGCGGCGATCGCGGCCTCGACAAGCACCCATCCATCCATACTCGTCCGATAGGCAAAATCCCTGAGCCATACCGTGGCCAGCCACCAGGCCAGCGGGGAGGCGATGACGATCGCCACGCCCACCAACAGAACGAATTCCCGGCTTAACAACAGGGCAATCGTCGTAACGGTCGCCCCCATTACCTTGCGGATGCCGATCTCCTTTGCCCGCCGGCCGGCGGAGAAGAGGGCGAGACCGAACAGCCCCATGCAGGAAATAAGTACGGTGATCCCGGTAGCCGTAGACATCAACATGGTGACATTATTCTCCTGCATGTACAACTGATGGATGGAATCATCCAGCAGTGAGCATTGCGCCTGGTCGTTCGGGAACCACTTACGCCATTTCGCTTCTATCTCCTTTATTACTTTCTTTGCCGCTTCACCGCGAACATCCAGTTTTATGGCCACGCTTTTCGCCGATGAAAGCCAGGTAACGATGACCATGGGTTTTATCGTCTCGTGAAACGAGGTCTGGTGATAGTCTGCGACGACGCCCATTACCGTATAGGGCATATTATCGCGCAACCGGTAAAGTTGGGCCTGCAGCGCCTGCTGCGGCTGTGCAAACCCCAGTGCGCGGGCATAGGTTTCGTTGATCACCACCGCCTTGACGTTCTCGCCTTCATAGATATTCCCGCCTGCGATAAGCCGCATTCCATAAAAAGGCACGAAGCGCTCATCTCCGATCTCGGTCCGGACCGTGACCCGATGAAAACTCTTCTTACCCCGGTAGACGAAGGTGACCTCATCCTGGTCCCGGCCCATCGGAGGGTTTCCCTGCAGGATCACATCCCGGACGCCATGTTGCTGATACTTTATCACGTCGGCAAAAATGCGCATCTGGCCCGGCTTGGCCCCGCGATATTCGACCGTCACCACGTCTTTGCTGTTGAAGCCCTTGTCGGCATTGCGCATATACTGCAACTGCCGATGGATGACCATTGACCCGATGATGAACAATAGCGACAATGTGAATTGAAAGACGATCAGGACCCGCCGCAAACCGGCGCCTCCGGTGCCCTTTTTGTCGAGCGCTCCTTTCAGGCTTAGCACCGGCAGATAGGAAGACAGGAGCCGGGCGGGGTAAAAGCCGGCTGTCAGTGCGGTGAGAACCGTGAGTCCCGCCAGGAACAGCCATAACCCGCCATTCAGGAATTGGAATTGCATACCCGGAGGCACGATCCCGCTGAACACCCGCAGGGCCACCGGCACCAGACAGATCGAAAGCGCAACCGCGACCGCTGTCAGCATCAGCGTCTCTATCAGGAATTGGAGGATCAGCCCACTGCGGCTGCTGCCCATCACTTTGCGGACGCCCACCTCTTTCATGCGTTGAAAGGACTGGGCTGTAGAGAGATTGATAAAATTGATGACGGCCAGCGTCAGGATGAACAACGCGACTCCCATTAACGCATATAACATCGGAAGATAGGCCTTGCGGAAAACGTCACCGGTGTTCGCAGGATGAAATTCGGTAGTGTAGTGCATATCACGGAGCGATTGCAGGTAAACCTTCAGATGCCCGACGCCCGGATCGAGAGTAGGCATCGTCCTGCTCAGCCAATCGGCGAATTCGGCGTTGACCCGCGATGCCGTTATATCCTTTGAAAGCCGGACAAAAGCCTGAGAGGGCCCCGGTTCCAGCCGGCTCCAGGTCAGCTTTGAAGAGACGAACGCGGTATAATTGAGATCGGAGGGTTGACTCCAATCCTTTACGATCCCCGCCACCCGGACCAGCAAACTGTCGTTGTAGACGAGTCCCCGACCGAGCATATCCTTCAACGGACCTGGTCCAAAGTACTTTCTGGCCACGCTCTCGGTCAGCACGATCTGGGCTGAGTCCCGCAGGACATCCGGGTTGCCTATCAGCCATTGATGCGGGAAAATGGTGAAGAAATCAGGCCCGGTAAGGATCGTCGAAAAAGCATAGTCATTGTCCGGCTGCCGGCCGCTATATCTCGCCACCTCCTCGCCCCTTTCCGAGAGCACCTGTATCGTCTCCCCAAAGCCGGTGAATGCCGTCCTGGCCTCGAATCCGGTGACCCGGTATTCGAGGTTCGATATTGTGGGGAACGGGCTGTTCCAAAACAGCTGCTCGCCCTCGTCCGTACGCGCCCCGGCGACGACGCGATAGATGCGGCTGGAATTGGGATGGAAGGTATCGAAGCTGAATTCGTATTGTGTGATCAGGTAGATGACGACGCAGGCGCAAATACCGACGGAGAGACCCACGATATGGATCACCGAGTAGAACCGCTGTCCACGGATATTGCGCCAGCCGATGCGAAGATGATGAAGCAGCATAGGAAATGGTTGGGCTCCCTTTTTTGCCGACAATCCCGTGCCAAGCTCATAAGCCGTTCGTTGTTAGCGTTATGGAATAGCCGCCGCGGTTTGACCCGTCCGATTGCGATACAACCCGTGTACGGATGAGCTTATTCACTACGTAAAGTGTCGACTGGATTTGCCCGCGCCGCCCGCAGGGCCTGGAACCCTACGGTCAGCAGGGCAAGCGCCACCGCAGCCAGCCCCGCCTCCACCAGCACCCAGACATTCATGGTGGTGCGATACGCAAAGTCTTTCAGCCAGGCATCAGCGAAATACCAGGCCAGGGGCGAGGCGATCGCCAGCGCCAGCACGACGAGCCCCGCAAAGTCGCGGCTGAGCAACAGGGTCACGTTGGACACCGTCGCGCCCAACACCTTGCGGATACCGATCTCCTTCTCACGGCGGCGGGCCGTGAACAAAGCCAGGCCGAAGAGACCCAGGCAGGAGATGACGATCGTGATCGCCGTTGCGGCTTCCATCAGAAAGGCGGTGTTGTACTCCTCGTCGTATAGCTGGGTGATGGACTCATTCAGAAAGCTGTAGGTGAAGGGCGTTTTGGGGAAGATGTCCTTCCAGACTGCCCCGATAGCCGCGATGGTCTTCTTTGCCTCTGCGCCGCTGTTGCCTTCCGTCGCCAGCTTTATGCCCAGGCTCCGTTCGCCGCGCGGGAAATTCCAGATCACCATCGGCTGTATCGTCTCGTGAAAGGATTGCTGGTGAAAATCTGCGATGACCCCTACCACGGTATAGGCCAGGGTATCCCGATGTAACAACTGACCCACCGCTTTGGACGGGTCGTCGAAGCCCAGGATCTTTGCATAGGTCTCGTTGATGACAAATTCCCGGGCGCTGTCTCCGGTGGAGATATTCCTGCCTGCCAGTAGCCGCAGGCCATAGAAGGGGATAAATTCCGGATCGCCGTGCTGAACCATGACCGGTTGCGGTTGAGGGCCTTTCTCCTTGTAGGAGAGGCTGGCGCCCGCGTGGGCCCAACCCATGGGCGGGTTACCCTGCAACACCACATCCTTCACGCCGGCAATGCGTCTCACTTCCTGGGCCAGCCATCGCATCTGTTCGGGTTTTACCCTCCAGGCGTTGAGTGTAAGGATCGCGTCGCTGCTAAAGCCCTTGTCTGCGTCCTTCATATAGGTCACCTGCCGGCCGATCACCAGCGACCCGATGATGAACACCAGCGAGATCGCAAACTGGAAAACGATCAGCGCCTTTCGCAAGCGAGAGCCGCCGGCGCCGCTCTTGTTCCAACTTCCTTTGAGACTCAATACCGGTAGATAGGACGAAAGCAGCCAGGCGGGATAGAAGCCCGCGGCCAATGTCGTGAACCCGACCATACCAGCCAGGAAGAGCAATGCCCCGTTGTCGAACGAGAAACTCACTCCTGTGGGAGTATAATCCCTGAACAACCAAAAGGCCGGCCGTACCAGTAAGGCTGCCAATGCCACGGCCATGGCCGTCACCAGCAAGGTCTCCACCAGGAATTGCAGGATCAATCCTTTCCTGCTGCTACCCATGACTTTGCGGATGCCCACTTCTTTCATGCGTTGGAGAGACTGGGCCGTTGACAGGTTGATGAAATTGATGACGGCCAACAGGAGGATAAAGGCAGCGATACCCATCAGGGCGTATAACAACGGCAGATAGGCCCGGCGGAAATCGTCACCGGTATCCTGCGGATGAAAATCGGGTGTATAATGCATCTCGAGAAGCGGCTGGAGCCAGAACCGGAGATGGGATGCCCCGGTAAAGGAAACGATTGTCGTTTTCCGGGCATAGTCAGCCAGCCTCGCATTTATCGTAGCCGGGTCAACGCCTGGCGCCAACCGGACAAAGGCCTGCGACTGGTGCGGTTGAAGGCTTTTCCAATCATCAGTCGGGAATTGGGCCTTGACCCAGGTGGTCGGGGCGGTTCGGATGGAGATAAAAGAGGTATAGTTGAGATCGGAAGGCCTATCCCAGTCCTTCACGATGCCCGCCACTGTTACCGACAAACTGTCCTCGTACACCAGTGTTCTGCCGAGCATCTTCTCCAGGGGGATAGTCCCAAAGAATTTCCGCGCCGCGCTCTCCGCCAGCACTACCCGATCCGCTTCATTCAGTACAGCCGGGCTGCCCAACAGCCATCGATGGGGGAAGAGATCGAAAAAGGCCGGTCCGGTCAATATCGTCGATAGGGCATAGCCGTTGTCTTGCCGCCCGCTGAATTCCCCGGCCGCATTGCCGTCATGCGCCGGTACGGTGATATGGAATGCAAACGTATGAAAGCCTACCTGTGCCTCGAAGCCCGGGATCTCATGTTCGATGCCGGCCACTTCCTTTATCGGGCAGTTGAGAAACGTTGTGCCGCCACGCATGCCCTGGAAATCCCCGACGATGCGGTAGATGCGGTCCGCATGGGGGTGAAACCGATCGAACCCAAGGTCATAGCGCGCAATGAGGAAGATGACCATACAGGCGCAAAGGCCGATGGACAGGCCGAGGATGTGGATGGCGGTGTACAATTTTTGGTGGCGGACATTCCGCCAGGCGTATGTAACAATATTTCGTAGCATAAGGGATCGCTTTTGTGCAGGATGATGCGGATATTGGAATTTACCATATATTTTTGGTCAAATTTTCGCCACTATGAAAAGAATCCTTACCGTCATGCTGGCTTTCCTGATCCTCGCCGCCTTCGCCAAACCCCACCGGCCCCTTACCTGGGTGGCGATTGGCGACAGCATTACTTATCTTAACGACCACCCCGATGAGACCGGCAACCGGTTAACCGCGGGCTATCTCACGGATGTGGTTAAAAAACTGGATTACATCCATTATCTCAACCAGGGCCGGAACGGCTGGACGACTCAGAATTTTGCGAAGTCGATCGAAAAATTAAACATTCCAGCCGGCGATGTCTATACCGTCTTTCTTGGCACCAACGATTGGTGGCATAGTCATCGCATCGGCGCGTGGACCGACTATCAGAATGCCACGGGCGATAGCACCATCTATGGGAGCATGCGGGTGTTGATCGACAAGATCCGCAGTATTAATAAGACAGCGCCGATCATTCTTATGACGCCGATGCCCCGCGCCGATTTTGTTTACATAAACAACCACACCAACAATGCCTACGGCTCCTATAGGGAAAAAGACGGCCAGACGCTGGAACAGGTGGCGGAGGCTATTCTCGATATCGGCCGCCACGAGGGGTTTGCCACTGTCGACCTTTACCACGTGAAAGAACTGGCGGTTCCACATCTTGTGCATTTCAAGCGGTTGAAAGATCCGGCTTCGGGGGCTTACCGGGACTTTCCCTATCCCGGGTATATCGGCGTACCGTTCGATCCCAAGGCGGATGAATATCCCTATCCGCCCGACGCCGTGGATATGACCTACGATGGGCTGCATCCTTCCAATGCAGGATGCGAGGTCATTGCGAAAAGATTGATCAAGGTGTTGAGGAAGGTCAGGTAGGTAAGCTCACCGTCAGTGTCGTCCCTTCACCGGGCTGCGACTGGATCTCCACCTTCCCGCTGAACAGCTCCGCGCGGCTGATGATATTAGTGATGCCCACGCCCTTACGATGACGGCCGACGTCGAAACCAACTCCATTATCGGCCACCGTTACGACGAGATCGGGGCCTTCCATCGAAAGCCGGATCAGCACCCGGGTGGCCCGGGCATGTTTTACTATATTATTCAGCTGCTCCTGTACGATCCGAAAGACGGTGAGCTTTCGTTTGTCCTCGATCTGCTCTTCGGTGATGTTCTGCAAATCCAGCTCGATGCCGAGGTCGGCGCGGGCCAGCTTCATATCATCGATGACGTCTTCGACGGACTCGATCAGCCCGATCTCCCGCAGTCCGGGGGTGATCAGGGATTTGGAGATCTTGCGGATCTCGTTGATGGCCTTGCTGACCAGCTCGGTGCTGCGTTCCAGCAGCTCCTGCCGCAACTCATCGTCGGTCATTGCGGTATTGATATAGAGGTTGCTTGCGCCGAGTATCTGGTTGACGTTGTCATGCAGCTCTTTGCCGATCTCGGTCCGTTCCTTTTCCTGGGCCAGGATCACGGCCTCGGTGATCTGCCGCTGCCGGGTGACGCGTTGTTCGTTGAGTTCGTTCTCCAGCTGGATCCGCTCGGTGACATCGTTGGCCAGCACCAGGACGGCGGGCAGGTTCTTATAGCTGATGCTGTGCCAGGCGATGTCGACGAAGATGATCTCGCCATTTTTCTTCACATGTTGCCGGATGCCCTTCTTGACCCCGTCGCGTTTTTCCCGGATGGCCTCCACTTCGACCCTTAGCTCGTCGCGGTTGCCATCGAGCCGGATGTCGGCGAGACTCTTGGCCAGGAACTCCTCGTGGGTATAGCCATAGTGCTGAACGGCCGAGGAATTGGCCTCGAGGAAGCGGAAGTTCTTTGCATCGAAGACCCACATCGGCATGGGGTTGTTATTGAACAGCTCGCGGTACCGTTCTTCGCTTTCGCGAAGGTATTGCAGGTTGCGCAGCCGCTCGAGGCTGTAGCGGATGGCCCGGAAAAGCAGCTTCTCGTCGAAATCCCCCTTTACCAGGTAATCCTGCGCCCCCATGACCAGGGCCTGCATGGCGATCTTTGTATCATTGAGCCCGGTGAGCAGGATCACGGCAACCCGTTGAGTAAAAGGCTGCAACAGCGTATACGATTCCAGGCCGAAGCTATCGGGGAGGGACAGGTCGAGGAACAGCAGATCGACGGAATGGATCGCCAGCAGCTGTCTGGCCTCTGCCAGACTTGCCGCATGGCGAACCTCCGCAACCGGCAGGTCGGTGCCGTTAAGGAATTCCTTGAAGAGGAACAGATCGCCGGGATTATCCTCCACCACGAGGATATGTATGGGTTGGATATCGCCGTCCATTTAGTGTACGGGTTTGGGAAGCTTGACAATACTGATCCAAAAGTCTTCGATCGTCCGAACGACGTCCATGAAGCGATCGAGATCCACCGGCTTCGTGATGTAACAATTTGCATAATTGTCGTAGGAAGCCAGGATATCCTTCTCGGCGGAAGAGGTCGTCAACATGATGACGGGGATGCGCCGGAGATCCGGGTCCGCCTTGATGATCCCCAAAAGCTCGGTTCCATCCATCTTCGGCAGATTGATGTCCAGGAGGATCAAATCCGGCATTCCACTTCCCCCAACCTGCTTTTTTAGAAATCGAAGGGCTTCCACTCCATCATTGGCGATGGAAACCTTGTTGATGAACTGCGCATCGTCCAGGGCCTCCCTTGTCAGCAGGATGTCGCCTTCGTTGTCGTCTACTACTAAAATGTGAATCTGTTGCATAAGTAATCAATAAGGTTACCCCTTTTTGTGTATGGTAAAATAGAATATGCTTCCCTTTTGAGGCGTCGACTCCACCCAGATGCGTCCCCCGTGACGTTCCACTATTTTCTTGCAAATGGCGAGCCCGATGCCTGTGCCGCCATAATCGGTTTTGTTATGCAGCCGCTGGAAGATAATGAAGATCTTGTCGAAGAACTGGGAATCGATGCCGATGCCATTATCAGCCACGGAGAACACCCAGTGGGTAGGTTCTTCCCGGACTCCGATGCGGATCACCGGGGGCTGGTCCGAATGATATTTTAGCGCGTTGCTGACCAAATTCTGAAACAGCTGTGTCAGCTGAACCTTGTCGCCGGTGACGACGGGGAGCCCATCGATGGCAATTTGCGCTCTCGCAGCGATGATCTTCTCGTGAAAGATATCTCCCACTTCCTTCATGACCACTGCCGTATCGACAGGGGCAAAATTCTCTTTTCCCGTTCCTACGCGGGAATAATCCAGCAGATCCAGGATGAGGGCCTTCATGCGTTCTGCCCCGTCGACGGCATAGTGGATATATTGGTCAGCCTTGTTGTCCAGCTGGCCATTGTATCTTTTTTGCAGTAGCTGGAGGAAGCTGGTCACCATCCGGAGGGGCTCCTGAAGGTCATGAGAGGCGATGTAGGCAAAGCGTTCCAGCTCGGCATTGGAGGCCGCCAGTTCGGAGGCCCGTTTGGCCAGGTCGGCGTTCAATTTTTCCAGCTGCTCTTCATACCGGCGGCCCTCGGTGATGTCATTGACGACGACCATCCTTGCCTGGCGGCCTTCGAAGTCGATGGCATGGGCGGTAACCTCTACTTCGATGATGTCGCCATTCTTTTTTCGATGACGCCATTGACCGTTACGAAAGGCTCCGGGTTGCTGCCGGATGCTTTCCACGTCTTCCCGGAGCCGGCCGAGGTCTTCCCGGGGCCGGATATCGGAGATGGACATGGACAGAAATTCATCCCGGCTATAGCCGTAATCATGGACAGCTGTGTCGTTTACTTCCAGGAACCGCAGCGTATTTTCGTCATAGATCCATTTTGGCAGGGGGCTCTTATCGAACAGCATCTTATACTTATCCTCGGTCGACAACCTTTCTTTCCGTTCGTGTTCCAGGTCACGCCGGATCAGCCAGAAGACGAAAACTCCAAGGACGACGACTGCCCCGGTGAGACACCAGAGGGCCCATTGCAGTTGGGCCGCTTTTTGTTGGTTTGCACTGCGGCGGGTCTCGAGCAGTCTACGCCGTCCTCGCTCCAATTCGTCCAGCGTGGATTGGATGCGATGGGAATAGCCGGTTCGCGCTTCCGCAGTGATCAGGGCGGCAGCCCCGCCGAATTCGCCGCCTTTACTGAGCCGCATTGCCCGTTCGAGGACATTCCGGCTGCCATTAACATAAAATTGAAGGGAATCGACATGGTCACGTTGGACCGAATCTTCGTCGACCAATGACCGAAGACTATCGATCGCCGGGGGAAGCCGGGAGGCTATCCGATCGGCCGTGTCGAGGAAACTGCTGTCCCCCGTCAGGAGGAAATTCTTAACGCTGCCCTCGAATTGGTCCGATGTCCGCTGAACCTGATTTGACTGGAGGAGAAGAGCATTGGAACGCCTGATAATCGCCCCCGAGTCCCTTATCCGCTGGTACTGCCAGACGGAAAGCACTACGATGACTAACACCGTGACGATCGCGATAGCGATGGCGTTTGCCAGTCTATTGCCGAAGAATGTCTTCATGATTGGTAAGCGGCCGGTTGAGGATCAGGCAAATGATTCTCCGTAAGATACTAAAAATTAGCTGAAAGACTCAGGGTAGCTTGTTTTTCCAGGATGGTCCATAGACGACCGTAGAGATTTTGTTGATCGTGGTCCACCAATTCTCCTTCCTCGTTGAAGAGGGGATGGACCATGATCTCCATGGTCTTTCCGTTCAGCCGGTGTTGACGGGAGAATATATTGACGTCTTCGATGCCGCCGAAATAGTCGGTGTTGCGGAAATCCTGCCGATTGCCCAGTCGCCATTTGTTGAACAATGCCTTATAGATGCGTTTGGCAAGGGTGGGTGGGCGGCCGATGTTTCGGGTAAGCCTTATCCGCCCGACCCCGTATTCGCGGCCGAGGCGGCACACCAGGGGAGCGACTCCCCACCAGGTATGCAGATGATGATGGGAATCCAGATGGGTGGGGCTGATCCCGGCTTCGAGGACCTTTTCGATCTGCGCCTTCATTTCCGCATACACTGCGCGCTTCTCCGAGTGGCTCAGCCGGAAGAACCATCGGCTGCGATCGTAAATGAAGCCGCCGTTGTCATTGCAAAACCGGGGGCAATCCAATATTGCCCGGGATAGCGGGTAGCCAGCAGTGAGGTTGAGATGTACGCCGATCCTCATACTGGCGGCCCGATGCTCGCGTAGCAGGCTAACCGCATCCTCGAATCCAGGCATGTTCGCCATTATCGAGGTGCTGGTCACCAGTCCGCTCTCGATGCTCTCGAGAATGGCCCGGTTGACGGTGTTGCTGATGCCGAGACCGTCGGCATTCACGATCAGTCGGGAAAAGGCCATTATTAGTTATCGTACAATTAACAACAAAATAACGAATCGTTAATGAAGGAAAGCGCCTTGTGCGTAAAATTAGACCCCAGGGGTCATCGACTACTTGGAAACCCTTACTGCATTTTGAGGCAGGTGGGCTTGGGGACCTTTACGACCTGGCCGCTGGGCCGGAGCGTACCCGCCTGGGTATCCACGCGGAAGACGATGATCGTGTCGCTTTCCTGGTTGGCCACGAGCAGCCATTTTCCGCTGGGGTCCAGCGTAAAATTCCGCGGTTCGACGCCCATCGTAGGGACATAGCCAAGGGGACGAAGGAGCCCGGTGGATGGTTCGATGGAGAAGATGGCGATGGTAGTCTCTGCGCGGTTGCTGGCATATAGAAAGCGTCCGTCGGGCGAAACATGGATATCGCTGCTCCGGAATGGGCCCTTCGCCGTATCGGGATGCGCCGCAATACGTTGGAGGGAATCCAACCCACCGGTCGACGGTTCATACCGGTAGACATCCACGAAGCCGCCCATCTCTTCGATCAGGTAGGCAAATTTTCCGCAGGGATGGAAGGTGAGATGCCGCGGTCCGCTGCCGCGCGGGGTTTTTATCTGGCTGTCTTCCGCTCCTGTTGACGAAGAGACTACGGCGATCTGGTCGAGCCCCAGGTCCTGGATGTACAAGAATCGGCTGTCGGGGCCATATACGGCAGAATGCACATGTGGCGCCTCCTGCCGGGCGGGATTAAATCCCTTGCCGAGGTGCTGGGTATGTGTCTGCGCCTTTCCCGGCATCCCGTCCGGGCCGATCGGGTATAACGTATAGCTGCCGCCGGTATAATTGGCTACCGCCACCTGGTCGCCTGCTTTGTTGACGGCAACGTAGGCCGGGTTGTCGCCGAGGCTTGATACTTTCCCGATGAGCGTGAGCCGTCCTTTTTTGGCGTCGATGTCGAATACGCTGAGGCTGCCCTTCTCCTTCATTCTCGACTCGGTGCATGAGTACAGTCGCTTGCCGCCGGGGGCGATCGCCAGGTAGGAGGGGTTGCAGACATCGCGTGTATGGCTTAGCGGGGTTGCCTTGCCGGTGGTGGCGTCGAAGCGAAAGACGTAGATACCCTTGCTGCCGGTGGAGTCCAGTTTTGGATTGTCGCCGAGGTTGCCGGTGTTGGTATAGGTGCCGACGAAAAGAGTGAATTTTTGTCCTGAAACGTGGGAAAGAGTGAACAAAAGAACGTAAGCCACTACCGATATCCTTCGCATATGTCGCCAATTTTTGTATTTTAACGGTAAATCCATGACCATGAAAAAGCTGTCTATTTTCCTGCTTCTCGGTTTCTTCGGCTGTCAATCGCCTTCGGATCAAATTGCGAAAGCCTTCGAAACGGTAAATACCTCTTTGGAACGGTCCAATCGTGTCCTCCTGCTGGAAGACTCCTGTCAACTCTATCATCTTTCCATCCTCAAAAAAGCCGAAAAGAACGAGTCCGAGGCTCGAAAGGCGGATTCTATTTATCTGTCCGTTCAGAACTTCAATTCGCTGATCACAAGGGCGGAGGCCCTGCTGAAGGAAAAAGATCCCACCGGCAAGCAAACTTCTATCGCGAGCAGTCCGCTGGTTCGTACAGCCCTCGGTGACAGTATCCGAGCGGCCGTCGCAGACCTTTCGGCTTGTTGCAGGGCCGCGCTCCGCGACGCGGGCAAAAGGGGTGAATTGAACCAGCTATTGGAGCAACCGGAAAAGGTCACGGACTCCACCCAGTGGAACGGTAACCAGTTTACCGGTGAGCCTACCGTGGCGGCTCAAACGACCCTTAGCTTCTTCCGGTTGCAATGCACAACGGCGGCCACCCTGACCCTTCGGGAGATTGACACTCATCTTTAGAATCCGAATTCGTCATCAGGCATCCCGATCGGTGCGCCAGGTGGCATTTCCAATGCGGGTTGCGGGATGAATTTATCGGGGTTCTTTGTGAAATCCTTGATCTGTGACAGTCCAAAAAACAGCGCGGCCTTCCAGCGCGGAGCGGCGCTGACTTGTTGCAGGCCCATCCAGGTGGCAAGATCGGTTATTTCGAGCAGGGCTTCGCCCCGGACGTTCTCCGCGTTCTTTGGGTCGGCGGCCAGGGCTAGCAAATGCTTCAGCGTGAGGTTGTCGACGAGGACCTGTAGTTCGCCTTTCATGCCGGGTTGCAGGGGTGTCTTCCAGGTGCGTTCGAGGAGCTTGTTCAACATGGGGATCAATCCCGGTTGATGTTCGTCGCGGGCCTGGAATTCGATGAGCCGGGCTGCCCGTTGGTTATCGAGCAGGTAGGAAAGCGTGTTGTTCGCTGCGGCCTCGGCGACCGCGATCGGGTCGAAGGTGGGGCCTGTATGGGACTCGAAATTCTCAACCGTCGAGGGATAGCCCGAGGGACGCGGCGGGATCTTCCGGATCAGATCGTCCGGCAAGGCAAGCGCATCGGGGGTGATCGTATTCATGAGTGCGTCGAAGGCCCGCCATTGCTCGGCCGGGTCGACCATCTTCGTGGGCTCCTGGCCGTCATTCTTCACCGCATGGGTGAAATAAAGACCGCCGAGGGATTTGGCCGCGGCCTCGACCTGGTAGCGATGCAGCAGATAGACCGGCACCAGCACCTCTTCCAGCGTTGCCATGGGCGCGCCCTGAGGAATGGCTTTCTCACTGAAGCGATCGAGCAGGTGACGTCTGACCGTCATCAGCTTGTCCAACTGATCGATGGGGTTCACGCCATCATCCCACTGATTGGACAGGGGATGCGTCATGCCGCCGACGTCCGGAATATACTTATACCCTTCTTTCAAGGTCTCGTTGATGATCTTGTCGAGCGCGACGTCTTCGTTGGCTCCTTTTGGAAAGTCGGAATATCCGTATAGGATCGCGCGTTTATCCCAGCCGCCGATGCCCTTCGCATAGGCATCCGAGATGTCGATGCTGCCATCGGGTTTCAGCGTGAAGCGAGGGAAGGGGTAGTCCATAACGGAAGCCCGATCCTTTACGCTGGCGATGAAGTTATGGCTCAGGCCCAGGGTGTGACCGATCTCGTGCGCGGACAGTTGACGGATACGCGCCAGCGCCAGCTCTTCCATTTTCTTTGATACCGGTTTGCCGTCTTCATAGGGCTGGAGTAATCCTTCGGCGATGAGATAATCCTGGCGATGACGGTCGGAGCCCAGGGTTACGACCCCTTTGATGATCTCGCCGGTGCGGGGATCGGTGTAGCCAGACCCATAGGAAAAGGCCCGTTGCGGGCTCCCGGTGCGGGTCAGCCAGTTGACCATGTTATAGCGGATGTCCATGGGGTCTGCGCCTTCTGGCAATTCCTTCACCTGGAAGGCGTTCTTAAAGCCGGCCGCTTCAAAGGCCTGGTTCCACCAGGAGGCGCCTTCGATCAATGCTTTGAGGATGATGGGCGGCGCGCCCCGATCGATATAATAGACGATCGGTTGGACCGGTTCGCTTACTGCTGCATTGGGATCTTTCTTTACCAGGCGGTGCCGGCTGATGAACCGCTTCAGGAGCGGCTCGTCCATCGGCGCCGAGAAATCGTAATAAGTGAATTCGAAGAAGCCGCTACGCGGATCGAATCTGCGGGGCTTGTATCCGCTGTCGGGGAGTTGTACAAAGGCCTGGTGTACCCGGACGGTTACGGCAGTCGGGTCGGGCGCCACTGCGCCGCCACGCCGGAATCCGCCGCCGCTTCCTCCCGTGAAGGTGATCAGCGCCTCGAATTCGGAGTTCTTTGGAAAGTTCTTCGTGTTCTCCATAAATACCGCGCTGCGGGTGTCATCGAGCCGGTAGCCACCGCCCGCGGCCGCCCCTGCCCTGCCTGGGCCATTCGCCTGCGCCGAGAAAGCGCTTCCGGGGTTGCCACGGCCGGAGCCGATGTTCTCCCCGATATGCAAGGCGTCGCGGACTATCAGCGGCGTCGCATCGATCAGCACTTTGTCGCCTTCGATGGCAACCGGCGAGAATCCAAAGAGGATCGACTGGGAAAAACCATCTACGACATCCTTTTTCATATCCGCGCTGCCGTTAGTGGCCCGCTGACCATAATTGGGCTGCAGGAGGAAAATCTTCGGGCCTACGCGGATAAATTTTGCGATGACCGCGGATGCCTGTCCCCGTTCGGCGCCGCCGTTGCCGATGCCTTCGGGCAGGGAACAGAAGTAGAGGAACTCCTGGTCAAAGCGATCCAGCTCGATGAGGATCTTCCCGGTCTTGTCGTCGTAGTAGAAGTTGTAGAACCCCTCCTGCTTCTTCATGTTTTGGGTAGCGGCCGCGATGCTGGTAGCGGGTTTTGCTTCATTCTTGCCGGCTTCGCCGCCTGCGGGTCGTTGGGCTTCGGTGGGCAGGATGGCGGCGGTCATCGCCGCGATCAGGAGTAGGCTTTTCGTCATATGCAGTAGTGTTGATCCATGTGTTTGTTGGAGCACCAAGTTAAGGTAGAAATATCATTACTTCGTCGCCAATTCCGGGAACCGCTCCGGCGGGCGCCGGTGCTGGGTCGCCTGTTCATAACCGTAGGTGATGCGGATCAGCGTGGGTTCGTCGAAGGGCCGGCCGAGGAACTGTAGTCCAGCGGGCAGATGATCGTAGGTGAAGCCCATGGGGATCGTGAAGGCGGGCTGGCCCGTATGGGGGGCGATGATCTGGCTGTTGTCGCCCTTATAGCCTTTGAAGTCGCCGATCTTTGCCGGCGGGTTGTTCCAGGTTGGGTAGATCAGTGCGGCCACTTTGTATCTGTTCATCGCGGCCACCACCGAGTCGCGGAAGGCGATACGCCGTGGATCGGTATAGGCGTCGCCGCAGGCATGGGTAACCGTATCGGTCCGTACACCTTTGTCCAATTCCTCGTGGATATCGTCCTTAATATAGTCCGAATATTTCCCCGAGGCGACGATCTCGTGCAAATTCTTTACGGGGGGCGCCGGGTCCTGGTCAGCGAGGTAATTGTCGATGTCCTGCCGGAAGACTTCACACCATTGGTTGGCGGCGAGGGAATCGAAATTTCCAACGGTGACATTGTCGACGATGATGGCGCCGGCACGGCGAAGATCGCTAATGGCCTTTTCGAAGAGGGCTTTTACCTGCGGGTCGGGATCGCGTTCGCTCAGAGTGCGGAAGACGCCGATGCGGACCCCGCGCAGTCCCCGCTTGTCGAGGTACTGGGTATAGTTTACGGGGATCCGGCCGCTGCTGTAGCGGGTGATCGGATCGGCCGGATCATACCCCACCATTACTTCGAGCAACCGCGTCGCATCCTCGACCGTACGGGCCATCGGTCCGCCCATGTCATTCCGGAGGTAGAGCGGCACGATGCCGTCGCGGCTCAACAGGCCGATGGTGCAGCGAAAGCCGACGAGTGAATTGTGCGAGGAGGGGCCGCGGATGGAATTGCCCGTGTCCGTACCCAGACCGGCCTCACCGAGATTGGCCGCGACGGCTGCTGCCGTGCCGCCGCTGGAGCCGGCCGGGACATGGTCGAGATCGTAGGGATTGTGGGTTTCGCCGGCGAGGCTGCTGATAGTGACCATGGGGCTGAACGCCCACTCCGCCATATTCGATTTCGCCAGCACGATGGCCCCTGCATCTTTGAGGCGGCGCACCAGCGTTGCGTCAGAGGCAGGAGCGTACCCTTTTAATGTCAACGAACCGGCTGCCGTTTGCAACCCCATGGTGTTGTAGTTATCCTTTACGATCAGCGGGATACAATGGAGGGGCCGCAATTGATGCGTCCGGGTGTACTCTGCATCGAGACCGCGGGCGATGTTCAGCGCATCGGGATTCGTGAGAACAATGGCATTGAGGCCGGTGGGTTTGTCGTAGGCGGCGATGCGGCGTAAATATTCGTTGACGAGTCCCTCACAGGTGCAGGTTTTATTCTGGAGGGCCCGGTGAATGGTGGTGATCGTCGTCTCGACAACGGGAATGGCATTCTTTGCGGTCGTATCCTGGGAAAGGCCCGGCAGATAAAGACTACAAAAAAGGATCAGGTAAAGGGGTCTCATGCACGGCTGTTTGGTCAAGTGAATTTAAGAATTCTTTAGGTTATTTCCCGGTTAAGCGAATTCATATGGGTTAAACCTCTTCATCACCATCATTACTACCATCACTAATCGATAAATGGCCGGGGGGCGGCGATCCGTCCACCCGGCCGTTTAACAAGCCCCCGGGCATCGCCTTTGCCATCGGTTTTCCGCGTCTTTTTAGTATCTTGTAGGCATGCATACAGCGACCCGATGCATAACGCTTGCCATTGGAATTTTCGCCGGGATGATGGGCAGGGCCCAGCCGGCGAGGACCGATACCTTTATTTTTCATTTTGCCTTTGACCATAGCGAGATCAGGCCGGCGGATAGCTCCGCCCTGCGGCGTTTTCTTGCCGACCTTACCATCGATTCCATCGCCATCACCGGGCATACCGATACCGTCGGCAATCCGGATTACAATCAGCGGCTTTCCCAACGCCGCGCCATGGCGGCGGGAGAGTTGTTGCGACATTTGCTGCCGACAGACACGGGCACGCCGATACATCTCGAAGGCCGGGGAGAAACGGAGCCCTTGCCGGGTGATGACAGCGCAAGCCGCCGGGTAACTGTTGTCTGCTGGCGACGGCCACCCCCTCCGCCTCCCCCGCCACCGGTCGTCGTGCAACCGGATACACCTCGGGACGTATCCGAGCCCGACACCATCCTGCGGCTCGACGATATCCGCTTCTATGCGAATACTACTAACCTGACGGAATCCGCGCAGATGCTCCTGCCGAGACATATTAACTATCTTTTGACGCTCAGGGACCGCTTTCTAGAGATCGACGGGTACTGTAATTCTCCGGGGCCGCCGTTGAAGCCAACCGATCCGCTCTATATCCTATCGGTAAAGAGGGCCAAATTCATTTACGACCGGCTGGTCGAACAGGGGTTTGACCCTGACCGGGTTATTTATAAAGGGAAGGGGAATGCCAATCCCCGCAATGCACATCCTACGACCCGGGATGAGATGGATAAGAATATGCGCGTGGAGATCCAGGTTTTTCGGAGGCGACCGGGGCCAGATTAACGCATTCTCAATTTGCAATTTTTTAACGGAGCGGCGAGTATGATACGTGCCGCTTTTTGCTTTAGAATATGTTTAACATGAAAGACAAAACGATTCATCTACGAAGGCGTTAGTATGTCATTAAACACATCTAAAAGCAAAAACATCATGAAAATGAAAAGCAAGGCAATCCTTCTCGGCGCAGCTGCAGTGATCGGAGGTTTTGTGTTATTTGCCAATGGGAAGCCGGCCGTATCCAACAGTATCCTGGATGAGCCGAAAGCGCCTGTTGTCAAAACCGCATATACCTCTGCTCCGGGCGTTCAGCCGGTAGACTTTGAAAAGGCAGCATCGGCAGCCGTACCTTCCGTCGTCCATATCAAGACGACGATGAAATTCAAGGAAGTGGCCGGCCGGCCCGGCCGGGGTGATGAGCAAGACCCGTTTGGCGGCATGGGCGACGATTTCTTCCGCCGGTTTTTTGGTGAAGGCGGCGGCCGTGCGGTTCCGCAGCCGGACCAGAGGGCTTCCGGTTCGGGCGTCATCATCAGCAGCGATGGGTATATCGTCACCAATAACCACGTCGTCAATGGCGCGACAAATATCACGGTGACGCTGAACAATCGCAGGAATTACACCGCCAAGGTGATCGGAACCGACCCGAATACCGATCTGGCCCTGATCAAGATCGACGGTAAGAATCTTCCCGTGATGAACATCGGCAACTCCGACGACGTGAAGCTTGGGCAGTGGGTTTTGGCCATCGGCTATCCGCTGAACCTCGACGTCACGGTGACCCAGGGGATCGTCAGCGCCAAATCGCGGAACATCGGGATCAATACCCAGGCCAGTGCACCGGTAGAATCCTTTATTCAAACCGATGCGGCCGTTAACCCCGGCAGCAGCGGCGGCGCCCTGGTGAACACCAATGGCGAACTGATCGCCATCAACTCGGCCATCGCCTCTCCCACCGGTTCTTTTGCCGGTTATGCCTACAGCATTCCTTCCAACCTGATGAAGAAGGTCATCGGCGACCTCATGAAATATGGTACCGTACAGCGTGGCTATCTTGGGATCAGCATGGCACCGGAAGGCCTCGATGACGCGAAGAAAAAAGAATTGGGGATCAACGATGACGTGGATGGTATCTATGTCCTCGAAGTAAGCCCTCAGGGAGCTGCCGATCAGGCGGGCCTCAAGAAGGGCGACGTTATCGTCAAGATCGACGATCAACCGGTCAACACCGACGCCCGGCTGGCCGAGCTCATCGCCCGGCAGAAACCCGGCGACAAGGTGAAGATCACTTATGTTCGGGGTGGTTCGCAGCATGAAACCGAAGCGACCTTAACCGGTAAAATGGGCAGTTTTGCCAGCACGAAGAGTGCTGCGGTAGAGTCTCTCGGCGCTGACTTCTCCGATTTGAGCAAGGAGGACGCGAGCAAGATGGGTATCAGCGGCGGTGTCGTCGTGAACAATATCCACGATGGCGTCATCAGCAACCAGACCAATATGCGACCCGGATTCGTCATCACAAAGGTTGGCGGTATCCCGATTCACAATGTGGCCGAGCTCAAAGATGCTCTTGGTAAACAAAGCAGCAATTTCCAGATCGAGGGTACTTATCCTGGTAGTGATGAAGTCTACTACTATGGTATCAATGATTTCCGGAAATAAATAAATGCCGTATGAATGAACAAGGCCACCTTTCGGGGTGGCCTTTCTTTTATTCGGTGCGCAATGCTTCGACCGGGTTTTTCCGCGCGGTGCGGATCCCCTGCCAACTTACCGTTAATAAAGTGATCGTTAAGGCGCCTGCGGCCGCGGCCGCGAAGATCCACCAGGGCATAGGGGAGCGATATTGATAGTGCATCAGCCAGTTGCTCATGAAATAGCGACCCAGCGGGATGGCGATGAACAGGGAGATGGTGACCAGCAAGAGGAAGTCCTTGCTGAGCAGGACCCAAAGGTTGGTAACGGAGGCGCCCAGCACCTTTCGGACACCGATCTCGCGTACGCGTTGACCCGCCATAAAGGAGGCCATTCCAAACAGCCCGAGGCAGCTGATGAAGACCGCGAGGCTTGCAAAGATGCCGGCGAGGCGGCCTATCCGTTCTTCGTTCGCAAATTTCCGGGCGTATTCGTCGTTTGTGAACTTGCAGGAAAATGGGACTGCGGGAGAATAGGTTTTGCAGGCGGCTTCCAGCACCCGAAGCGCGTCATGGGCATTGGCCTTTGGATGAATCCGGAGGTTGACATAATCGAAGGGGCCGGGACCCAGTCTGAAGAGGGTTTGTTTTGCCGGCTCGTAGGGAGAGGCCATCACCATATCCCTGACTACGCCTACGACGGTGAGATCGAATTTCCCGACCTTGATCCGCTGGCCGACAGGATCTTTCAGGCCCATGTATTTTACGGCGGCCTCATTCAAAACGAGGCCTGCCGAATCCGTATGAAACCGATCGGCAAAATCCCGTCCCGCGGTGAACTGCCAGCCGACGGTCCGGCCAAAGCCGGTGGTTACGCCGATGAATCCAAAATCGGGGGACATGGAGGGATCTTTGCCTTGCCAGCTTACGTTGCCGGTGTTGTTCCATATCGCGGTGGTCGGGCTGGTGGATTCGGAGATCTCGGTAAACAGACCGCTTCGAAGCAGGTCATTGCGGAAGGCGGCGAAATGATCGTGCAGATCGGTGGTAGACGTCTCGATGTATAGCAGTCCGTCGCGGCTGTAACCGATGGGCCGGTCCTGAGCCCATTGGATCTGGCGGAAGACAACAACCGTCCCGATGATGAGCACGACCGATACGGTAAACTGCAATACCACCAATACCTGCCGGGGAATGGCGGCCGAACGCCCGGCCCTGAAACGGCCTTTGAGCACTTTCACGGGCTGGAACGAAGAAAGATAAAGGGCCGGATAGCTTCCCGCGACGATGCCGGTGACAACAACAAACGCCAGGGTAAAACCCCAGAAGTACGGATCGTTCACCGGCAGCTGGATCCTTTTGGCTGCGATGCCATTGAAGAAAGGGAGGCAGAACCATACCAGCAGCAGCGATACGGCAAAGGCCACCAGCGCCATGCCGACGGATTCAACGAAGAATTGGATGATCAATTGGGCGCGCAGGCTACCGATGGCCTTGCGGATGCCGACCTCTTTTGCGCGTTTTTCGCTGCGGGCGGTGGAGAGGTTCATGAAGTTGATGCAGGCGAGCAGGAGAACGAAGCCACCGATGATGCCGAAAAGCCATACATATTGGATCGCGCCGCCGGTATTGATCCCGTTTTTGAACTCGGAATACAAATGCCACCGGCTCATCGGCTGAAGGAATAATTGTGGATTCAGTTTGGCCTGACCCGGATTCGCATGATCGAGGATCAGGTTGCGGATGCGGGCTGAAAGCCGATCAATGTCTGCCCGGTCTTTCGTCTCTACATACATGAAAAGCGAGTTATCGCTCCAGTCGGTGGGGCTGCGGCCGATCCAGTTGGCGCTGGCCGTGAAAAAGTCCCAGGGGGCCATAAAGGCCATATCGTGGAAGGTCGTGTTGTCGGGAAGGTCCTCATATACTCCGGCCACTTTGAAATCGGCTTTATTGTCCAGTGCGATCGTCTTGTCCAGCGGATCGGCCTCGCCGAACAGCGCTTTTGCGACCGAGGCCGAGATCAGTATCGAGCTGGAGCCTTTGAGAGCGCCACGCGTACCTTTCAGCATACGAAGTGACAGCATATCGGGGGCTTCCGAGCCGACAAAATTCCCGGTAAAGCTTACCTTTTTATCACCTGCGGCGAGGACATGTTTCTCCGTCCAGGCCGTCATGACGATGTGTTTGAAATCCGCGCCGAAATTTTTCCGCATCTCCGACTCCAGTGGCAGAGGGATGACACCGCCTGCGTGGACATGGCCGTTGATCGTGGTCCTTTGCATGACTGCGGCGATGCGGTCGTAGTTAGGATGATAGTGGTCGAAGCTGATCTCATCGACAATCCAGAGTCCGATGAGGATGGCGACGGCCATACCGACCGAGAGTCCCGCGATGTTGATGACGGAGTGCGCCCTGTTCTTTCGAAGGTTGCGCAAGGCGAGGGTGAAATAGTATTTCATGGGGAATGTGAGCCAAAAGAAATGCCAGAGAGACAAGATACTGATACTGTGTCGTTTACTTCGCCGATCTACGAAGCCCATCGTTCATTTTCGGACAGTGGCTGTCCGGATGCGGTGATTCGTATATTTGCGGTCCATGAAAATCATAATCGTCACGGGACCACCCTATTCCGGTAAAGGCACTCAATGTGAGATCATCAGCAAGGAATTACATTATACCCATCTTTCTACCGGCGACCGTTGCCGGCAGGAGAAGGAGCAGCGAACCGAGATCGGGCAGGTCATGTCCCAGTATGAGGAAAAGGGCGATCTTGTTCCGGACTCTATTATGAAAACGCTTTTCGGCCAGATCCTTGACGAGAACAAACAGCGCGACGGCATCCTGCTCGACGGGTATCCGCGGACGAAGCCACAGGTGGACGATCTGCTGGAACTTGTTGCGGTAAAGCAGTTGGAGATATCGCTTGTCATCAATATCGAGGTTCCGCGGGAGGAGCTGCTCAGCCGGGCGATGAAGCGGGCTGAATCGTCCACCCGTGAGGACGACCGGAATCCCGAGACCCATCTCAAACGGGTGCGCATCTTTGAGAATCAAACTCTTCCGGCGATAGCGTATATGAAGACCAGGATCGCCGTGGTCGATATCGATGGTATTGGGAGTATCGGGGAGATCACCCGGCGGATCACTGCCGCTTTGAAATCCTGAATTTTTGTGCTCGATCACTGGCCACTCGATCCCCGCGGTTCTCTTCGCATTTGGGTGCAGCTGGTATATCAGGCCTTGCAGGACAGCAACACCCGGTATCCGTTCTTAGCCTATGGCTATGACTGGCTGGCTTTCGGGCATCTGGTGATCGCGCTGTTCTTTATCGGGGTGTTTCGGGACCCCGTGCAGAATAAGTGGGTCCTGGGCATCGGCATGTGGGCTTGTGTGGGAGTAATTCCCCTGGCGTTTATTGCCGGGGCCGTGCGGGAGATACCGATCTGCTGGCGGCTGATCGATTGTTCGTTTGGAGTTATCGGCATGGTGCCGTTGGTGATCTGTTATAAAAAGATCAGCCGCCTGCAGAAGCTGGTATAAGTTTTTACATCCCCGAATCCTTCAGCCGGACGTATTCGTCGATCGACAGGTTCTTCAACCCTTTTTCCTGCAGACCTTTTATATACCCGGCGCTGACGCCATGGTCGCGTAGCATCACGGCCTTGCCGAGAGTGAGATCGGTAAATCCAAGGGTCTTGAACTCGCTGACAAAGGAGGCGCTGACGCCGTGGTCGCGCAGTTCGACAAGGCGGTCGAGCGAAATATCTTTGTAGCCGAGGCGCTGGAATTCGCGGATGAAGTCGGTGTTGACGCCATGATCCCGCAGCTCGACGGCGCGTTTCAGGGAGACGTCCGGATAGCCCAGCTCTTTCAGCTGCGCGATGAAGGAGGGGCCGACGCCATGATCCTTCAATTCCTGGGCGCCATCCAGCGTGACGTCCTTATGACCGGTACGCTGCAATTCCTGAAGGAAGTCCAGGCTGACGCCATGATCTTTCAGCTCGGTGGCCCGGTCGATGGTGACATCCCCGTAGCCCATTTCTTTGAGGCCGCGGATGTACTCGACCGTAACGCCATGGTCGCGCATCTCGAGCGCTTCATCAAGGGTGATGTCCTTGCCGCCGGCCTTCTTCATATCGGCGACATACTCGGGGGTCACGCCATGATCACGGAGTTCGAGCGCCTTTTCGAGAGAAAAGCCCTTATAGCCTATTTCGTGGAAACCGTTGACAAATTTAGGCGTCACTCCATGCTCGCGCAATTCGATGATCCGGTCGATGGAGACCTTTCCATAGTTCTCTTTTTTGAACAGATCGAGATAGCCGCCCAGCACATTGCGGTTGACATTCTGAAAGGCCAGGTCCTTCAGCTGGTCCATCGTCACGCCGGTGTACCCATTCTCCTTCATATAGCCGAAGTAGTCCTTGTTGATGTTGGTGAAGAACAGGTGGATCATCAGCTCTTCATTTACCTCCTTAAAACCCTGCTGTTGCAGGAAGGCTTTGAAATCGGCATTCTCCTCAAAGATGTAGGTGCCGTGTCCCTTGTTGCCGATGAAGACCCCGCTGAAGGTGACCGTGCCGGGATCGCGTTTTACGACAAAGGAACCTTCCTTGCCTGTTGGCAGGGTTCCCAGCTCACTCAGGAGGAAGGTGCTGCTGCTGCTCCAGTGAAATCCGCCGAATTGGATGTGTGCCTTGTCTTCGTAGACATAGGCTCCCCAAATGCCGGGGTTGTCGTGAAAGTTGTCAAACCAGGAATCATCGTCATCGGATGACCTGTGTTGTGCGCCCGCGCTTGTGACCGAAAGCAGGGCAATCGCCATCAGGGAAAAGATGGACGCGAATGATCTTTTCATAATACTCATTTTTAGATAATAGACAATACTGTTTGCGGATGGCAATCGGGCCATCGCACGTTGATGCGAAAGAATTTCTCTGTGTGTAGCGGGCTTCTTTAGACTAGTCTATTCCGTGGGATTGATACCGGCATCCCTCAACTTGATATAATCGTTCAGCTCGAAAAGCTTTCCAAATCTTTTTTTGCATGCGGCGATATAGTCCGCGGTGACTCCATGATCCCTCAGCATTTGCGCCTTCTCCAGGGAGATGTGCGAAAAACCGATATCATTTAGTTGGGCGATGTATTCCGTCGTCACACCATGATCGCGTAATTCGACGGCCCGATCGAGTGCGAGCGGCTGGTAGCCCATGTCGACAAGGCTCTTGATGTATTCAACGGTCACACCATGATCCCGTAGCTTTTGTGCCGTACGAAGGGAAATTTCTTTCCAGCCCATTTGCTGGAATTCGCGGATGAATTCGACGGTCACACCATGGTCGCGCAATTCGATGGCCTGGTCGGGACTGATATTGGTATAGCCCATTTTCCGGAAGCTGAGGATAAAGTCGGCGGTGACGCCATGTTCCTTCATTTCGATCAGCTTGTCGAGGGAAAGATTGCGGTAGCCGAGGTAAGCCGCACCAGTTGTGTCGACGGAGGTATCGGTGGATTTATCGGATTTATCGACGGATTCATCGGATGATGGTTCGTCATTCGTAACAGCGGCCTGAACGGGTTTAGGTTGATGTTTGGCCGGCTTTTTCACGTCTTTGATGGTCGTGTCCACGGCCGGTACCTGCCGGGTTATAGCCTTTTGAGGAGCAACGGTCGCCGGCTTCACGATCGCCGGCTTCCGGCTGTGGTTGATCGTCACGAAGGCGGCGCAAAGCACCAGGAGCACCCCCATCAGGACGGCCCGTTCGCCGGCGTTGAGGGAATGATTGGTCTTATGGACGATCCTTTTTACGCGCTTCACCACCTGGTTTTCCTTACTTCCGGCAAAGGCTACGGCAAATTCGCCATCCCGCTGCCGGTACTCATGGAAGGACACCAGGGCTTCTATCAGCTGCCGGCGGCTCCGGGTTTCCCGGATGGCGACATCATCACAGCAGTTCTCCCGCTCGGCCCGGATCAGCGAGGAGATCCAGATCAGCGCGGGATTAAAGAAGAAAAGGGTGTCGACGATATGCTGAACGAGGTTGAACAAATAATCCCGCCGGCGGATATGCGCCAATTCGTGCAGGAGGATGGATTCGACCTGATCGGCCGGTAGATGTGTCAGCATCCCGATGGGGACGAGTACGGCCGGTTTGAGGACTCCTATTACCACGGGGACCTTGATCAACGCGGATTCGAGCAGGACCACGGGCCGGCTGATGCGTAATTTATGGATCAGCTGATCCAGCCGCTCCTGCCATTGCGCGGGGGCCTTTCTTGTCTGATAATAGCGGATGCGTTGCGCATAGACGAGTCCGGACAGCAGTCGAACGAACCGGGCAAGGAATATAATGAACCAGACCAGCACGACCAGCGCGGCATGGGCATTGAAATATTCTACCAGGGATTCGATGGCATTGCGCATCACATGCGTGGAAGACTGCACTACACCGGCAGCAGGGTTGTTCCCCAGGTGAGCGGAGTCAAGACCCGCAGCCGGACCCGTTGCATGCAGGACCGGAACGTCGGCGGCGGCGCCCGCAGCCCGCAGCTGGAGATAGAACGTAGCGCTGCTGGCCAGCAGGAAGAGGATCATTCCGCAGCAAAGCAGATTGTATCGCAGGGAGGCGCTGGCCTTCTTTGTCAGTACGAGTATCGTCCCGGCCACCACGGCGAGGATCAAGCCCTGCCACAGGGAGTGCAGCAGGGTCCAGCAGAGGGCGCGCAGCAGGATGTCCGGGATCATATTCATTTCTCGTCGTCTAGTTTGGTCAGTAAATCTTTGATGGTGTCCCAATCTTTATGGGTCGTCTTTTCGTTTCCGAGCAGCTCCAGCATCAGGCTTTTTACACTTCCAGCATACATTGTGTCGACAAACTTCTTCAGCACTACTCCCCGGGTCTTCTGCTCTTCCAGCACCGGGCTATAGATATGGGTCATACTGCTCTCGTCCCGTTGGACCATCCCCTTCTCATGCATGATCTGCATTAGTTTCAGGGTGGAGGTGTAGCTCAGGGATTCTTTTTGCCTGTTCAGCTGGTCGTTGACAAAACGGACCGTCGACGGTCCATATTTCCACAGCACCTGCAAGATCTCCAGCTGCGCCCGGGTGGGTTCGCCAGGATCGTTCGAGTCGACGGAAGCCTTCTTCTTATTCATGGGTTAAAGATATAATAAATAACGTACGAAAAAGGTTATAGGTTTGTTTTAACGTTTTCTTAACAATTCGCAACCAGCCATTTTCCGGCCATATTGACCCTTTCCCGGGGCGATTTGGACAAGCCTTTTTCATATATTTATCCTATGAAACAGCTGATCATTCTCGTCCCCAACGGGCACCACAACCTGAGCAGCGTTGTCGGTTCGTTCAAGATCTTCACCCGGGCCAATGACTATTGGAAGAAGCTCGGGCACGATCCCGTCTTTGACATCCGGCTTGCCGGCACCTCGAAGCGGGTCGACCTTTACGATGGGCTCTTCTCGGTCAAGCCGCATCTTTCGATAAAGGAGGTGAAGCATTGTGACCTTGTGATCATTCCCTCGTTGAATCATCAATACCAGGAGGTGGCCAGGAAATACCAGCCATTGGCCGTCTGGATCCGGGAGCAATATGAGAAGGGAGCCGAGATCGCCAGTATCTGTACAGGGGCATTCCTCCTGGCCGCCTCGGGGCTGCTCGACGGCAAGAGCTGCTCTACCCATTGGAGCGCCGCAGAGCAGCTCAGGACGCATTTTCCCTATGTGCGACCGCTGGAGGGTACGTTGATCACCGACGAAAAGGGCATCTATACTAACGGTGGCGCCTATTCCTTTCTGAACCTTGTCCTTTATCTGATCGAAAAATATTATGATCGGGACGCCGCCATTTACTGCTCGAAGGTGTTCCAGATCGATATGTCGCGGGACAGTCAATCGCCCTTTATTATTTTCAGCCGGCAAAAAGATCATTCCGACGATGTCGTCTACCAGGCGCAGCAGCTGATGGAAAAAAATCCTTCGGAGCATTATTCGATAAAAGAGCTGGCTTCGAAATATGCGGTCAGCCGCCGCAATTTCGACCGGCGTTTCGTCCTTGCCACGGGGAATACGCCGCTGGAATATCTCCAGCGGATACGGATCGAGGCATCGAAGAAAGCGTTTGAGAACAGCCGGAAGACCGTCAATGAGGTGATGTATGAAGTGGGCTACCAGGACTCCAAGGCCTTCCGGGATGTGTTTCGAAAGATGACCGGGTTATCACCGCTGGATTACCGGAGGCGATATCATAAGGAGAACTCCGCATAACGTATAAAAATCCCTCTTTCCCTATACTATACGCGAAGCCGGGGACGTTTTATGGCCGTTAACCTCGTACCCTAAAACCCCGATATGAAAAAGCTTACCCTTTTCGTAGCCTTTTTTGCCTTCTCGTCGGCGCTCTTCGCCCATTCTTCCTCGGATGTTCCCCGTCCTCCCAAATCCTACATCATGATGGTGCATGGAAAACTAGTTGAAGTCGACCGCGGCAAGCGGAAACGTGTCAGGAAGGACGTCATCCTCGTCAATCATACGACCATCCATCCCAATGGGTCCATCGACGCCGGTAGCGGCGAAAACCTTCAGCTGAAGGAAGGACAGTATATTACGATGGACGGAAGGATCCGCAATCTGAAAGACATGGGGCGTCACCATTAACGCACCATCTCCGGAGGCCGGCGCCTGTCCTTACTGAGCACGGGCGCCGCGATCAGCACGGCCATCAACATGAACAGAGCGCCGAGCAGGAAGTGCATGCCCGGGAAGTAGAAGGGCGCGCTCTTGCTGCTGAAGTAGGCGAAGGTACCGCTCATGATCAGCGGGCCGATGATCGTCGTAAAACTCATTAATCCCGTCAGGGCGCCCTGCAAGGCGCCTTGCTCGTTTGGCGCTACGTGTCCCGAGATGACAGCCTGCAATGACGGGCTGCAGAGCCCTCCCATGCAATAGGGTACCAGGAAGACGAACATCATCCAGCTTTGCGAGGCGAATGCGAAAAGCACCAGACCGATGGTATACATGGACAATCCGAGATAGATACTTTTCTCATTTCCGATCCGTGGGTTGATGACGCGTGTCAATCCTCCCTGTACAGCACCGACGAGCACGCCAACCAATGCCAGTGAGATACCGATGAATTTGGGCGTCCAGCCAAAGCGATAGGCGGTAAAGAAATTCCAATTGCCTTGCACCGCCTGGACTGCCAGGTAGATCAGGAAGAAACTGAACGCCAGGCCGCCGATGCTTGGATGGGTGAAGAGAAATTTCATCGAACCAAATGGATTGGCGCGTTTCCAGTCAAAGGCCCTGCGGTTTTCCCTGCTCAAAGATTCCGGGAGGACAAAAAATCCAAACAGGCAATTCACCAGGCAGAGCACCGCGGCGCCCCAGAATGGCGCCCGGATCCCCCAGTTGGAAAGGAGCCACCCAAGTGCGGGGCCGAGGACGAAGCCAAGTCCGAAAGCCGCGCCGATCATCCCGAAATTCTTCGCGCGGTCGGTGGTGTCCGTACTGATATCGGCGATATAGGCGCTGGCCGTCGTAAAGCTGGCGCCGGTGATACCGGCGACGGCGCGACCCAGGAAGAGCCAACCATAGGCCGGGGCGGTCGCCTGAATGATGTAGTCGAAGCCAAATCCCAATAGTGCGAACAGCAGGACGGGCCGGCGGCCGTACCGGTCGCTCAGGTTCCCGATGATGGGCGAAAAAATGAATTGCATGGACGCGTAGGCGGCCAACAAATAGCTGCCATATGGACTGGCTTCATTGAAGGGTATGCCTTTCAGTTGGGAAACGAGCTCCTGGCTCACAGGAATGATCAGGCCCCAGCCCATACAGTCGATGAGGAGCGTGACGAAGATGAAGCTGAGCGCGGCTTTCTTGTTGGATGTTTGCATAAGATCAGTATGCAACAAACTTACACGAAAAAGCCCAGATGTGTTGATTTCGACAATGATTCCTCGTTTACAGACAGGGGAGGGGCGACTTATTTGCCGTACTTTTGATCTCCAATGCCGGCCGAACAACTCCTGAAAGAGCATGTCGCAAAAATGGCTTCCCTGACGGAGGAAGAGTTCGCCCATTTTTTTTCGCATTTCAAACCGCACGCTTTTAAAAAGGGGCAGGTGGTGATACGGGAGGGCGATAAGGTGGATGTGGAGTATTTTGTCGTCTCCGGCTGCCTGAAGGCTTTCTTCATCAACGATGACGTGAAGATGCATATTCTGCAATTCGCCATGCCGACCTGGTGGACCTCGGACTATCATGCACTATATACCCGGACGAGGGCGACGATCAGCGTCGACTGTATAACCGATGTGGAACTACTGAGCCTGTCCAGTACCGACCGGGAGAAGCTGTGCGATGAGCTACATTCCGTGGAACGTTTTTTCCGCTGGCGTACCAATAAGGGCTATGTGGCCGCCCAACGGCGACTGCTGTCCCTGATGAACAACGATGCAAAAGCCCGTTATGAAGAATTGCTGAACCTGTACCCGCAACTGTACAGCCTTGTCCCTAAACACCTGATTGCCGCCTATCTGGGAGTTTCCCGGGAAACCCTGAGCCGTCTTTACCATTCCCATTGAATTGTGATCTACATCACGCAATTCCGCCTGCTGCCCATAGTAGCTTTGCGTCATCAAAAACAAATAACAATGAAAACAGAACGATTCAACATTGTTGCCGCTAAAAGCAACATCGACTGGGTAGGCCGGAAAATTACGGGCGCCCATAACGGAACTATCGGTATCAAGAACGGTGCGCTGACCCTCACCGACGGTGCGGTCACGGGTGGTCAATTTACCATCGACACGAAGTCCATCAAGATACTGGACGTCACCGACCCTGCCACGAACGCGCAATTCGCCGGCCACCTGGCATCGGAGGACTTCTTCGCCTCGGAAAAATATCCCGAAGCCAGCTTCGAGATCACGGGGGTGATCGGGAATCATATCGAAGGGAATCTTACGATCAAGGGCATTACCGGGCCGGTAGGATTTGACGCCGACGTAAAGGTTGCCGGTGATACGCTCGCTGCGTCGGGGAAGGTCGTGGTGGACCGCACCGTGTACGGGATGAAGTTTCGTTCCGGGAATTTCTTCAAAGACCTGGGAGACACCCTTATCTACAATGATTTCGACCTCGATGTAAACATCACGGCAAAGGCCGTCGCTTAAAACCTATCGTTATGCCTTATGTAAAAATAGAGGTGACCCGCGAGGGCGTCACCCGTGAACAAAAGCAACAGTTGATAAAGGGCGTGACCGACCTTATCACCCACGTGCTGAACAAAGACCCGCAGCTGACCCATGTCGTCATCCAGGAGATCGGCCTGGACGACTGGGGTTATGCAGGCGAGCAGGTGTCTGTACTTCGGGAAAAAGGGATCACCGCCGACAAAAAATAGGACCATGAAAAAGCGAACCCTTTTATTCACCGCTTTGTTGTCCTGCCTGTGGTGGGGCGGCAAAGCCCAAACACCAACGACAATGGTAACACAGGAAAAAGATTCGGCGGCGATCGCCCAGTCGCTCGAGAATATTTATTTCAAGGGTATCTATGAGGGGGATGTCGAGCTTCTCCGGCAGTTGTATCACCCCGGTACGCTGCTCTTTGGGGACGTCCAGGGAAAGCCTTACGCGAAAAATCTCGAGCAATACCTGGACGGTGTAAAGAACCGGCAAAGCGTTCGGGATTCGGGCAAGCCCTTCAAGGGCGAGATCGTCGATATCCGGATCATCAACAGCATTGCAGTGGCGGAGCTGAAGGTGAAAATGTATGATTTCAATTACCATGAATTCCTGTCCTTTCATAAGATCGAAGGGAAATGGCTCATCGTCAACAAAATGATCAGCGACGTCATTCAATAAACACTTTGCGTCATGTGGTACCAAACGAAAGCTACGCGGTTGCTGAACATCGATTATCCGATACTGCAAGGCCCCTTCGGGGGCGGTCTCTCCTCGGTAGAGCTGGTCTCCACCGTCTCTAATGCCGGTGGGCTTGGGGGCTATGGGGCCTATACGATGTCTCCGGAGGAGATCTATACCATCGACCGGCAGATCAGGGCTGCGACCAACAAACCCTACAATCTTAACCTCTGGGTTTCGGACACCGACGCTCCGGATGGGATGGCGACCGAAGAGCAGCATAAAAAGGCCAAGGAGCGATTCGGCGCCTATTTTGACGAACTGGAGATCCCTTTTCCGGAGAAGCCTGCACCGTTCGCTTCCCGGTTCGCCAACCAGCTGCAGGTAGTGCTCGATATCCGGCCCAGGGTGTTCAGCTTCATGTTCGGCACCTTACCTGCGGACGTTCTCGAAGAATGCCGGAGCAAGGGCATCGTGACCGTGGGAGCCGCGACTACGTTGGATGAAGCGCTTGCGCTGGAAGCCTCGGGAACGGATATGATCATCGCCTCGGGTTTTGAAGCCGGCGGGCATCGCCCTTCTTTTTTGGATTCTGCTGAGGCGTCTACTACCGGGACGTTTGTATTGGTGCAGCTGATCCGTGAAAAGGTGAAGGTCCCGGTCATCGCTGCGGGCGGCATTGCGACCGGCCGGGGGATCGCCGCTGCAATGCTCCTGGGCGCCGATGCGGCGCAGATCGGTACCGCGTTCCTCGCCACCGATGAGTCCGGCGCCCTGCCGATCCATAAGGAAATGCTCTTCTCCGATGCAGCGAAATATACGACGCTTACCCGCGCGTTTACCGGCCGCCTGGGGCGGGGGCTGACGAGCAGGATCAGCCGGGACCATAGCGGCAAGGAGCCCGCTCATCTTCCCTTCCCTTTGCAAACCACCCTGATGTCCTCCCTTCGAAAGGCCGCCATCGATCGGCAGAAATGGGACATGATCCTCTTCTGGGGCGGCCAGATCGCGCCGTTGCTAAAACATAGAAAAGCCAAACACCTCCTGAACTCGCTGATCGAAGAGACCACGGAAGTTTTCAATCACCTGAAAAAATAACCCCCATGGATACGTCAAAAGTCTGGTTCGTCACCGGGGCTTCGCAGGGCCTGGGCCTGCACCTTGTAAAAAAGCTGCTGGCGAGCGGCTATCGCGTTGCGGCCGGTTCGCGACGGGTATCTGTCTTAAAAGATGCCGTCGGCCTTATCGACAGCAACCGCTTTCTCCCCCTGGCGCTGGATCTGAGCAACCCGGACTGTCTCGAAGACAGCGTCCGTGAAACAATGGCCGTTTTTGGGCGGATAGACGTGCTGGTGAACAATGCCGGTTATGGGATGGCCGGTGTCCTTGAAGACACCAGCGACCAGGACATCAGGGCCATCCTGGATGTCAATCTCTTTGCCGCAATGGCCATGACCAAAAGGGTCTTGCCTGTTTTCCGGGCGCAGGGTTCGGGTTATATCCTCAACATCGGCTCCGTTGCGGGTTTTGTCGGTGCGCCGGGATGGGCCGTCTATTCGGCGACGAAGGCGGGGTTGGCGGCCTTTACGGAGGTGCTGGCGCTGGACCTCGCGGAGTTTGGTATCCGGGTCACCGTCGTCGAACCGGCAGGCTTCCGCACCGGTTTCCTGACAGAAGGCTCGCTCGCGCTCCCGGAATCGAAACTGGGCGGCTATGAGGCTGTGAAGAAGGCCCAGGAGCGATACCTTGCCATGAACGGGCGGCAGCCAGGTGATCCCGAAAGGGCGGCGGAAATCTTTATCGAGTGTGCGGAACGCCCCGATCCCCCGCTGCATCTTTTTCTCGGTGCGGACGCTTATGAGCGGGCGTCGAAAAAACTGGCCGCGATGACGGCGGAGCTGGAAAACTGGAAGCCTGTCACGATCTCGGCCGACTACAAGAAGGAAATTCTCACACAATAAAATTCTCACACAATAAAAGATACATACAGATCATGAAACGTACGCAAAGCCGCCGCAAGTTCCTTGGGGCCGCCGCTCTCGGCCTCGCCTCCACACAAATGAGCTTTACCGGGGCCTTTGCCTCCCTTCGGGTGGGGCCGGCCCCGCTCACGCCGCTGGGCCCGATAAAACAGATAAATGCCGGTCCGCTGAATGTGGGCTATGTCGATGCGGGTCCTGCCGATGGTCCTGTCGTTATCCTGCTGCATGGCTGGCCTTATGATATCTACAGCTATGCCGATGTGGTTCCCTTGTTGACCGCGAAGGGTTACCGGGTGATCGTTCCCTGGCTTCGCGGTTATGGGACCACCCGCTTCCTCGACGCCAATACCATCCGCAATGGCCAGCAGTCGGCTTTTGCGGCCGACACGCTCGCGTTGATGGACGCCCTCTCGATCAAAAAGGCCATTATCGGCGGCTTCGACTGGGGCGCGCGTGGCGCGGATATCATGGCCCTGCTTTGGCCAGACCGGGTGAAGGGCATTGTTTCCGTTAGCGGTTATCTTGTCGTCAACCTCGAGGCCAACAAGCAGCCGTTGCCCCCCAGGGCCGAGCTGGGATGGTGGTATCAATATTACTTCGCGACCGAACGCGGCCGTGTGGGCTATGACCGGAACCGTCATGATTTCAACAAGCTTATCTGGAAGCTCGCGTCGCCCAAATGGGATTTCGACGACGCCACTTACGAGCGGACGGCTGCGGCCTTCGACAACCCCGATCATGTCGCCATTGTGATCCATAACTACCGGTGGCGTCTTAGCCTCGCGCCCGGCGAGCCCCAGTACGATGAGCACGAAAGGACGCTTGCCACCGGACCCGCGATCACCGTTCCCGCCATTACGATCGGCAGCGATTTCGACGGCGCCAATGTGGACGGGACGGCCTATGCCAGGAAGTTCACCGGCAAGTATGAGCACCGCATCCTCAACGGGATTGGGCATAATGTACCGCAGGAAGCTCCGCAGGCTTTTGCGCAGGCGATCATCGACGTGGATAAATTTTGATCGGAACGACGCGTTTTGCGGTCGGCATTATTGACCGAGTGCCGGCGTGGTAGTTGCGATCCTGTCGGGGTCGCCAGACCAGGTCAGTCTGCGCCGCCAATAATAATAGGACAATACTCCCGGAACGATCCATACCAGCATGAACAGCATCATCGGGTCGAATTTACCACCGACCGCGATGCCGGAATAGATGGCCCCGGCCAGGTCGAAGAACAAGCCTGCATAGGCCCATTCTTTGACCCGGACCAGACCGGGGATGAGGATCGCGATGCAGCCGAGCAGTTTGGCGATGCTGATATAGGAAATGAAATACACCGGGTAGCCAAGCTGGTCATGCATCAGCTTGATCGTGTCGGCATTTGGGTTTATGCCGCCGACGGCGGAGAACAGCATCAGCCCTGCAAATAAGATAGTGAAGATCCAATACAGGATAGTGAGTGTTTTGAGTTTCATATCTCTCAGGGTTTTGTTTGATAGTTGACAAACCAATTGATCCCAAATCGATCCGTGAAGGAACCGAAATACGAGCCAAAGAACATATCCTCTAAGGGCATCTCGACGACGCCGCCGGCAGACAGCTCGTCAAAGATACGTTTTGCCTCTTCCCGGGACTCTGGCTCGATGCTAATGTGCATATTATTGCCCCGGGTCAGGGTGAAGCCCATCTCCTTTGGCGCGTCCGTTGCCATCAGGACATGGTTACCGGTAATGGGTAGCTCGATGTGGAGGATCATTTTCTTTATCGCATCGGCAACCGGAGGATGGTTGGCTTCCGCGGGGATATCACCGAATCGTTGGATACCTTTTCCGCCGAATTCGGTGCGGAAGACGGACCGGTAGAACTGAAAGGCCTCTTCGGTATTCCCGTCAAAGTTAAGGTAGGTACAAACCCGGGCGGTGTTGCCTGTCTTTGCCCCCCGCCAAAGGCGGAAGCGCTCTTCCAGATACTGATCGAGGTTTTCCAGGGCCATAGTAAACCCTTCCTTAAAGCCCATTGAAATGATCTTTTCAACATCGGCAAGTGATTTATGTTGGATGGTGATATTGACCCGGGTGACGCCAGCCCCGGTGCTAAACCTGTTGTTCCATAATGAACGGGGGAACTCCGTATTTATCTGTCCTTTTTCATCGCAGAAGGCGTCCAGGCCCGAAAAGCTTTTATGCAGGTCGATCGATTGGTAGTCCGCGCGGCACCAATGCGCTACATTTTCCGGCGAGATCATCGCGTAGAGCCAGGAACCGCCTTCGCGGAAGTCCATCGACTTTGTTCGGGTCCGGTAGGGTTTTGGCGCCCACCATTGGTCCAGCAGTTCGGGCCGGGTCCAGCAGTCCCAGACGGTTTCGAGGTCGCCGGCAAATTCACGTTCCACATGAATGGTGTTGTTGTCCTTGTTCACAGTGAAATCAAAGTGCAAGTGAGGAGTCATTTTTTTGCTTTTTTTATAGTGGACAATAGGTTATCAAGCTGGCTGAAGCGGGTTTCCCAGATCTTTCTGAACTGAGCCAACCAAATGTCGATCTCTTTCATTTTTTCGATTTGGAGTTGATAATAGATCTCGCGGCCTTCATGGGCCTTGGTCAGCAATTCGCATTCCGTCAGGATGCGGATATGTTTGGACACCGATTGCCGGGTCATGTCGAAGTGTTCGGCGATGGCGTTTGGCGTCATGGACTGGACGGCGATGAGTGCGATGATCGCCCGCCGGGTGGGGTCGGCGATGGCTTGGAATATGTCTCGGCGCATGGTATGACCGCCGGCTGGTTTTAAATATGCAGCCAATCGGCTGCACAAATATACGTGCAACCGTTCAGCTGCGCAAGTTTTTTGGGAAAAAATTTTACCCCGCGTACTTTTTCCTGTAATCGACCGGGGACAGGTCGGTGAATTTCTTAAAAACCTTTCTGAACGCGTCGAGGTCATTATACCCCGTCTCGTAGACGATCTCATTCACCGTTTTTCGACCGGCCTCGAGGTGCTTTTTGGCGAATTCGACCTTGACGCGCTGGATATACTCCACGATGGAGTTGCCGGTGCATTTCTTAAACTTTCGCTCAAAGGTCCTCCGGCCCACGGCCAGCCGTTCGCAAAGGCCGTCTACCGAGTAGAGCTCCGTCGGGTTGTTCTCGATGAATTCCTGGGCCTTCAGCACCTGTTCATCCCCATGACGCTTTTGTCCCATGAAAATGACGAATGGGTTCTGGCTCTTACGCTCGATATCGATCTCGAACATCTTGGAAGCCAGGATGGATATATCGCGGCCGAGATGCTTTTCGAGGATGTATAGCACCAGGTTCAGGTAGGAATAGCCGCCTCCGCAGGTGTAAATTCCCTTTTCGTCGGTGATGATCGAGTCGTCGATGACGACCACTTCCGGGAACAGGGCCGTGAAATCATTCTTTGCCGCCCAATGGACCGCGCATTTCCGGTCGTTGAGCAACCCGGTGGATGCCAGGAAGAAGGAGCCGACGCAGAGGCAGACGATCTCCGCCCCACGCTGGTATCGGTCCACGACCCATTCCCGGTAGCCCTGGTTCCGGGCGATGGCCTTTGGAAAGTCTCCGCATAGCAGCGGCAGGACGATGACGTCGGTCTTCGTTACCTGGTCGATGGTTTTATCGACGTGGAGCGTATACATGCCGTTGGCCAGCTGCATGGTCTTTTCCGTACCGGCTATCTCCACCTGGTAAAAGGGGGGCTTGCCCTGATAGCGCATGAAATCATTCACCCGGGTAAAGATCTGGTGGGCGCTATCGATGCTTGTCACTGTCGCGTCATAAAGCGGGAGGATGGAAACGTGCTTCATTTTATGGGGCTTGTCTGTTACAAATTTAAGCAACCGTGGTGTCGCGATCAACCGGCTAGATTGTCGCAGTTACCCTGAGTCCGGGCCGTTTGGCGGTGTTAGTTTTGTGGAAAATCAACGAAAATGAAATCCATCGAGATCATTATGCTACCCATCAAGGATCAGAAGAAGGCAAAGGAATTTTATCTCAGTCTCGGTTTCGAGGTGGTGGTCGAGGCTCCCGGCGCCCATGGCGACACCTGGATACAAATGGGGCTACCCGGCGGGGAAACGACCATCTCTCTTGCCGGTTTTCACGCGATCCTTTGTGAAACCGCAGATATCGAAGCCGAGGTCAGGGTGCTTGCCGCGAAGGGGATTGCGGTCGGAAAGATCGATGACACGCCCTGGGGGAAGTTTGCCTGGATAAAGGATGCCGATGGGAACAGTTTGTGCCTGCACCAGAAATGAGTGCTTGTCCCCCGGGGCTGGGGAGTCTATTGCTCAACGCTGAGCCTAAACTGCGGTGGAGGTCTGGCTTAGGGTTTGATCACGACCATTCAAACTTCAAGTATGAACCTGTACCAAAACCGGACTGCCATCGTATCCCTTGTCTATGCATGCATTGGTCTGCTTATTGGTCCCACCTGCAGAAAAGATATCCAACCCAACGGCTACGGGGTCACCTCGCCCCGGGATGTTACGATCGTTACGACGGAATGGAAATTCGATACTCCGGGGAATCTGGAAAACTGGACGGCCGGGAACGCATCGATCACCGTGTCCGGCGGAGCGCTGAATGTCACCACCACGGGCACCGATCCTTTACTGCTCTCGCCCGATGGTTTGAACATCCAATATCCGGCAGCCTCCAAATTTGTCCGGATCGATATGAAAAACAACAGCGCCGTTACCAGCGCGCGGATATTCTTCATTACGACGACGGACACCAACTGGACCCAGGCCAAGTCGAAGGGATTTACCATTGCCGCCAACAACGGATACTATGCCAGCTATGTCGTGGATATGTCTACGGTGACCGGCTGGTCCGGAAACATCCGGCGGATCCGTATCGATCCGCTCGACCCCGCGGGTGGCAGCGGTCAGACCGTAAATATCGACTATATCGGTGTAACCCAGGCGTTCAACAGCATCAGTGATTGGGAATTCGAAACCGACGGCAATACCGAAGGGTGGACCTGGGGTAACGCATCGGTTGCCGTTTCAGGAGGATTAATGCATTTTAGCGCCACCAGTGCCGATCCGATGCTTTTCTCTCCGGACTTTCTGGGTATCGCCACGCCGGCAGTCTACAAGTATGTGCATGTAGACATGAAGAACATGTCGGGCAATTCCACGGCCAGAATATATTTTATCACCGATGCAGATACTGCCTGGAACCAGGCCAAATCGAAAAGTTTTTCAATAACATCCGACGGCACTTATTACGGCAGCTATATCGTCGACATGTCGACTGTTGCCGGCTGGACCGGAACCATCCGACGCATCCGGGTAGACCCCATGGACCCTGCCGGGAGCGGCGATAGCGTGAGCATCGATTTTATCCGGATCACCGACAACCGCCCAAACCGGGGAGTGATGAGCCCGCAAACCGGCGTCAATTCCGGGGATATCGACACGCTGAAGAACATCTGGCGGGCCAATGTGATGAGATGGCAGATCGTCGATCCAACGGCCCCTTACAGCCTGGACGGTTTCGGCCCGTGGTTAAACCAGAAGCTTGCCCTATTGGACAACGCATTGTCCTTGTGCGAACCGTTGGGCATCAAGCTGCTCATCGACATGCACTGGACGCCGGGCGGGCATGACAACACGCCGGAAAAAGTTCTGGAAGTGTTCAAGACCCAGGCCGCCAATGACACGCTTGTCGCCGCCTGGCAGAGAATCGCCACGAAATATAAAGGCAACCCGGGAATATTCGGCTATGACCTGATCAACGAACCTGTTCAGCCTACTCCGCCGATAGCCGGCCTGGACGCCAGAACAACCGAAATAACCATCGGTAACGCCATCCGGGCGATCGATCGTACAACGCCTATCTTTATCTCGTTCGCCCAGGGAGACGACCCTTATGCCTACAAGAATCCCACTCCTGTTCCCCTCACCAATGTTTTTTATGAGGTTCACATGTACATCCCGCATAGTTTCACGGCACAGTCCCCCGACACCGTAGTCACCTATCCGGGAAACATCGAAAACCAACAGTATAACCAATCCACGCTGGCCGGTCTGTTGGGCATGGTCCGGGCGTTTCAAACCCAATACAATACCCGTATTTTTGTTGGGGAGTTCAGCGCCGCCCGCTATGCGCCCGGGGCCGCCACCTATCTCCAGGATTGTATCGGCATCTTCGAAGGCTATGGCTGGTCCTGGTGTTACCATGCATACCGGGAAGCCAAGATCTGGAACCTGGAATATGCCGATACACCGAAGACCGACAATGCGCAACGCCAGCTATCGCCGCCGACGGATCGTTACAATGTCGTCGTGGGCGGTGGGTTGAGCCTGAATCAATAGGCCGTTGGCCACCGCTTTCAACCGAACCAATCCTCATCATTTGCTGTTATCTTTGCCAATATGAAGAGGACGGAATCTGCGACACCGGAGCTACCCCTTCTTTCCAAAGCGGTACTTGAGCAGGAGAGGAAGATGTTGTTGGACCTTGGTCACGACATTACCAGCGTGCGCGACCGGGACGATCTCCTTTTCCTATTCTCGCGCCGGCTCAAAAGCCTTTTTTATTTTACGCACACCGTTGTCACCCTTATCGATGCGGGTGAAGAGACCTATACTCCCTTCCTGCTGGACCACGAGAACTCCCCTATCCGCAACCATCCGCTGTATCAACAGCTGGTGCACTCACATTTTCCGCTAAATGAACCATTCATACAAGCGGTGCTGGCCTCGGAAGACCCGGTCTCGTTCTCCCTTGAGGACATCATCGGCGAGCCGCAGATTCCGGTGTTTCTCCGGGTCAACTATGAGGAGGGTGTTCGGGAAATATTGGTCTTCCGGTTGATCAGGGAAGGGAAACCGATGGGTTTTATCCATATCCATAGCGACCGGCCCGGCAGTTTTACCCCCGAGTTCAAAAGCGTTATCAAGGGGATCGCGCCGCAGCTTTCGGGTTGCGTCGCCAATATCATCAAGAACGAAGAGATCGTCAACCAGGAAAAGGAAAAATCCTTCCTCCTCGATTTCAGCAGCGATATCGCCAAGGTCCGGACAAAGGATGACCTTGCCGTTGCCGTCCGCACTTCCCTGAACAAGCTCAACGCCCTCAAGGGATATGCCATCCGTAAGATCAACGAGGATGGGTCAGGTCTAAGCGCTTATATCTACGATCCGGGAAATAGCCGGCCGGACAAGAGCGATCTGAACCGGCTGGTAACCACCAGCATCCCGATCAACGACGGGCTTCAGAAGCGGGTGCTGGACAGCGATATCCCGCTGCTGTTCAATGTAGACCGGGAGATCCAACGCGGTCTTACTTCCCCTTATCTGCAATATTGGAAGCGGGTAGGATATAAAACGACGGTAGGCATCCGGCTTCGGAATGCGGGGATCAACCTGGGTATTTTGTGGTTGGGTACCGAAGAGGTCAATATTCCCCTGCTACAGGGCATTTGCAGCCAGATCTCCGTGGCCATGGCCAATATCATGGCTAACGAGCAGGTGACCAAAAAGCAGGAAGAGCAGGCATTCCTTCTGGATTTCAGCAGCGATATGACACAGGTAAGGACCCGGGCCGAACTGCAGGAGGCCATCTTCCGGGTCATCGATGGGACGCTGCATACCAAACTCGCCATGATCCGGGTCATCGACGACGACGGGATCCATCTCAACCCCTTCATGTCCGACCGAACGCTGTTCAAACAGGCTGAGACCAACTATGATAAGATGTCCGCCAACCGGATCACCATCGACGAGCCCTATACCTCGCGGGTGCTGGCCAGCCGGGATGGGCTGGTGTTCAATGTCGAAGAGGAGATAAGGGACGGCAATGCCTATGCGCGTCTTTGGAAGACCACCGGGTTGAAAAACATGTACGGCCTTCCATTAAGGGCGGGCGACAAGAATATCGGCACCATCTGGCTACTGGCAGACCGGCTGAGCAAACTGATGGTAAGGGGTATTTGTTCGCAGATCTCCATTGCGATCGCCAATATCCAGGCGAATGAAAAATTGCTGGCCTATAAACAGCAGCTGGAAGTGGAGAACAGCTATCTGAAAGAACAGATCAATAACTTCTCCGAGATCATCGGCAGCGGTCCGGCGATGGCCGATGTATACCGGCTGATGTCCGTGGTGGCCAGCACCAATTCCACCGTGCTGGTGTTGGGAGAGACCGGCACGGGGAAAGAATTGATCGCCCGCGCCATACACAACTCTTCCCCGCGAAAAGACAAGCTGATGGTCAAGGTGAATTGCGCCGCGCTGCCGGCTAATCTTATTGAAAGCGAGCTGTTTGGCCACGAGAAAGGCGCCTTTACAGGCGCCATCGATCGCCGCATCGGGAAATTCGAGCTCGCCAACCATAGCACTCTTTTTCTCGATGAGATCGGGGAGATGCCGCTGGAAGCGCAGGTAAAATTGTTACGGGTATTGCAGGAGCGGGAGATCGAGCGACTGGGCGGCAAACAAACCATCAAGGTCGATGTGCGGCTTATCGCCGCGACCAACCGTAACCTGGAGCAGGAGGTAAAGGCAGGCCGGTTCCGCGAGGACCTGTTCTATCGTCTGAACGTATTCCCGATCCATCTCCCACCTTTGCGCGACCGGCCGGAAGACATCGAATCGCTGGCGAATTTCTTTGTCGCCAAATACAGCCGCAATTCCGGCAGGAACATCAAAAAGATAGCTCCCAAGGTGCTGCAACAGCTTCGCAGCTACGCCTGGCCCGGCAACGTACGGGAATTGGAACACCTCATCGAACGCAGCATCCTGCTGACCTTTGGCGACACCTTAACGGAGGTGCATATCCCAAAGGGCGGCGGCCTTGAGTTCCAGGGTGCGGCACAACTGGCCAACCGATCGCTGGAAGAGGTGGAGCGCAGCTATATTATCGAAGTGCTCCAACGTTGCGCCGGTAAGATCTCAGGGGCCGGGGGCGCCGCCGGGATATTACAGATCCCTGGCAATACCCTGCATTCCAAGATGAAGAAGCTGGGTATTTCCAAGGCCGACTACTTCCCGGTCAGATGACTCCCTTTATATGATGAGGACTTTCGACTTTTCACTTTATTTCGTGAAAAACCGATTGTCGTTTTGGGCTTTTCCCTTTGATCTTCAGCAACTTATTTTTTTGGCATCGGCTTGGCCCTTATTGCTGTAAATCAAAAATTTCAAGTTATGAAAATCGTTGTCATCGGAGGCACCGGCCTCATTGGAACCAAGGTTGTCGCCAGGCTGCGTAGCCGTGGGCATCAGGTTATTGCTGCTTCTCCTAATACCGGCATCAACACGCTCACGGGTGAAGGACTGGCGGAAGCCCTGACCAATACCGACGTGGTAATCGATCTTGCCAATTCTCCCTCGTTCGAAGATAAAGCCGTCATGGAATTCTTCAAGACCGCGGGCGCCAACCTGCTGGCGGCCGAGATCAAGGCCGGGGTAAAGCATCATGTGGCCTTGTCCATTGTGGGTGTTCTGCTCATGCAGGACAGTGGCTACATGCGGGCCAAGAAGGCACAGGAAGACCTGATCGTGCAATCCGGCGTGCCTTATACCATTGTCCGGAGCACGCAGTTCCTGGAATTCATCAAAGGCATTGCCGACCAGGCTACGGACGGCAATGTGGTGCATATCTCGAATGTTCAATTCCAGCCGATCGCTGCCGAAGATGTGGCGACCTTTGTTGCGGAGGCTGCGCTGGCCGCGCCTGTCAATGGGGTCACCGAGATTGCCGGACCCGAGCGCTTTATGATGCCGGAGATGGTGATCCGCTTCCTGGAGGCTACCGGCGATTCGCGTAAGGTAGTGCCCAATGATCATGCGCAGTATTATGGCGCACAGATAACGACTTCCTCGTTGGTACCGGCAGGGAAGGCCAGGCTCGGGACGATCAACTTTGACTCATGGTTGGCTGCGCAGGCGCAGCATGCATAGTAAATAAAAATCATCGTGACATGGAAAACAACGAAGCGCTCCGGAAAGATCTGTCCGAGCTCCAAAAAAAGGGCTATTCCGAAGACCTGAATTTTCTTGAGCCAGAGTCCTGTGGTCTTTATGGCGGCGACCTGGATATCCGGCTGAACCCGGACGCCTATCATGTCGACGAGATCGACAGGATCGGCGACGATGCCCAGCCTGATGGAGGTGAGGTCGTGTATGCTATCACGATCGTCACCGGTGAGAAAGGCGTTATCGTGGAAAAGTCGGATTCCGAAACGCATTAAACAGACAATATGTACCGGACAGCGATCAGGCCGGATATGAATTCCGTGCTTACCACCCTTGCGGGGACTATCCAGGACCAAAGCGTCCCTGTAGAGCAGTATCTGCAACAACTCAGGGCGCATCAGATAGTCAACCCTTTTCGGTACCCGGGTACGACCCGGATCGCGGAGGCGATCCCCGAGGAGTTTTTGGACCAAAAGGGGATACGCCGGGTGATCGTCGATGAGATCGGTGTGGCTGCCGGGGATGCCTCTGGCATTCTCGGCGGCTGTTCGCTGATCGAGCTGGCGGATTGGACGGAGCTGGTGGATAACGGCGCCTGGGACAAGCTTTATTCTAATTGGATCAAACCTCTTGGAAAGCGGGATTTTCAATTCATCTTTCATCTTGGCGATGTCGCGTATAAGCCGGTCTTTGGAATTGATGAGGTGCTGGATATCATTGGCGACTATTCTTCCCGTGGGCAGGTGACGCTGATGCTGGATGGTCATGAGGCGGATACGCTTTGGTGCAGGCTGAATGGAAGTAATTCGGGTGAGCGGGATCCCTTTTCGGCGGCGCGGGGTTTGACGGCGCGGGATTCGGGTGCGCGGGATGTCGTTGTTCGGGACTGCATGCCACAGGATCGATGGCTTTCTCTTTTCAATACGATGAGCATCGATTTCCTGATCGTTTTGCAGGCCGGCCATGCCGTACAGTTCTCCCGGGAGGGACAATTCAATTTGAACGGTCCGCCACCGGTCGGCATCGGCGGGGTCATCAATGGGCGGATCCGCTTTAGCGCCGGTTATCAGCTGGGTTTGTTGCTGCGGCTCGATCCTCAGCATTGCTGTGTCCTGGGGATGGCGGTTGCCGGAGCGTATGGGAAGCTGGCGTCTGGGTCGGGAGCGGAATTGCTGGTGGAGTACTTGCAGAACTGGATCTCGATCAAAACGGGGGATTAGCTGCGCGCGGCTTCGCCGTGCTCGCTGATCCCAAGTGGGGGGCTTAAACACAAGCTCAACAGTGACGCACTAGCGTGCGTCCTTTTTTATTCCGCTACCGCTCGCACGGGCAAGCCCGGCTCGCATTCGCGAAATAAAAAATGCCCAGCCTTTGGCTGGGCACTGTTGAGCTTTTGTTTGCGGAGAGAGCGGGATTCGAACCCGCGATACCCTTTCGAGTATACACACTTTCCAGGCGTGCTCCTTCAACCACTCGGACACCTCTCCGGTTGAATGATCGCGGGCGATTTTGCCGCCCGCGCGAGGGCTGCAAAAGTACGGCTTCCGGTCCTAGTTTCCGAATATTTTTTGGGCATTTTCCGTTGTCACGCGGGCCACGTCTTCCACGGGTAACCCCTTGACTTCGGCCAGCTTTTCGACGATATACCGGAGGTAGCTGCTCTCGTTGCGCTTGCCACGGAAGGGCACGGGCGCCAGGTAGGGTGCGTCGGTCTCGAGGACGAGCCTTTCCAATGGGATGTCGCGGATGGCGTCGCCAAGGCCGGAATTTTTGTACGTCAGAACTCCGCCGATACCGAGATAGAAGCCGAGATCGACGATCTCCGCCGCGGCATTGGCATCGCCGCTGAAACAATGGAAGATGCCGCGCAAAGCGCCTTTTTGATGTTCGCGGACCACGCCGATGCTTTCTTTCATGGACTCCCGGGAGTGGATGACGATCGGGATGTGATGGCTTAGCGCCCATTCGGTCTGGCGGTGGAAGGCGGCATATTGCTCCTTTTCGAAGGTCCGGTCCCAATAAAAATCCAGCCCGATCTCCCCTACGGCGACCCAGGAACGCCGGGCCAGTTCGCTCTCCACGAACGCCAGTTCCGTCTCCCAGTCCGCCTTTACGTGACATGGGTGCAAACCGGTCATCCCGATGCATTTCCCGGGATAGCGGGCCTCCAGCGACAATAGGGCCTCCTGGCAATGGCGGTCGATCGCCGGTAGGAAAAACTTATTAACACCCTCTTTTTCAGCGCGTTGTATGACCTCTTCGATATCCCGCCCAAATTCCTTGCTATATAAGTGGCAATGTGTGTCGATCAGTTCCATGACAATTGCTTTCCAAAATTGAGTACAAATATCCCCAAAACCCATGATTTCGACGATGCTCATTTTATGAAAGCGCCTTTGTCAAAAGGCTCGCATCCCGCGGAACATGGAGTGGACGCGGGTTGGCGGCAATAAAGCGGCGGCGTGAGAAGGGAATGAGATTGGCAGTAAAAGGCCGTATTCCAGAAGATTCGTCAGGCCCGACTGACTAAATATCTTTGCACAGTCCAAAAAAAGATTTACCTTTAAACCAGTTTTCATAGGGTACGGATTAAAAACGGGCCAGGGTGTCTACCCAGGCCCAATTTTATTTTTAGCAAAAACCGTTCCCATGCCCCATTTTCCCAGTACGGGAATCCGGCCGCCTCAGGATAGCGGTATCCCCTCGAATCGATATCCCTTTTTGTAAAAATGCTCCAGCACTTTCGGCAGCGCGATGCGTAACCGATCCCAGGCTTTCTCGCTGTCGTGAAAAACGACGATCGAACCCGGCCGCGCATGGCGGATCACATTTCGCATACAGCGGTCTCCATCCACTGCCCGGTCGAAGTCGGCGCTTAACACTTCCCACATGATGATCCTGTAGTTGAACGGCGGCTTGCGGAGCAGATCAGACTGGAAGCTGCTGATGCGGCCATATGGCGGACGAAACAAGCCGGAGTCGATCTGTTTCGCGGCCTCGCGGATATCGTCGATATATTTCCGATCGTCCGATCTCCAGCCGTTGAGATGGTTCTGGGTGTGGTTCCCCACGCGGTGTCCGTCCATCAATACCCTGCGATAGATCTGCGGATATTCCTGTACGTTCTTCCCGATGCAGAAGAAAGTGGCGGTGGCGCCGTATTCCTTCAACTGATCGAGTACGAAGGGTGTGACCACGGGATGCGGGCCGTCATCAAAGGTCAGATAGAGGACCCGTTCGTTTACCGGGATATTCCAGACAAGCTTCGAATAGAATTTCTTCAGCCACCAGGGCGACCGTACGAGGTAAAACATACAACAATATAGGGATTTTAGGGGACGGGTGTCTCCTTTGTGAAGGTATTCACATGGATGACGCGCCCATCCTGCCGGAAGATCTTCCCTTTGTCCTTTACGAACTCCTGCTGGCTCTTTTCATCCTTCAGCAGGTGATCCATATACCGCTTCAACGGCGGATCCTTCAGTGTCACGGGCAGACCCGAAGCCATCACATCATCGATATATCCGTGGAGCAGTGGGTCGAGCTGCGGGTAGAAAAGGTCCGTCCCATCGAAGATATCCGTGCCGATGATCTTGTCCCCGGTGATGGCGACAAACCCTACGACATTGCTGTCCGTCTTTGCGAACTTGTCCATGAAATAGCGGAAGTATTCATCATGTGCGGCGAGGTATTTCTTGTCCTCATAACGGGATAGATAGGCGAGGGTCTTGTTCTTGAATGCCCCTGCCAGCAGTTGCCGGTCTACCTCCCGCCAGATGGACACCTGGTTCCCTGTCGAGTCGAGCACCTTGCGCAGATGTGGGTTGGCGAAATTTCCATAAGCGAATTTCTTTTCTTTTTCGCTCCAGCGCTGCTCCTCGACGCACATCACGGGGACATATTGGTCCTTTTCCATGGGCCGCAGGATGGTGTCGCGAACGATCATCCGGTCCTGCCGGCCTCCTGCGACGATCTCGCCACCCGAAATATAAATAGAGCTTTTGCCATGGGTGTTGAATCGCAGCCAGTGGACATTCTCGAATGAGGTCGTCCCGCGTTCGGTTACCGTTACCAGTCCTTTTTTCATGGCCTGGTTGAGTGGCACGATATCGGCATTCCGATTCATCATCCCCAGCCCTGCCTTGCGCCGGATAGGGATGATCTTTAGGAGTTTGAACTGCCAGGCGCTGTCATAGTCCACCAATAACGTTTCATAGGTAAGCTGGGCTGAGGCTGCCCCGACGAGGAAAAAAAGGCAAAAGGTCAAGAGAAATTTCACAATCGGCAATTTTTTTTTAAACAATGTACCTTTGCACTCTATGAGCAAAAAAGTCAGAGTACGATTTGCGCCAAGCCCCACCGGTGGACTGCATCTTGGCGGAGTCCGGACGGTTCTTTACAACTATCTGTTCGCCCGCCGTCACGGGGGCGATTTCATCCTCCGCATTGAAGATACGGATCAGGGCCGGTATGTACCCGGCGCAGAGGAATATATTATCGACAGCCTCAGATGGTGCGGCCTCGAGCCCGACGAAGGTCCCCATAAGGGTGGCCCCCACGGCCCCTATCGCCAAAGCGAGCGCAAGGCCCTTGGCCTCTACGAAAAATATGCCCGCCAGCTGGTCGAGCAGGGGCATGCCTATTATGCTTTCGACACCCCGGAGGAGCTGGAGGCCATGCGCGAAAAGTACAAGACTGCGGACAACCCTTCGCCCCAGTACAACCATACTTTGCGCAAAAAAATGCGCAATTCCCTCTCGCTCGACCCGGCCGAGACCCAGCGGTTGCTGGCCGCCGGCACCCCATATGTCATCCGGATCCGGCTCGAGCCCAACCAGGATGTTCATTTTACCGACATGATCCGGGGCGAGGTACGCTTCTCCACGACCGGCGTCGATGACAAGGTACTGCTAAAAGCCGATGGTATGCCTACCTACCACCTGGCTGTCGTCGTCGACGATCACGGGATGGAGATCACCCATGCCTTCCGAGGCGAGGAGTGGTTGCCCAGCGCCCCTGTTCATATCCTTTTGTGGCGCTATCTTTTCGGCGAAGATAAGATGCCACATTGGGCGCATCTCCCGCTGATACTGAAGCCCGACGGCAACGGGAAGCTCAGCAAGCGGGACGGCGACCGGCTGGGATTCCCCGTCTTTGCCATGAACTGGACCGACCCCCGCTCCGGCGAACCGGCTACCGGGTTTAGGGAAACGGGATTTTTGCCCCAGGCCTTCGTCAATCTCCTCGCCCTTCTCGGCTGGAATGACGGTACCGGCCAGGAGATCTTTACCCTGACCGAGCTGATCGACCGTTTTTCCCTCGACCGCGTCCATAAGGGCGGCGCCAAATTCGACTTCGAGAAAGCCAAATGGTTCAACCACGAATGGATCAAGAAGCTCTCCGCCGTCGAATATTCGGACCAGGTGGCTTCCCTCTTTGCTGCCGCGGGCATCACGATCCCGCCGGCCGATCTCAAACGGCCCGGGGAAGCACCCGAAGTGCCTATAATACCGATCGTCGCCGACCCCCTGGCCGATATCACGGGGCCGCCGCCCTTTGACATCGCAGCCTATGAGGCCGTGGTCAGAGCCGCAACGACTGTGCCCAATCGTTTTGAAACCATCCTCGACCTGGTCAAGGACCGTTGTACTCTTTTGCCGGAGTTTGTCGGCCAGGCCGGCTTTTTCTTCCAGCTTCCGGCAAGGATGGATCTCGACGCCGTCAGACCCAAATGGAATGCCGCCAAAGACCTCTTCTTCGCCGAATATATCCGGCAGCTGGAGCTTGGCGGCGAGCTGACGGATCCGCATGCGCTGGAAGCCCAGTTCAAGGAGATGGCCGCCGCCGCGGGCATCAAACCCGGCGAGCTGCTGATGCCGTTGCGGATCATGCTGGTGGGGGGGAAGTTCGGGCCTCATGTCTTCGACATCGCCGTGGTGCTCGGAAAGGAAGAGACCATCCGGCGGATCAGGCATACGCTGGGTCTGCTCAAAGGTTAAAAAAATACCATTTTATGTATAAAACCTTACACACCGATGTCACCGACAGTATCTTCACGGTTACGATCAACCGCCCGGACAAGCTGAATGCACTCAACAAGGATGTCATGTCCGAATTGTCCCAGGCCGTCGATGAGATCTATGAAAATGACGAGATCCGTAGCGCCATCATCACTGGCGCGGGGACGAAGGCCTTTGTTGCCGGCGCCGATATCTCCGAATTTCTGGGCCTTACGCGCGAGCAGGGCCAGGCCCTTTCGGCCAGGGGTCATGATCTTTTCTTCCGCATTGCCTCTTGTCCCAAGCCCATCGCCGCGGCGATCAACGGGTTCGCCCTTGGCGGCGGGCTGGAGCTGGCCATGGCCTGTCATTTCCGGCTTTGTACCACCAATGCGAAGTTTGGTCAGCCCGAGGTCAATCTTGGGCTCATCCCGGGTTATGGCGGTACGCAGCGGCTTACACAATTGATCGGCCGTGGCCGCGCTATCGAGATCATGCTTTCGGCGCGGATGGTGGAGGCGACGGAAGCGCATGTCATGGGATTGGTCAACTATATCGTTGAAGAACAGAACGAGCTGCTCACCAAGACGCGGGAGCTGCTCTCTATTATCAACGAAAAAGGTCCTGTAGCCGTGGCCCGTATCATCGAGTGCGTGAACATCGCCGCCGGTGATGGCGCCTTTTTCGGATCGGCTGCGGTTTGGGAGGCGGATCCTTTTGGGGGTGAAACGCGGGTTGAAGAAGGCGGCGCGGTGCGCAATGGCTTTCAGCGCGAGCAGGAGGCTTTTGGGGAGTGCTTTGGAACGGAGGATATGAAGGAGGGGGCGAAGGCTTTTTTGGAGAAGCGGAAGGCGGTGTTTACGGGGAAATGAGTCGCCTCGCGGGCTTGAGGCTTTGCCTTGCGTCTTTCGGATTTTATTGAAATAAAAATGCCTGATTGCTCAGGCATTTATTTATTGGGTAGTTGCAAGGCGCAGGCTTTAAGTTGGATCAGATGGCAGCGGAGTAGCGCAGGTAGCGGTTGTCGATGGGGATCCAGGACTCGATGTTGCCCAGGCGCCGTTCGATCAGATCGAGACGCATGTCGATCACGGTCAATCGCTTTTCGATAACTGTAAATCGGGCATCCATCTTCCTTTCGAGGAGGTCCACCCGTCTTTCGAGAAGGTCCATCCTGTTTTCGAGCCGGTCCATCTTGCTTTCGAGAAGGTCCATCCTGTTTTCCAGACGGTCCATCCTGTTTTCCAGACGGTCGAACCGGGTGTTCATCTCGGTTCTCAACGATCCAATCTTTCGCTCCATACTGTTCTCAAGGTCGGTCCCTAGGGACTCGATCTTTCTTTCGAGGACATGTTCAAATAGCTGAACAATCCTCGCTTCTTGTTCCTGGTTCATATAATAAGGGTTTTATAGTACAAAACTATCGTAAAAAAAGAAACCGACTCTTTCGCGCCGGTTTCTTTTTTATCAACTTATGGGTATCGCGTGCGACACCCTCTCCATTCCTGGCGTCACCGGCAGACTCACACGGCGGCTCTTTCCATGCTGATGGCCTGCAGGCGCCCGTCAAGCTTCTTTCCCCCACTCTTTTACCTCGCGGATGAAGGCGCGGGCGCGGGCGATCGTCTTGCCGCCTTCATTATCAACCATCTGTTTGACCCAACCCTTTTTTCCGGCGTTGTGCACCGTCACGGTCCGGTAGACCCAGACGGTCACCACCACCGCCGCGCCAGTAACGATCGCCTGCGTCACCCAAAATCCCAGGCCTGCAGTGGCCAGCTGCTGCTTTGTCACAAAGAAGAAGGTGTACACGGGAGTTTGCAAAAAGCCCACACGCAGGGTCTGAACGATCGTCGCTTCCAGATACGCGAGCTGTTTCTGCGTTCCGAGAATACTTTCGCTCATCCGTATCTGGAGGATGATCAACAGCTGCACGATATAGCCGCCGACGGAATATCCCGTACAGCACAGCACCACTATCGCTGAGGCGACGAATACCGGCTCGGTCCGGAACTTCCACATCAGCGTCCCGACAACGATATTCCAACCGATCCCCAGCACGATCATCATGATCTTGAAAGCGATCTGCCAGTTGAACCACCGGTGCACTTTTTGCGTACCCAGCTCCGTCATCAGCCGTTGGTTCAGCTCCATCGATCGCTCCAATTTGGCGTCGTACGCCTTCCATAGTTGCTGAAATTCATCCGTACTCATACATTTACAATTTGATTGTCATTAAATCTTGTTTCAACCGGCCCTTTATCCGGCTTAGCTTCGTGGCCACGTTCGTCTCTGAAATTCCCAGGATCTCCGCGATCTCCTTATAGGGTCGTTCTTCCAGGTAGAGGATCATCAGGGCCTTGTCCAATTCGTTGAGCTCGCGGACAAATCGCTGCAAGACCTCGATCCTTTCCGCCAGCACCTCGTTTGCCGGTTCATCGGCAAAATGCGCCTCTGCGTCCAGGGTGACGATAACGCCGCTTCGGTTGGCCTTCCGATAAAAGGAGATCGCCACATTCAATGCAATCCGGTACATCCAGGTAGAGAATTTTTGGGTTTCGTCAAATCGTTGCCCCGATCGCCATAGCTGGTACACCATCTCCTGCATCAGGTCTTCGCGGTCACCGGCGGTCCGGCAGTAGGAATTGCTGATCTTATAGAGGATCCCCTTGTTATCCTGTATCCTTTGCAGTAGATCGTTCGGGTTCATACCCAATTATTCGCTGGAAGGTCCCCAAAATCACTCTTTTTCGAAAAAAAAATTTCGTTAAAACAAAGAGGCCACCTTATAATAAAAGTAGGTGGCCTCTTTTCCATAATGTCCGGTAAGGAAAGCTTACCGGGGGTCCGGCCGATCGGCCGGGCTTCCTTTTAGTACCCGAATATCTGGTCAAGACTTAGCACTTTCACCGTGCCGACCTTTTGCAGGTCATCCGTCTTTATCTTCTTATCGCTTGCCACAACGCAGTAGGTATAGGCTTTGCCTGCTACTTCCTTTTCGTGGAACTGTTTTACATCACCCATCGTCATCTTGTCGAGACTCTCATACTCGCTCTTCCGCTGATCGTAGTCCAGGCCTTTCTGTTTGGCCTCGAGATAGGCGAAGACGATGCCGTCTTCCGTAAACCGTTGGGTCTCGATATCCTTCTTCTCGCTGGAACGCGCCAGTTCGAAGCCCTGTTCCGAGGTGGGGAGATCGTTCAGGAGGGCGTTCATCCCGCCAACGGCCTCGTTCATCTTATCTGCCTGACAGCCGATATATGCCAGGATATAAAAGGGATCTTCCTTCTTCGCAGGGGTGCCATAGGTGGCGAAGGTGGCATAGGCCAGCGCCTTCGACTCGCGCAGGGTCTGGAAGACGACCGAGCCCATTCCGCCGCCGAAGTAGTTGTCAAACACGTCTACGATGGGCTCTTTATTGACATCATAAGGTTCTGAATTGTGGATCCAGCAGATCTCGCTTTGCACCATATCGTAATTCGTGAACAGTACCTGGTTGGCCGACTGCACCGCAAACGGGAATTTCTTTTTTTCGGGAATGGGCGTCCAGGCCGTAGGCAGGGGATGCAGGCTTGTGATCTGGGTGGTGAACGCATCCTGGCTCAGCGGACCATAATAGATAATGGTATGCGGATAGTTGAACAGTCCGTGCAGGATGTTGGTGAGGTCTTCCGCCTTGATGCCTGCGATGTCCTCCGAGCTGAGAACGGTATTGAACGGATTGTTGGCGCCATACCGGGCATAGCTGATCAATCCCTGCATGATCGCATTCTTGTTCAGCTTGTTGTTGGCCCGGGCCTTTAACAGCCGGTCTTTTAAGGCGGCCAGTGCCGCCGTATCGGGCAGGCAGTTGTGCAGTACGTCTTCGAACAGGGTCACCGCCTTGCCGAAGTTCTCCTGCAGGCCGGTCACGGCAATCGTGGTCACGTCATTGGTCGTGTTGACGCTGAAGTTACAGGCGATGTCATAAAAGGCCTTGCTGATCTCCGCCGTCGGATGCTGGGTCGTACCCAGGTATTGCAGGTACTGTGCGGCCAGCGGCAGGAGACGGTTGTTGAAGTTGCCCATCTCGAGGCGATAATAGAGATGGAACAGATCGTTATCCTTGTTGGGCACATAAAGGACGTCCGCGATACCGGACTTGCCATGACCAATACCCGTTTGAAAGTCGAGCCACTGAGGAGCGACAGAGCCCATCGGCATCGCTTCCAGCTTGGTCAAAAAGGCCGATTTCTTGTCCTTGTTCGTCTCTACGGGGGTGATGGGCGGTTTGTCCACCTTTACGATGCTTTTATCCTCGCCCTTCCGTTTGTACAGCAGGACGTAGTTGTTGCCCATGTACTTGTTGGCCACCCGGACCACCTCCTGCTTTGTCACTTTTGCCTCGGCATCCAGCTCGCCTACTTCGAGATCCCATTTTGTCGCGCGGGTTTGGATAAAGCTGGACATAAGGGCGCTGACCCGGGCTTCGTTCTTCTGGAATCCTTCCAACTCCGCCAATTTCCCATTGGCGACGATGGCCTTTACCAGGCTCTCGTCAAAGTCGCCTTTCTTCAGTTTCTCTATCTGCTCCATCAGCAGATCCTTCACCTGCTCCAGCGTCTGGCCCTGCCTGGGCGTACCGTTGAAGATCAGCATTCCATAGTCTTTGTATTGCTGGAGGCCGCAGTTGGAGCCCTGCACGCGTTGCTGTTTGTTGAGGTTAAGGTCGAGCAGGCCGGCCTTGCCGTTGGAGAAGATGCTTGAAATAAGATCGAGCACGAAGGCGTCATGGGTATCCACGGCGGGGGTACGGTAGGCGATGCGCATATTCTCGGCGCTGGGCCCAAGGATATCCTTAACGACGGGCGCTGTGAGATCGCGCTCGGGCGCTGGGTTGTAAAGCTGCACCGGTTTGGACTGCATGTAGGCAAAGGCCTTGTCGATCTTCTTTATGAGGTCGTCAAATTCGAAATCCCCGGACATGATCACCGCCATATTATTGGGGACATAGTATGCATGATAATAATTCCGGATCGCCTTCAGCGAGGGATTTTTGAGATGCTCGATGGTTCCAATGGTCGTTTGCTGACCGTAGTTATGGGTCGGGAAGAGATAGCGTTGGGTCGCTTCCAGCATTTTTGATCCGTCGTTGTCCAGGGTCCGGTTCTTTTCCTCGTACACCGCTTCCAGCTCGGTATGAAAAAGCCGGAAGATGGGATCGCGGAACCGTTCGCCCTGGATGACGAGGAATTTATCCATGGCATTGGAGGGAATATCCTCCTCATACACCGTCTCTTCCACCCAGGTATGGGCGTTACTTCCCTGGGAGCCGATGTCGGCCATTAATTTGTCGTATTCGTTGGCGATGGCATAGTGTGAGGCCACGCCCGAAACGCTGTCGATGCGGTGATAGATCTTCTTCCGTGCCGCGAGATCCTTGGTGGAATTGTATTGCTCATACAGCCCGTCGATTTGGTCCAGGTAGGGCTTTTCCTTGTTCCAGTCCAGGGAACCGTATTGTTCCGTCCCTTTGAAGAGCAGGTGTTCGAGGTAGTGGGCCAGACCGGTATGGTCGCGCGGATCGGTATTGCTACCTGCCCGCACCGCGATGCGAACCGCTACGCGGGGCTCCTTATGATTGGGGCTCAGCAGTACGGTCAGCCCGTTGGGCAGGGTGTACAACCGGGTCTGCAACGGGTCGTTGGTGACATACTTATAGGTGTAGCCACCGGAACTGCCTTCTTTCCATTCGTATTTCGGGTTGGTGTCCTGGGCGTGAATCGCCGTTGAGGCAGACAGGAGGCCCGCCAGAAGTAAAAAGGAGAATTTGGTTAATGTCATATAACAAATGACGGGATTTTTGGTCATTTAACCCAAACCGCTTGTAAATTTCCGCTCCGGGAGCCCTACCTTTGGGTCCGCAAAAAACAGGATTATGGAATACAGGATCGAAAAAGATACGATGGGCGAAGTACAGGTCCCCATCGATGCCTATTACGGCGCTCAGACCCAGCGTAGTGTGCTCAACTTCCCCATCGCCCAGGATATCAACAAAATGCCGAAGGAGATCATCCGCGCCTTTGCCTATCTGAAGAAGGCAGCGGCGTTGACTAATCTTGAGGCGGGTGTATTGTCCAAGGATAAGGCCGACCTCATCGGCAAGGTATGTGATGAGATCCTCAGCGGCAGTCTCGATGCCTGGTTCCCCCTTGTCGTCTGGCAGACCGGCAGCGGAACGCAGAGCAATATGAACGTCAACGAGGTCATCGCCTATCGTGGGCATGTGATCAATGGCGGGAAGCTTACCGACAAAGAGAAGTTCCTTGCTCCGAATGACGATGTCAACAAGTCCCAGTCTTCCAACGATACTTTTCCGACGGCCATGCATATTGCAGCCTATAAGATCCTGCTGGAGACGACAATCCCGGGTATCGAGGCATTGCGAAACACGCTGGCCGAAAAGAGCAAGAAATACATGAAGGTCGTAAAGATCGGCCGTACTCACTTCATGGATGCTACGCCCCTCACGGTAGGCCAGGAGTTGAGCGGATATGTCTCTCAGCTGGATCATGGTGTTCGGGCGATAAAGAATACGTTGGCGCATCTTTCCGAACTTGCCCTTGGCGGTACGGCTGTGGGCACGGGGATCAATACGCCTCCGGGCTATGCCGAGAATGTCGCCAAACACATCGCCACACTTACGGGACTGCCCTTTATCACTGCGGCCAATAAATTCGAGGCCCTGGCGGCGCATGACGCCATCGTCGAAGCCCATGGCGCGTTGAAGACCGTTGCCGTCAGCCTGATGAAGATCGCCAATGACATCCGGATGCTCAGCTCCGGTCCGCGTAGCGGCATCGGCGAGCTGCATATCCCGGACAATGAGCCCGGTTCGTCGATCATGCCCGGCAAGGTCAATCCGACGCAGTGCGAGGCCCTGACGATGATCGCCGCGCAAGTGCTCGGCAACGATGTCGCCATTAATATCGGCGGAGCTACGGGGCATTTCGAGCTGAATGTCTTCAAGCCCGTAATGATCTATAACTTTCTGCACAGCGCCCGGCTTATCGGCGACGGTTGCAACAGCTTCAATGACCATTGCGCCAAAGGCATCGAGCCCATCGAAGCCAATATCCAAAAGCATGTCGACAATTCGCTGATGCTCGTCACCGCGCTGAATACGAAGATCGGCTACTACAAGGCCGCTGAGATCGCCCAGAAGGCGCACAAAGAGGGAACGACCCTTAAGGAGATGGCTGTCAAGCTGGGTTATCTGACGCCTGAGCAGTTCGATGAGTGGGTGCGGCCGGAAAATATGGTGGGAAAATTGTAACTTCCTTACCTAAACCTAACGCTACCATGTTTAAACACCTAACGGCCATTGCCGCCCTCGGCATTAGCACCGTCGCGCCCGCCCGGGCCCAGGATTGTTCCAAATTTCTCTATCTCCAGAAGGACAAGACCATCGAGACAACCATCTACAACAAAAAGGGAGACGCCACCGGCAAACAAGTGTACCAGGTCTCGGACGTCTCCACCAATGCCGGCACGATGACCGGAAAGCTGGCCAGCGAAATGTTCGACAAAAAGGGCAAATCTGTCGCCAAAGGCATCAGCAGCGTACAGTGTACCGGCGGCGTCTTTTCCATCGACATGCGGATGATGCTGCCACAGCAGCAGGCGGAGCAAGCCAACATCAGCGAGACCGATGTGACGGGCCAGGGAAACTATATCAATTATCCCAACGACATGAAGGTGGGCGATGAGCTGAAGGACGGCAATTTCACCATGGACATCAAGCGCGGCGGGATGACCCAAACCCTGGCCATGCAGATCAGTGGTCGCAAGGTGCTGGCGCGGGAATCCGTGACCACTCCCGCCGGGACCTGGGATTGTTTCAAGATCAGCGCCCATGGCCATCTCTCCATAAAGACCGGGCCCATCGGCATTCCCGTCAACTATGACTATACGGAATGGTACGCCCCCGGCTTCGGCGTTATCAAAACCGAGGGAAAATACGGCGATACGGCCATCACGTCGATAAAATGATCATTTTGAAAGCCGTAACAGGATCACCGCATGCTTTGCGATCTCGCCGTGGAATGACGAGGAGGTAGTACCCTGCGCCTGTCCTTTCCAGACATCGCGGATGGCCTTTCCAGCACAGTGGGATCCGAAGCTTGGAATTCACGTGACTTGAAGTC
>JADMIO010835303.1_pt1 | contig 100176 bp, 82 predicted proteins | sample 8958161 | NCBI WGS metagenome assembly JADMIO01 (sample SAMN16585339, study PRJNA669376) | soil metagenome | isolation source: Crop rotation soil | place: USA: Cullars Rotation, Alabama | collected 2011 | reverse complement strand
GCCGCGACTTCAAGTCACGTGAATTCCAAGCTTCGGATCCCACTGTGCTGGAAAGAGTTCCAGTCGGATCCGCACTGGCGTGACTATTTGCTTTTTTATGAGTACTTCCACGGCGACAATGCGGCTGGCCTCGGCGCGAGCCACCAGACCGGCTGGACCGGGCTTGTCGCCAAAGGGATCCAGCTTTTCGGTTTGCTCGATGCCGAGCGAGCACTGGCGGGCGGAAAGTCGGCATATACGGCGACTGCGACAGAGCGGTCTGGAGACAAACGAGCGGCTGGCGAAACAGGACCTTTGGGGCCAGCCCAAACGCCTTGAGACCGGCCGTGCACCGTAAGGGACAAGGACGGTGTGTCTGTTGTGGCAGGCGAGACAGCGACGGGCCGGGCCGGCATGACCACTCAAGTTTCTGAGCAGGCACGATCATGAACAGGATTGGCCTCGCCCTCTCCGGAGGTGGCTTCCGCGCGAGTCTGTATCACCTGGGCTTGATTCGATTTCTCCGCGATGCAGACATCCTGCCGCAGGTGACGCACATCACTTCGGTCTCCGGCGGCAGCATTATCGCCGCCCACCTCGTACTCAACTGGGATCGTTACAACGGCTCACCCGCGGACTTCGATGCCGCGGCAGCCGAGTTCCTCTCTTTCGTCGACCTGGATATCCGCAACCGGATCATCCGGCGCTTTCCGCTGAACATACCGTTGCGTTTACCGCGGCGCCTTCTCGGGCTCTCGAATCGCAAGTTGACACGAACGGGCCTGCTGGAAAGCCACTATGAGAAGTATCTCTACGGCGATACGAGCCTGTTCGAACTTCCCGAGAAGCCGCAACTGCACATCCTCAGCACCGATTTGAGCGAAGGATGCCTGTGTTCGTTCAACCGCGACGGCCTGCTGATGGTGCGCCGTGAACCGAAAAAAAAGATCCGCATCGACCGCATTCAAACCGGGCTGGCCACCGTGGCAATGGCCGTCACCGCTTCGTCGGCATTCGCGGGATTCTTCCCTCCGATAGAACTGACCGGTGCCGACGTTGGAGTAACCGGAGGCGAATTCGGCCGTCAGGCGTATACGGACGGAGGAGTTTTCGACAACCTCGGCGTGCGTATGTTTCGTTGCCTGCAAGCGCAGATCCTGGCCGAAAGCCCGCTTTCCCCGGATGACTTCTTCGATGCGCGCGCTGCCACCCATGCGCTGGCGGAGGCGGCCAGATCCAGCGAAAATACACCGCTCCGCCGCCTCGCCGAGATCCTGCGTGAGACGATGAAGCGCCGTGTTGACTGTGCGCACTCCGGCACCGGAACTGTCCGCAGTCTTCCGCCCGCCGCAGGATTCGACGACTCCGGCGGTGATGAACTCTTGTTCACGTGCCTCTCGGACGCGATGAAACATCACCAGTTTCAGATCGAGCCGCTGTTCGAAAATCTAAAACTGGCCGACCCCGACGCGGAAGCGCTTCTCCGTACCAGCAACGTATACAGCGCCCTCGATGCGGGAGATCAACTCTGGTTGAACCGCCACATCATCGAAGCAGCATTTCGCCAGGCTACCGGCCGTTCGTGCTTTCGCAGGCTGAATAGCGGCGTGGATGGTGTCCTGGTCAGCGACGTGGGCAAGCACATTCAGGTGGAGAGCACGAAGCACGCCGGCGGGCTGATCCGAACTGCGATCCGCGCAACGGACATAGTGATGGAGCGTGTGTGGGAACTCGAGAACGAAAGGTTCCGTGACATGCCCGGATTCGTCTTCGCGCCGATCAACCAGGTGGTCGACCCGGAGGAGGATCCAACGGCCGTGCACCCGGAAATTCAGCGGCAGCTGGCCAATCTCCGAACCGACCTCGACCGGTTTTCGAAGCTTGAAATCAGCAGCCTGATCAGACACGGGTACTGTGTCGGCCGCAAAGTCTGCCGGGAGCACGTCGCCCTCTTCGGTTCAAACCTGCCGGCAAACAGTCCCTGGGATCCCGTTGCGAACGGAAGCGAGCCGAATTTTATTCTGCCGGCGGCCGCGCGGCCGCCCGAACTGCCAGGGCACCCACCGAAGGCTGCTGCTGAACCAGAACCTTTGCAAGCTTCCACCGCGCGCCGCGCCTGGAGAATGCTGCCGGGTGGCCGGGCCAGGCACCCGGGAAATCAACCGAAGGAGCCCTCGCCTACCACCATCAAAGCGAGGCGGCTCAAAGCCTCTGCCGGCCGGCGCATCTGGAGCACACTTCTCGACTATCGAGATTGGGTTTCTTATATCTATGTGCCAATCCTTGTGCCGGCTCTTATCCTGCTCCCCTACGCCGTAACACGATATTATGAATGGACTCACCGGACCAACTTACTTATTCGATCGCTTTCCCAGGCCAATCCCTCCGTGAGCGTCTTGAGCCGTCTCCTCCGAGACGGGCCGGATAAGCCATGGGCGGGCGTGCAATCCGTACGAGCCGGTGAAGTTGATGAAACCGACGCGAGTCGGTTCGAGATCCTCCAGGTGTCGCACACGATGGACTTACGGCTGTGGAATCCTGACGGAGACAACCAGGCCGATTCCCGCTCCCGTGTGCAGATCTATCGCACGATCAAGGTCCGAAAAGAGATCGAAAAAGAGGGGCAAGACATTTTTCGTTACAGCTTCTTCGCGGCAAATCCCAGGACAGCGTTTCGATTTCCAAGGCAGGATCTGCAGCCAAAGCTCCGCATGGCTTGCGGCAGAGATGGGTCTGGCACGGGGGAAAAGGATTGCCGCTGGGAGGTGAACTGTGATTTTACCTCGGTACCTGCCGGACAATGGAGAAATATCACCGTCGAAAGCAGCACACCGGCAACTTTTCTCGAGCGCGGCGCGGATTCGACCAGCATGAGTGTCCAGTTCCCTACGGTCTCACAAGTGGACTTCTGGATCCTCATGCCCCGGGGAAAGGAGTATCGGGGCTGGCATATCGTACGGCACATCAAAGGGCAGACCGGTTCGGCCGAAGCACTCAAGCCCGCTACCGAATTCCTTTCGGAGGACGGCCAGATCCTTGCCTTCAAGTTGCTCGCTGTGAAACCCTCGTACACATACCAGATCTCCTGGGAGTACAAATAGACTCGTTTGTTTCGTGTTACGCAGGATGCGGGTCGCCGGAGTCAGAAGGGCCTGCGCCTCGATAGAGAAGTCGTGATGTGGAGCGATCACGGCGCAGATGCGAGGATCACGCTGTAATTCCTTCGCCGCGCCATGCCGCCAACGGGCAGATCCGGAGTACGCTGCAAAAGATCGCACTCCGGACAGGCGATCATTTCCAGCAGGCTTTGCGGTCTCTTACTTTTCTCGATGAGACGTTTTGAGCCGGTCCCGGAGCGCCTCGACGGGATCTGCTCCTTTGTCGAGACCCGAAACGGTTCCAAGAAACTCGAGCGATCTGTTTTGATAGCGGAACGCGTCTGTGGAAAGATAACCGCCCGAACCGGCGGAGCGGATGATCACGACGATGTCCGGAATCCCGTCCCGGGTCACGTCCTCGAACATTACATTTTCGACGGTGCCATTCCTCCGGCGGACGAGGCCGGCAATAAATTCGTCAGTGGGGGATCGCTTGGAACTGCCTCCGTACACATTCAGCACATAGCTGCCGACGCTTCGCGGCTCGAACTCTCCTTCGGCAACCACGACGGTTGCCCGGGAATGGGGCATCTTGAATTTTTGCACGAAGCGCGGACTCTTCTGCGCGGCATCTGCAGGGCCCGCCAGAGAAAAGACCAGAAAGAAAGCGGCAATTTGTTCGGCTATCGGCATGATCACCGTACCTGCCGTCGCAAATTATCGAAATACCGGCCAGACCTTTTGCTACTTGAGCCAGCCCCGCCGGTTATAATAGTCGACGATTCTGTCTGCGATTTGCGCCGCTGTTCGTTTCGCATCCGCATCGATGGTCGCCGGCGTATTCGCAGTCCCCGGCCGCAGGCTCGTGGCCGTCGATGTTTCGGCTTCCGCCACGACTGTCGCCTGTAGCCCGGACCCCTGCCACACCTGAATTTTCGTTCGCACCTGGCCGTCAGCGATGGCGAACCCCGTTATCATCGTCCGATCGGATTCGCTCATGCGCAAAAATCGCCCTTTGATTAATGCGGTATCGAGGTTTTCTCCGGGAGGCGCTGCTTCGCTTGCCGCGAAGGCCTGAATGTTCCTGCTACGAAGCTCTTCGACGGCATGCTTCGTTACCGCCGCTGCGAATGTCTTTGCCAGCTGCATTTCCGGCTGGAGGTCCGTCCGCGCTCCGACTGTCCGGGTATCCGCACCATAAGCGATGTCAGATTCACCGGGAGTTACCGCGAAATCATACACGAGCAATCGGTCGGGACGGGGCAGACGATCGCTGGCCTGAAAGGTTGGCGTGACATCTGCAGTCGCACAGGCGCTCACAAGCGTTATGAGGCACAACAGCGAAAGTGATTTGAAGTAACCGACCTTCATAGCATCAATTCGCGATGATCGTGGCGCGTTGGTATCATTTTCATGCGTTCTCGTTATTGTTTGACTTCGCTCCAGGTTTTATCCGGATCGTACTCCTTCATGCTCTTCGCGGTGGCCGCCGTGTTCGGACCTAAATTCTTCTGAAACACCTTTCCGTCATGATTGACGATGAAAGTCATCACACCCGAGTTGCCGTATTCGGCCGGATAAGCAACCACGGCAAAGCCACCGATCATTTTCCCTTTTACCAGATAACTGTAAGCACCGCCGGACGCATTCTTCCCCTGGGCGGTGAGAATCCTGTAGTAGTAGCCGTGATACGGGGGCGCCGTACCGGCCGCGGTCTTTTGATAGCCCTGGCTTTTTGCCTGCACCATGATCGGACCGAGAGGACTTTCGGGCTCCCCCTGCTTCGCTTCCCAATATAAACCGTTCTTTTTTCCGGGATCGCTGATGAATTTGGTGGCGTACTCCAACAGAGCATTGCGATCGCGATCCTTCATCGCATACTCGCGTTCGGCATCGACGATTGCCAGCATCGTCTGAATCGTGAACAGCTCGTTCTCTCCGATCCGGCGGTTTAGAACTTCCTGCTTGCCTTTATTCGTGTCGAAGATCCAGGCATTGCCTTTCTTCACGATAGGAATAGGAAACGGCCAATCCTGCTTGCCGACGATCAGGATCCTGTCCTCACCCTGAGATTCCAGACGGTTCTTTTCATCGTAAGCAGCAATGAACTCGGCGCGTCGTTGCTTGTCAGCTACGGCATCGCCCGAGAAGAGCACCTCTTTGGATTGCGGTCCGAAAATCGCCAGCATTTCCTTGTCGTCGTTATTCTTGGCCGCGGTGATCGCGGCTTTCACAGCATCTTCCGGAGAGGCAAAACTTTTTTGCTGCGCCGCCGCAGCGGATATCATCGACATCCACAAGGTCAGGATCACCGCAGCCGAAAGAATGACAGCGGGGTAACGACGGCTGCCAATCCGACCAGCTTTCCCTGTCTCGAACGATCTCATTTTTCTCTCCATCAAAATTCCTAGCGCGCCGTTCATGGTTCTATATTAACCTTCGATCGTGCCGATTCCCCAAAACCCAATGCCCGATTCCTGATAACCAATTCGTTATCTCCGGCGGCCGCCACCGCCACCGCCTCCCCCACCTCTACCACCACCACCGCCACCGCCTCCACCGCGCGCGCCACCACCGCCTCTCGAACCTCCTCCTCCACCGCCGCCGCTTCCCCGGCTCACGCTGCCGCGTTGACTCGCGCTTCGTGCAGCGCTGCCGCCGCCGCCAATACCCTGAAAAGCCCCGCCACGGCTTGTCGATCCGCCACCGAAGTTGCCACCACCGCCGCCGAGCTGGCCCGCGCTCGGGCGATTTCCGGCTCCGGCACCGAGCCCGCCCTGCCCGCCGACTTGGCCCGCGCTCGGGCGATTTCCAGCTCCGGCCCCGACCCCACTCTGCCCGCCGAGCCCTCCGCCGCCGGCATTTCCGCGGCCGAGATCCTGCCTGCCGGCATCGGCGCGGCCGCGGAAAGCTTCACGCGACTTGATCGCGTCACTCGTGCTTGCGCGATTAAATTTTTGCGCCGTGCCCTGATCCCGGTACGAAACGCCTTTGCGGTGCTCGGGATTATGCTGCCAGCGTCCGGAGCCTTGTCCAGCTTGCCCGCGTCCACCTTCTCCCCGTCCACCCTGGTATTTGCTACGATCGATATTGTTGTTGATATTAGTGTTGCGATTAACGTCGACGTCGACATTACCGCCGCCCCAGTTGCAATTTCCCCAGGCATATCCCCACGCTATCCCGAGTCCGACACCGGCAGCAAAGGCAAACATCGAACCGGCCACATAACCGGGCGGATAATAGGCGTACGGCGGATACGCTGGATAAGGCCACGCGCCGTACACCACCGTCGGGTTGTAAGTCGGCACGTAGACGACCTGAGGGTTCGATGGCTCGATTTTAATAATTTTTTCTTCGACAATGACCGTCTGTTCTTTTGTGGTCTTCAGGTTTCCCGAGGATTGCGCTTTCTGCCGCAGGTCCTGAATCGTATCGAGCACCGCTTTTTGATCCGCCAGCACAGCATCGCCGAGCTTTTGTGTCCAGTCGAGCTTGTCGCTCATCATAGTGAGGACCTGGGGAAAGTTTACAAGCGATTTGACGCTCGGATCCCAGTCCTGCGCTTCCAACGCTTTCGCCAGTGCATCTCCCTTCAAGCTCGTGTTCTGCTTGGCCCAGCGATCCGCCTGGACAACTTCCAGCGGATAGGTTGCTGCCATCAGAATCTGCGAAATCAAAGGATCGGGATGGAGCGCGATCGGCGCAACAATTTGCTCCAGCTCTTCCTTTTTGAAGACCTGCGCGCTCTCGGTGCTACCGCCGGGCTGCTGCGAAATGACGTCCGGCGGAAGCGCAAGCAATGCGCTTAAAAACCAGATGCCCATACGAACCAATCGTTTCTTTCTCATGACTTCATCTCCGAGACAGCTCAGGCTTGATGATCAGTGCGTCGAAACGCCTGCGAAGGCTCCTCACTTCAATTTGAGGCTCATGCCGGATGCACCGACCGTGAGCTGGGTCCCCGATTGCTCCGATTGCAGCGCGATAAAAACCCCATTCCCGTTCGCCATCACGACTTCACCGCCGCCGCCGGCAACCGCGAACGTTGCCTGTGTGGCGAAGTAATTCCCCGAAAAATCGTCAGGCCGGTTCAGGTAGTAGACTTTCCCGTTCGCGCTCACCCCCGAGACTCCAAGATCGAGCAAGCTCAGGCCGGAAACCGTAACCGGATACTCTCTGCCTTGAAACGTCAGGACGCCTTCGCCCCAGTTGACTCCCACCCCGAGAGCAACGGAGCGGCTTTTCAGGCGCAATGTTGCGGATGGCGGCTGCTCCGGTTGTTTCAGGTAAGCAGAGGAGGGCTTCTCCGTCGCCACCAGAAGCGGCTCGGCGAACTCGTACACTTTCCAGTTCAGCCGTTTCATTTCAGCTCGCGCCCGCGGGCTTAGCGAACCCGTTACCCAGAGCTGCTTTTCGGTTAAGCCGGGCATCTGGTTCGCGGCAACGTCCGTATTCGCGACGAGCCGCGCGAGATCTTCGGTCCAGACGATATAGTCGACCGGTACGTTGAAAACCAGCACGCCTTTCTGCGTGCGCGCCGCGGAAAGCTGGCCGACGCCAACAAACCGCGCCAGCGGCGCGACCGCCTTGTGATATCCAGCGTACATCTCGGCCTGACGCTGGCGGAAAAACGCCATTTCGGCGTTATCCGTAAGCGCGGCCTGCTGGACGAACCGGTCCCGGCCGGCAACGCCTTTCATTTCATCGAGGGCAGAAACCAGCAGGGTTTGTTCGCGCGGCGAAAAAATCGACTGATTGATGAAGAGTTCGACCGTGGATGGAGCGATGCCCATGGCATTGAGCTTTTCCGTGTTCGTCCGGCGCAGATCCACCGGCGGTGTGGTTTTGAAAATGGACGTCGTGACTCTGGTCGTGCCGATCGCAGTCATTGCGACCCCGGCTCCTCCGGGAACCGCAGACAGAGCCGCCGAGACCGTCAGCCCCCCGGCCCACGCGACCCAGGAGACCTCGTTCAACCGGTCCTGCAGAACTTCATTCCTGGAATAAACGTCGACGCCGAGATCATACGCGTATTCACGTTTGTAGTTCGAAAATCCGATGAGATCCTTGTATTTGCTATCCTCGGCATCGCTGCGCTGGGCGCCGAAAAGGCCGTCGCCCGCCCGGCGGAATGCGACGCCGACTCCGCTCGCCGCGGTTTTCAAAGTCTTCACCGGCTGAAAAACCATGTCCTTGGCGGCGGTCAACGAATCCAGAGCCGAATCCTTGATGGCGGCGGTGTACTCTTTGGTTCCTTTCAGTTGATCCATCGACGCCATCGCGTTGATCTCCTGAACCCGGATTCGCAGGAGGGCGGTTGCCGGCGCGGTGAAAGTTCCGAATTTCGAATCGATGGTATAGATGTTCATGAATCCATCGTTGATGACTTTTTCCTGAACGCGATGATTCGGACCGGTCACGAGTTGCGGCGGCAGAATCTTCGAGGCGCTGAGCACCGGCAGCGATTCGTAAGCCGCCTGTGCGCCCGATGCCGCCATCGGCCGTAACACCAACACTGCGATCAGCATCGACAGAAAACACAGACAACTCCTCGCACGTCCGTCGATGCGTAACTCTGGGCTGATCATTCTTTCCCTCCTTCAAATCGGGTCATACTTCCGGGGAATGCGGCGAAGCGCCGGCGAGCCTCAGTCACTCGTCGCGACCGTCCTCGCGCCGTCGTGAGTCCAAAGCTTCTCTCACGGTTTTTATGAGCACTTCAGGATTGAAGGGCTTGCGTAGAAAAGCCAGCGCTCCACCTGCGAGCGCTTTCTCGCGGGATTTGATGTCGTCGTGGGCGGTAATAAAGATCACCGGAATCTTTCGGCCGCTCAGGGCAAGCTGATCCTGAACCTCGAGTCCATTTAACTCCGGCATTTGCACATCGATGATCAGGCAGGCGGGCTGGAACGAAGGCATCGCTTCGAGCAGATCCAGAAACGCCTGGCCTGAAGTAAATGTTTCGGCCTTCATCGCGAGAGAGCGGAAGAGCCGGCTCACAGACTGGCAGACGGACTCATCGTCATCCACGATCGCGATCACCGCCTTGCGCGGCTCCATTCATTTCCTTTGCGGTTGGAATACATTTTCGAACCCGGCGACAAGTGTCCATGAAAGTAGGTCACAAACGCAGACCGGTATATTGGACTTTGGTCCAATGGAGGTGAAAACGTATTCGAGGGAGCGGGCGGGAGAGCCGAACGATGGCTTTGGTGAATTCAGCGTGTCGGAAGGGATTGTCGAAAAAAGTTAACTTGTTTTTCCCATGCCGATCCGTTCGGCGATTCGAACGAGCTCGGCGAGCGAGTTCACCTCCATCTTTTCCATGACCCGGGCGCGATGGACCTTAACTGTTTTTTCCACGGTTCCGATCTCGTAAGCAATTTGCTTGTTCAACAAACCGCTCACGACCAGGCTCATGACTTCGCGTTCCCGCGGCGTCAGGACTGCGAGGCGCCGGTGAATATCCTGCAGCTCCACCCGTTCGTTGCGGTCATGGGCGGCCTTCGCAAGCGCCCTTCGGATCGCGCTGATAAGCTCATCCTCGTCAACCGGCTTCGGCAAAAAATCAATGGCGCCGTTTTTCATCGCCCGGATGCCCATCGGAATATCGCCGTGGCCGGTGATGAAGATAATCGGTAAATTGATAGTATCCATCTGCAGTTCGTGTTGCAGCTCCAGTCCGCTCAGTCCGGGCAGGCGCACGTCCAAAACGAGGCAGGCCACCTCCTGTTCGTACCACTGGCTTTCGAGAAACTCCGAACCCGACGCAAAGGTTTGCACTCGGAATCCGCGTGACTTGATCAGACGAGCCAGAGCCTCCCGGACGGACAGATCGTCGTCGACAAGAAATACGGTGGAGGATGAACGTTCCATGTCGCTCTACGCCCGTTTCAGCGTCAGTCGATCCGAACTGGCGTCGTAACTCTGGTCGGCTTCACCGTTCGATGTAACTGCCTCCGGCCCGCTTCGGCCATCGCCGGTTGCTTCGGAAGGTTTTACTATCGGCACCGTGAAATAGAAAGTCGCGCCGCGATTCGGATTGTTTTCCGCCCAGAGCCGTCCGCCATGAGCCTCGAGAATGGAGCGGCAGATCGAAAGACCCATCCCGAGCCCCTCGCCTTTGGTCGTGTAGAAAGGTTGAAAGATTTTCTCGAGTTTATCGACGCTCAGACCGGAGCCACCGTCGGTGAACGAGAACTGCGCCCAACGCGCCCCCTGATCATAGGCCCGTACTTTAACTTCACGGTCGTGCGGCTTGCAGTCCTTCATCGCATCGAAAGCATTCAACAGGATGTTGAGCATAACCTGCTGAAGCTGAACCTTATCACCCAGAATTGGCGGCATGTTTTCCGCGATGTCCGCCGAAACTCGCACATTGCGAATCACAGCGTCGCTATGCATCAGCACAACGACGTCCCGGACCAGACTCGCGACATCGAGAGGAGCGAAATCAGGCTCTTCCTTTTTGACCAGCGCCCGCATGCGGCGGATCACGTCGCTCGCTCTGGCATCGTCTCGAATGATGTCCTGAAGAATGATCCTGACGTCTTCCATCTGCGGGGGTGAATCGTTCAGGAAATGAATCGCCGCCTGGGCATTGCTCCGGATTGCGGTCAGCGGCTGATTCAGCTCGTGTGCCAGGGATGCGGCGAGTTCGCCCATGACCGAAACCCGTCCGAAATGGGCGAGCTCGGCACGTTTCTCCTGGAGCTGCGCTTCCGCCTGCTTGCGCCGCGTAATGTCGGTTGACGCACCCAAAACCTGCTTTGCGGAACCATCGCTTTCCACAATGGGACGCTTCACGGTCTGAACCCAGCGAATCTTCCCGCGCGCATCGGTGATGTGCTCTTCCGCAATGAACCGCTCCTGCATCGTATCGATGACCTGGCGGTCGATACGTCGGAAAAATTCGACTTCTTCGCGATTGCGGTTGAAATCCTCATCCGTTTTGCCGACAAGATTTTCGACCGAGGTGCCGTAGGCTTCGGCCACCGCACGATTCGCGAGCGTAAAGCGCCCGTCGCGATCTTTGGCAAAAATGAAATTCGGATCGGTGTCGATGACCTGGCGCAGGAACCGGCGCTCCTTGTCCACCGCTTCCTGAGCGCGTTTGCGCTCGGTAATATCGAGCAGCGTACCGATGTAGCCAAGAAACGCTCCGGTCGACCCGGCGCGCGGCACACCCCGATCGATTACCCAGCGATATTCACCGTCGCGGCGGCGCAAACGGTATTCTATCGTAAACTCCTGGCGCGCATCGAACGCCTGCCCGTAAATTTCGAGGCAGCGGGTGAGATCTTCCTCATGGACACCTTCGGCCCAACCGTCCCCGAGTTCCTGCTCGAGCGTGCGGCCGGTAAAATCGAGCCATCCTTTGTTAAAAAAGGTGCAGAGCTTGTCCACGCCCGACATCCAGATCATGACGGGCGCCGCATTGGCCATCGCGCGAAACCGGTCTTCGCTCTCGCGCAGGTTCTCTTCCGCCCGTTTACGCTCGGTGATGTCCAGCATCACTCCCATTCTGCGTGATCCGTCCAGACTCGAATCGGCAACGGTTCGCCCTTTCGCCAGTACCCAGTGTTCGGTGCCGTCGGGCAACAAAGTGCGAAACTCGCCGTGAAACGGCAGGGCCGAGGCGGAGCTGTGCTCGCTCTCGCTCAAGACGCGCGCCCGATCATCGGGATGAACGCGCGACAGCATGTTTTCGAAGCGCAGCGGCTCGTTCGGCCCGAAGCCGAACAAGGAGCGTGTCGTCGCGTTGGCCCAGATATCGCCGGCGGTCAGGTCGCGCGACCACAAACCCACCTCGCCGGCGCTCGTTGCAAGATCGGTCAATTCCTGAGTCTCACGAAGTATTTCCTGCATCCGATGCAGCCGCCGGCGCTGCATCAGCAGATCGATGATCGTCAGCCCCTGCAGGAGAATAATCACTGCGCCGGCGAGAATGTACCAGCGGTATTCTCCCCAGAACGATTCCGGCCTGAACTTTACAACGCTATGCTGAGGTAAACTGGCGTCGTTGATATGCCAGCGTTGTAAGGCACGCCAATCGAACATGGACACGGAGTCATTGCGGATTTCCAACAGCAATGACTTGATGTGAGTGCCAGTCAGAAGCAGCCGCGCCATTTCTCCCGCCCGTTGTGCGAACGCCTCGATCATCGATATGGAACCGCCCACAGCTCCCGAACCGAAGCCGCCATTGGTCATCACGTACATCGGCACGCTTGCGATCTGTGCAATCCGCTGCGCCACCTCCGAGGAAACGAACGCCTGCCCTGCGGCATCGCGAAAAAACCTCACAAACAGGATCGCGGTGTCCCGGGGCAATGTGGCGACCTCCTGGCCGAGTTGCGCCATCGTCTTATCCCACACTTCGATGGCCACTCGAGAGCTGAATTGCGGCGCGACATCGGTCAGCCGTTTCAGGAGCTCACGATCGACTTCGGTAGTCCCCGCGATCAGCACGATCCGGCGCAATTCAGGCTGTACATGAAGCATGAGCTCCAGCGCCGCGCGCGGGTTGGTCCTCTGGGCGACACCCGTAATCAGCGGTCCCAGCGCGTCGCTTCCGAGAGCTTCTTCAGTAAAACCGGCAACAACGATCGGTGTTCGGGGAAACAATTCCGAGAGGAGCCTTGTGGAAATCGCCAGATTTCCCACATAAGAGAGGATGATCAGATCGGGTGAAAACCCGGCGTATTTTGCCGAAAGGTATTCGGTGAAGACGCGCTGATAATCTTTGTTCGAGAAGCGGATGAGATCGAGGTTCTCGGCGTAGGTTTCGATGGGCGGTGAAGTTATTTTGCCAAGCTCACGAAGCAGCTCCTGATCAACCAGCGCGAATCCCGGCGCGAGCCGGCTGCCGGTCGCAATCATCAAAACGCGCTTCGATCGGGACTCTTCCGCCGCCGCCTGGGCGCCGCTGATCAACGTCAAACAAAACAATGCACAGAGAGTGTGTGAGAACAAACGGTGTGAAAGCCGCGCTTTCATCTGGAGAGACTCGCCGACGACACAGCGTTGTGCCGTGACCGGAGTCGCGCAGGAGCGACAAGGGCAAAGCGGGATGTATAACGGGATGCGCGTTCAGATCCGGTTCTGCTGCTGGGGGGGAACCATATCATAGTTGGCAGTAATTGCTACACCGGATGTAAGCAAAATACGCAGCAAAATACTCTATCCGCCTCGTATAACCCGGGGCCGATCGTTTGCGCGGACGAGTGCGTATTCTCGAGGTTGATAACGCGGGGTTAAGATGGTGTCAAACTGAGTTGGCCGTTTCAGCAGGGGCGGAATTTACCACCCCTGCTGTTAACGGTTACTCCAACCAGCAGTTTTTGTGATGTTCGGAACGTCGCGCTGAGCGCGACGAACCATAAAAAGAGCTTTTAGACGGCCACTTCGTGTCCACCAGGTACGACGCCGGAGCAACGTGACTGTCTTGTAAGAGGCGCCGTCCGAAAACTTTACTTTCCGCCCAGCGCCGATTGCACCTTTTTCAGTGTGTCGATGTTCTTCTGAAGCCCGCTCACATGATCCTGCATCTCGACGATCGAGGAGCCGAGCTGGCCGATCGACCCAACCGGGCCTCCTGCCTTGCCGGCCTGTTCCATGATCCCTCCAAGTCCCTGAGCGTCTACCTGCCGCTGCGTGACCGACCCGTAAAAGTAACCTACCCCGAAGGACCCCAGAATCATCCCCGTGGTCACTACACGAGCAATAAATTTGTTTCGCATTGTATGCCTCCTCCTTTTGATTTCAGTTTAGTTCCTTAGGACTGCGTGTTGCGCCGTGAACTCACGTCGTGCCCGTTTCGATCGGACCTGTTCGGACGCGTGATGATCAGTCGATCCGGCGACTGCCGCCGAGGCAGCGACCGATTAACAATCCGACGCCCAGGCCGATCACGAAGGTGACGCCGGCCGAACGTAGCGGATCCTCTTCAATCCGGCCTTTCGCATTGCCGGCCAGCTGTCCCGCGGCGCTGACGCTTTGCCGCCCGAGCCGTTGTGCCGCCGTTCTGCTGTTCTGGACCACCCGGGACGCCGCAGCTTTGAACCTGGACGTATCGTTTCCCGCTTCAACTGCTTCTTCTCCCGATTGGCTGCCTGTCTCCTGTAAACTGCTCTCGTCGGCCTGTGGCATATCTATTCCTCCCGTTTCGCTATTCCGCCTAAGTGATCAACACCTGCGCCCACCAGGAGCTCCCTGATTGTAAAGTTTGCGATGCCTGGAACCATTCCGGATAAAAAATCGTTCAGCAGGGCCCGGCTGACTCATCCGACAGCCACAGAGCCAAATGTTCTGAAATTCACCATAACGCCCGTGTGCCGCCGCGAATACATTCACGCCGGAGCACTGCCACGCCATTACTCGTACTGAATCTACGGGCAACCGCTATTGGACTTTGGTCCAATCGGGTGGTGAGGTCTGGAAGTGCCGGAACCGAATCCGTCGAACCGCAGTGAGTGATCAGTGAATCGGATGCAGAAACTATGGCGGAGGCTACGCAGGCGAATCTTCGAACAGGTCGCGGCCGCTTTAAACGCCTTTTTCTTCTTTTCTTTCAACCGGCACTGTGAAGTGGAAAGCGGCCCCGCCACCCGCGTTGTTCTCGGCCCAGAGGCGGCCGCCATGGGCCTCGATAATGGAGCGGCAGATCGAAAGGCCGATACCGAGCCCGTCGCGCTTGGTCGTGTAAAACGGCTCAAAAAGCTCATTCGGTTTATTAACGGTCAGCCCCGGTCCGGAATCCTTCACGGAGATCCGGATCAGTTCCGCGTCTTGTTGCTGTGCCTCCAGTCTGACGTGCCGCTCCTCTGGCGGACAATCCTTCATCGCTTCGAAGGCGTTCAAGAGAATATTGAGCAGCACCTGCTGGAGTTGGATTCGATCCCCGTAAACGGCGGGCAAATTGTTACCGAAGTCGAGTCCGGTTACAACGTTCTGAAGAATCGCATCCTGGCGGAGGAGCGCCATCACGTCGTCGATGACGGTCCGCAAATCCACCGCGGTGAACTGAAGATCCTCCCTTTTCACGAGCGACTGCATCCGATGAATCACGCCGCCCGCACGGCTGTTGGCTTTCAGTATGTCGCCGAGGATTGCATTAATTTCGTTCACGTCGCTCGGATCTGCGGCGAGAAAATGCCGCGCCGCTTCCGCATTGGCGGCAATTGCGGTGAACGACTGGTTGAGCTCCTGGGCGAGGGATGCTGAAAGAACCCCAAGAATGGAGATTCGGGCAACCTGCGCAAGCTCGGCGCGCTGCTCCCGCAGCTCGTTTTGCGAGCGTTTGTGCTCCGTCATGTCAATCGCGGTACCGATGAAGCCAAGGAAAGTCCCGTCGGCGGAGAACCGCGGCACTCCGGTATCGAGGACCCAGCCATACTTGCGGTCGAATCGACGCAACCGGTATTCAGCCGTAAACCTTCGCCGGGCGTCGAAGCTACGCGTGTACAGCCCGACCACCCGATCGGCGTCGTCAGGGTGCAATCCGCTGATCCAACCACTTCCTGTTTCCTGGTCGAGGGTGCCTCCGGTAAAAGTCAGCCAGCCTTTGTTGAAAAACGTCCGACCTTTATCTGCACCGGACATCCAGATCAGAACCGGTGCAGTGTCGGCCATTGAACGGAAGCGGCTCTCGCTCTCGGCGAGAATTCTGGTTTTTTCCCGCCGCTCTTCGACCGAACCTGCTAAAAACATGAGCGGCAGTGAAATGGCCACGAAAAATAACTGGAGAGACAAAACGTTCTCCGCCGGTGAATTGTTCACGAACGGTCCGCGTCCGTGTGCCGCGCCCCAGATGGAGATGAGCACGACCGCGATCAGCGACGTACTCACCCCGATGGACCCGAAGCGCATCGTTGCCCAGAGAAGGAACGGCAAGGGCAGGTAAACAAGCGCGGGCGTCGTCTGCAGCCCCGCCGTCAGCGAGGCGAAAACCAGAAAGCCGGTGGCCAGCAATCCGAGCACCAAAACCACCGCTTCCAGCTGGCGCCGCAAGCCGTCTTCGCGGAGCCAGCGGATTCCGTGTTGAGCCCAGAGGAGGATCACCGGCGGAATGGCGATAGCCGCGAGGATATTGGACGGAAATCGCGTGAACCAGACGTTCCAGTAAGTATCCCCTTTCCAGCCGACGGTGACGACGAATGCTGCATCGATGAACGAACTCAAAAACGGGGCGAGGGCCACGGCGCCGCTCACATAGATTGCCACCGATCTGATGCTGCCGAAATCCGGACGTCCCTTTGCGGCCCAGCGAAGATACGCCGCCCCGATCAGCGCCTCGGATGAGTTGCTGACGAACCAGCCCAAAATCATCAGTAGCGGCACTCCGCTTTGAAGCTGGATAGCCAGATGCGCCGGAAATGCGCTTAGAAGGACGAGCCACCACATTCGCGTGGGCACAAGCAGGAGCGAAACCAGCAAAATTGCGTTGGGCGGCCACAGCGTAGAAACGGAATGTCCCGGCAATGTCAGCGCGAACCCGATAATCGCCCCGACATAGTAGGCGATGCCGACAAGAGAACCGGTGATAATGAACCGCAACGGTGAAACACCGCGCTCGGCGAAGTGATTGCGGATATGCACAAAGTCGGGGAACGAGTCAGCCATTAAACAATCCTGTCTATTCGCGGGTTCGGCAGCGTTTCGCGCGCACTCAGGACGGGCAGAGGGTCGTCTCCGAGAGCCAGTCGATGGCGTCGGAGGTGGCATAAAATACCCCGACTTTGAATCCATAAGCCGACAGATGCGTGCTCAGCCTCGAGAGCTGCTCAGGTTCGGCTGTCGTAGGACACGCCACAATGCCGATCTTTATGTCCGCCGGCCAAAGCTCCGGCCTGCTTTGTTTCAGTATGGTCTCCAGCTCTGGTTCCGGGAGCTCGTAGACTGCATCCTCGAGATCGATCAAAACCTTACACGAGGCGAGGGGCTGAACCAGCTCTCCCAGGCGATCGAAAAGGTCCGTGAAGCCTCCTTTATCCATAGCGCCCCAGTTGATTGCAATCACATGATTACCGATTTCCGGCCAGTTCAGGAACTTTATTTGATAGCTCATCCCGAAAATCTAACCAGCGTCTCCTTTTCTGTCTTGACATTCGACGACAACCGTTTAACAGCATTAACGCGGTGCCTGGACCGGACAGGCAGTCCTGATGTTTTGCCATGAAAGCAATGATTTCAATCGCCGCTACGAGCGGCCTGATCGACGCAATCGTTGACGCCGGCGCAAACCCGGACAAGATCTTCGAGACTGTAGGGTTGCGTGCCGCCATCTTCGGCGACCCTGACGCATTGATTCCCAGCGTGAGCCTGATCCGAATCCTCGAAGAAGCGGCCCGCGAAACCGGCGATGATTGCTTTGGCCTGCACTTTGGGGAGCGGTACAATCCGAAGAACTTAGGGCCGTTAACATACGTCGTGCTGAATTCACCAACAGTCAAAAGCGCCATAGAGAATGCAGAGCGTTACTTGATGATCCATAACCGAGCGGCGAAGCTAACCATCAGCCGCGGTTTGGAACGGGTTTACGTTCGCCACAGCTTCATCATTCCCGCTGGTGAACCGCACCGGCAGCAAAGCGAATGTAGTCTGGCGGTCCTGCTGAAGACGTTGCGCATGATGCTGGGGAGCCACTGGACGCCGGAGGAAGTTCACCTGGAGCATTCGGCGCCCGGGAATTTCTCCGAGCATGTTCGAGTCTTTGGCGCCCCCGTTCTTTTCGGATCGACCAGCAACGCATTGTCCATCGAACACGACCTTTTGGAACGCCAGGTCCCTGCCGCCGATCGCAGGCTCTACCGTATTCTGACGCGCTACCTCGACCGCGTTCTGGACGAAATGCCGGCCGATGATGATGTCGTCGGCGCAATCCGCAAAATGATTGCCGAGGCGATGCGAAACGGCGAACCGAGTTTGAAGGAGATCGCAAGGAAGGCGGCCATGAGCCCTCGAACACTGGAACGAAAACTCAGGGATGAAGGAATCGGCTTCAAGAAGCTCGTGGACGACACCCGGCACCGGTTTGCAATCGCTTACCTGCGCGACCGCAAGACTACATTGACAGAGATCGCTTTCCTCCTGGGCTACTCCGAAGTGAGTGCGTTCAACCGCGCCTTCAAGCGCTGGACGGGAAAAACTCCCCTTGAGCAGAGGCGCGGCTTGCTCAGCTGAACGCGTCGGCCCGTCCGCATCGCGTCCGGGACGCCGGCTAGTTACCCGCGACTATTAAGTCTACGACGTAAACTGGATGACACACTGTAGATCGAGGAGCGAGCCTCGGAGAGAGCAGTCATCCGAGCGTAAAGGTTCGCTGACGTGCACGGTGCCAACACTTAGTTCGCCTTTCTTACTCGTGTATCACTCAATCACTGAAAGTTGCAGGCGTCCTCGAGGCAGAGGCCCATTGACCGCGACCGGAGTGGATTGCTCCTCGAACGCCATTCCAAGAATCCGGGCTAGGAGCCGGGGATCGGCAGACCTTCTCGAATCCGTGCCGAAAATTCCGGATCCTGATCGGCGGCATGAGCCCGGTCATTGATGCGCGAGACCCGCTCCAGGTCCGCGAATGACATCGTGGTATCCAGTTTGCCCAGCTCGTAAAGATAATCCGGAACATAGCCGCTCAACAGAATTTTCCACGACAGAGGCGGAGAGTGCGGATTCACCCGGGAGTGGACGAGGATGGCCGTCGTGCAGTTCGTCGTCAGGGTGTTGTAAAAACCGGGCTTTTCGCGCAACGCATTAATGGTTCTCAGATAATCAAGAAATACACGGCGGATGTTTTCCGGCGGAACCCGCAATCGATAGACGTAAACATCCTCCTGGGGTTGGCGGAATGTCGTGCGCACCCGAAGAAGATCGCGCTCGTCGCCAAAGACGTAATAAAGTTCGTACTGCCGGAAGAAGCCAGCGAGTGTCGAATAGCTCTCCCCCTTTTCCTTGCGAGTCTCGATTGAAACCGCCAGATGATCTTTGTTTCGGAAGCCAAAGCTGAGCATGATGTGGGCGATCGGTTTACCGGCCCAGTACACCGCGATCAGATCGGCGGAATCGAGATCGCTCAACCGGTAGACGCGAGTCTCCCATCGGGCATCGAAATCGGTTTCGGTTCGATAATTGAAATTTCTCACGCCGTGGATTGTCACGGTATCGCCCTCAGTCGTCGCGTAGGGAGTCACGGCGACTTCCGGCTGCCAGTTGCGGTCGTTGGACGCCGGGATCTGGAACCAGGCAATGACGAGAGCGGAGAAAACAAGTGCGTACAGGGCCAGCGTACGGCGCGAGCAGCGCGTCACGACAAACGCCACAAGGGTCGAAACCACAAATGCCGCCGCGAGAGCGCCGCGTACTCTCTCGCTCGCTAGCGGCGCGTAGTAGATGGCACCCGCTCCCCAGGCGGCCGTAATTGCGACGGCGATGCCTGCAAGAAGTCGAAGCAGTATCCTGACCGTCCTCGTCGAGCCGGCTCGACGAGGACGGATGAGCGCCGGGGTGCGGGCTTGACGATGCGTTATCCGGTAGAGCAAACCACAATCCGTCTATTCGAAAGTCGATTCATCCTGAAGCAAACCTGAACTCCTCGCGGCCGGTTTGGGAGAACAACTCGAAAAGTAGAATAATCGGGATCAGTGACCAGCCAATCGCATCCTTCAGGGGAGCTCCCTCGATAAAAGCTCCGAGGACCAGAACAAGGGTGATCACGGCAGCGGTGCAGCAAACCCATTTGGCCCAGGTTTTTCTACGCAGGGCCCCCACGGCGAAGAGCAGGTAGAGAGCGGCGATGCCTCCGATGATGAGGCCACGCGCCATAGCGATGGCGCCAACAATCGGCAGCAGCAGCACGCCCTGCCCGAAGAGATCCGTACCGATTTGAACCCATCCGACCGCCCGCAGGAGGCCGGCTATTCCCTGCACCAGCGCAAGCACAACGAGGATATTGACGGTCCAGGAGTTCCGCATAGAGCCCTCCGCCATTGCCGCTCAACATGACTCGAAGAAAACCCCCGGTGCCGGCTCATGGTCGGAACCAGCCGATTGTTCCAACCTAATCTTCGCGCTTTTTCTCCACCTTCGCCGGTGCATTTTTGGGAGCGAGGCGTTCCGATTTTCCGCCGCGCAGCTCGCGCAGGAAATCTTCCTTCGACTTGAATGTCCGGCCGGCGAACTCTCCCTGATGGCAGTGATATGAAACCTTGTCTTTCCCGCGGTGACAGCCGTATCCGTCCAGCAGTCCGGTATGCGCAATCGCGACCGCACGGAAGCAGAACAAGCTTCCGATCGCGATCAGCAGCACGCGCACTTTTGGCTGCAGGGACATTAATCCGGCAGCCCGTTCAGCAGGTACATCGAAAAAAGCGCCGCACTCGGCTTGCCGAGCGCGCCGAACCAGCGATCGTAAATTTCCGCAATGTCGCCGGACCGATAGAGTCCCGCCAGTGTTCGATTGACTGCCAGACGAAACGCGGAGTCGTCACGATGAAGCATGAATCCGTAGGGCTCGTAGGAAAACGACATGTTCGCCAGCGCGAATGCACTTGGGTCCTTTGCGGTCACCGCGAGCCCGATCAGAATCCCGCGATCGGAAGCAAACGCGTCAGCGGATCCTTTTTCGATGGCCTGGAGGCCCTCGACATGGTTTTTTACCGGTACGGTCTTAACCGTGACGAATTCCTCTTTCAGAAATTTCGTCAGGGAGGCCTCGGTCGTCGTTCCGGGTATGACCGCAATCCGTTTGTCAGCCAGCTCCGCCGTCGTCCGGGGCTTGAAGTCCGCTTTCGTCAATAGACTACCGCCGTCGACAAAAGTCATGAGACTGAAATCCACACGCTCCTGGCGCGTCAGGGATGCCGTGGTCGTTCCGCATTCGATATCGACTTTCCCCGATGCGACCATATCGAGCCGGTTTTCGGTGGTGACCTGAACCCAATTCAATTTGATATTGGTCCCGAGCTGTTGCTGAACGCGACTGGCGATTTTCGTGCAAAGATCAATGGAATAACCCACGGGCTTCTTATCGGGACCGGGAAACGAGAAGGGCGGAGCGGAAGCCAGGTAGCCCAGATTGAACGTTCCCGAGTCTTTGATTCTCTTAAGCGTCCCGGTCAGCTCCTGACCCGGCGCTCGTCCGGCCGCAACCATCGTCGCAAGCACAACTCCAGAGACAAACGCGCTCTTGTTCATTCTTGGATCCTCTCCGTTGCCCTTTCCTTCTACGTCACGCGGTTCCTAGCGCACCAGGGGTACGCCGGAGGCGATATCGTAGCGCACCACCGCCCTGATTTTATTTTCGATTTGCAGGTAGCGGACGACTTTTCGCGCCGGCAGTACTTTGCTCAGCTTCGGCGCATAGGTGCCCTTCAGCGCGCCTTCCGCCTTGTCGATCGCCAGAGCCTCATTGATAAGTTTTTTTGCTTTGTCATCGGTAAGCGAGCGGTTCCGGAAATCCTCGGCGTAGCCATCGATGACCGTAGCGATGCGGCGGTTGAGCTTATCCAGATCCTGTTGATACTGGTCGTAAATCGGCCAAAATCCCTTCGCCTCGGATTCCGTCAGCTCCATATTCCCCGCGACAAGCAATTTTTTGTCGGCTCTGATCTTCTCGCGCAGGATGTCCATGTTATCGGCGGGCTGGTCCTGCGCCCGGGCCGCGGATGGACCCCCGACGGCTAGCAGCAGCAGTGCGATGCCGAGCGTCGTCCTCATCAAATAGCCTCTCATTCCACTGTTCCTTTCGTAAATTCGAAATCCGAAGTTCGAAACCCCGGGCAAACCAGGGACAAATTCAAAATTTCAAATTCACCACAAACCGCCGTTGTTTTTTCTGCTGGTTTTTCTTTGTTAACTGTTTTGCCGCTTCCGGATGCATTTCGGATTTCAATGGGTGCTTCGAGTTTTGTTTGTTATGGATCCGGGTTGATTTTGGTAATCTTCGTACCCTGAATGCCCATCCCGCCCATCAGCCCTTTCTGCTCAAAAATGTATGCGTAAATTCCCTTCTGGATTGTCGTCGTCGAGAGATTTTTGCCGATTCCGCTGTCGAGGACGACGAGACTTGGCCCGCTTCCCAACTCGAATCCGGCGCTCTTATCGAGATATGCCAGGGAATCGTTGTCCATAAAAAAGAGCACATACCCGAACGCCTGAGCGCCCGCCTGAAAGCCGTAGGATGCCGCCAGGGATCGGTAGTATGCGATCGGACGGTCCGCCTTCATCAGCGCGCCGTCGCCGTACTGACCCGCGATAATGAAACCGCCTTTAACGATGTTGGGAAATACGAGAACGCCGACCGCCTTGTCCGCCAAAGCTTTCGAACCCGGAGTTTGCTTGTAGAGTTTGGTCAGGGCGGCCCTGGCGTCGCGAGTGATCGTCCGCGCGCTGGCCGCCAGCAAGATGCTCCCGCTCAACAACTCGAGGGCGAGCATGAGCACGACGGCGCTCGCCAGCGGACCGATTGTAACCACCCTCAACGATCGATTTCTCATCATCACTCTCCTCGAAAGGAATTATCGGACCTCAGTCCCGCGCTTCGCTACTTCATCAGCGGGACTGCCGCCGCGAGCTGATAACGCAAAAGCACGCGGTACTCGTTTTCGATTTGCAGATAGCGGGCGGCTTTTTTCGGAGGCAATGCCTGCAGGATCTTCGGTGCGAAAGCGCTCCGCCGGTTACTGTCGTCGGTGTCGAGGGCAATCCACTCGTCGAGAAGCTTTTTGGCTTTGTCGTCGGTCAGCGAGTTGGCTTTGTAATCCGCGGCGTAGCTTTCGAGCAGCTTTCCGATGCGTTCGTTGCTCTTCTGGAGATCCTGCTGGTAATCCTCGTAAACCGGCCAGAATTTCTTCGCCTCGCTTTCGGTTAACTCCATATATTTGGCGACAATCAGCTTCTTGTCGGCCTTCAGCTTCTCATGAATGATCTGCAGATTGTCAGCCGGTTTGTCGCTTTCTGCCGGTTTCGTTTGTGCGAAACTTCCACTCTGTAAACCCACCACCAGAGTCATCGCCAGAATCAATCTTCTCATCGCTACTCCTCGCCTGTCCGTCCCGATCAGCTCACCGGTCGCGCAGCGTCCTTTTCCGCCTCTGTGCCAAATGTTCAGTAAGGTAAAGTGATATCGGAAGAGCTGACAAGGTCGATATTGGACTTTGGTCCAACAATGACGATTGGGTTTTTCGAAGCGCTCTCGGATACAAGCGCCGAATAGACGTTCATCGCTGGAAACCGGAAAGCGCAACAGCAAAGAAGGCGCACGACCACGTGCTTTTACGAATGAGCCGGCAAATTCACTGCGGTTCGGCCGTATCCTCCGGCGTCGCGTCGATCCAAGCCCTCAGCAGCGCCTCGGCAACAGCAAGAATGACCGGACCGACGAAAATGCCGATCAAACCAAATGCAATGAGGCCGCCGATGACTCCGGCAAACACAAGCAGCAGCGGCAAATCCGCTCCACGCCTGATGAGGACGGGGCGCAGGAAATTATCCATCGTTCCGGCAAAAATCGCCCACACGAGGAGAAACGTCCCCCAGCCCGTTGCGCCGCTCCAGTAGAGCCACGCCACCGCACATGCGAGCACCGGGATGACTCCGATCTGGGCGATTGAAAGAAAAAGCATGGCTGCGGTGAGAATTCCGGCGAAGGGCACACCGGCGATCAGCAGGCCAAGGCCGCTGAAAAGGGACTGCGTCACCGCGGTTACAACGACGCCGAGAGCGACGCCGCGGATCGTCTGGCCGGCGAGATAAACGGCGTTTTCGCCGCCGGAACCCGCCAGGCGCCTGCCGAAGCGCACGAGGCGTCCGGTCACGCGCTCGCCGTTGGAGTACATTGCCGCCGCCAGGAGCACCGTCAAGAGAAACTCCACCAGCAGGACACCGATGCTGCCCAACTGGCCGACGAACCAGATCACCACCGCGCCGATATAGGGACCGGCTTTCGCCGCCGCCTCCTGAACCCCGATTGTTGACGCGTGCTGCCACAGGTCCAATATCTTCGAGCCGATCAGGGGCAAATTGACCAGCGATTCGGGGGGCGGAGGTATGGTGAAATCCGCAAGGGATGTAGTCCAGGCGGTAATCTCATCGAGGTTGGAGATCGTCGCACCAATTGCCAACGCCAGCGGCACGATGAGAACACAAAGGAGCAGCAGCGTCATCACAGTGACAGCGAGCGAACGCTTGCACCACAGCCAGCGCTGCAGACCCGCCATGATCGGCCACGTAGCGACCACGATCGTCGTCGCCCAGATCAACGCTCCGAGAAACGGCCGCAGGATCCAGATCGAGGAACCGATGAGAGCCGTGATGAATAACACCGCCAGGACGGTGCGTGCTATATCTTTCTGCGGTTCTGCACTCATGCTGCGCCTCTATTGCCCAAGTAGCTCCTGGGTTTATCCGGCGGGAATGGTAATCACCGGGGCGCCCTGTTTGCCTTCGGTTTCGGTCAGCGTGAAGAGGAACATGATAAATGAAAAAAGCCGCTTCGAAGCATAGTCCCTGTCATCGATCCAGTACCACTCTTTGCGATAAGGCACCGCGGCAAAGGCGTCGGCGGGACTCTCGCTGGAACTCCCGATCCTTATCAGCGGCGGGATGGCTTTGCCGTTGAAAACCTCCGCAGGCAGCGTGGGAAACGTCCGCGTTTCGGTCGTACTGCCTGGCGGAACTTCGATGTACGAGGATAAATCGATGAGAATGTCGAGCATCGATCGAGTAAGCATCGCGATCTCTTTATCGTTCGTAGCAATCGATCCGTAGACAACCGTCAATTCGTCTGCCCCGGGATCGAGGCCGAGAAAGCGCCGAATTTCGGCTCTGTCCGCCTCCAGTACTGGATTGGGTTTCTTGTTAAATACGAGAAGCGTGACACTCCCGTCGGGAGTTTTTTTAACCCGCAGCCCGAGGTCACCGGATAGTTGAACACTCCGCATTCTTTCGGCGAGCGGATAAAAGTCGGGATCGGCCTCCTGAATCCGTCCCGCGCCGCCGAATCGGGTGCTGATCCCATTGATGCTATGGACGCATAGCCGGAGAACCAGATCGATCGGATAACCGGCCTGGATGAGATTCAAAATCGATGCGGGTGGAATCGGAGTCATCAGATTGCGCGCGAATCTTTCGCCGCTGAGCGGCGCATACGTAATCGTCGGCCGATCCGTGTACCTGCCCAGCGCCGTCCAGCTATGCAGCATGTCGTAGGGCCAGGGCAGCTGGTTGTTCTGCGCCCAGTTGGCGGTGTAACCCATGGATCCCTCGATGGCGTATTGGTTGATCACCGACGCAACGTCGAGAAATACCGGCGCATCGCCATAGCGAATTTTCACCAGATTCAGCAGCATCTGAGACTTCCACGATTCGGAGATCGCGGTGATATAACCGAACCGGTCGCGCGCGACGGTACCCGGCCCGACGCTGGCACAGCCACTCAGCGTTATGACCAAAAGCAAGGTTGCGACAATCCGCGACGGCATGGGTTTCTCCTATAGATTCAGGCAACACGCCGCCAAATGCGGCTGTCGAGCCAGTAATGGCAGAACAGCCCGCCCACTCCTAGGGGAGCTATCCACTGCGAATTGAGGCGGCCCCCGATCATGGCTCCTGTGAATCCCGCCACAGGCCAGAAGAGATATGAGCTTGCCGCTTTGATTCTTGAGTCGGAGAAGCCGGGCCGCCGGCGTGCCATCGCATAGGTGAAATAGAGGTATTGCACTTCATGATGAACCGCGAGGACGAGCAGGAATGACGCATTGACCGCGCCGAACACATAACTGCTGCCAAACGCGACGGCATGCGCGAGAACTATCCACCACTCGCCCGGATGTATCTGGTTCGCCGTGAACCGGGTTGAATCTTTTCTCGCAGCCTGTAGCGCTTGTCCGTTTGAGGTTGTTTGTAAGGACGTCGACTCCCCGTTTCCATCGCAAACGGGTTGCAACGTCGCCGCCCGCTTCGGCCACCACGCCCACGCAAGATAAGAAATCACTGAAAGCGCGGCCGCTAACCCGACGCTCGCGGCAATGTCCCTGCCGGCCGAGAGTGCGAAGTAGTGCTGTCCCTCGTATTCCAGCGGAGCCAGATGCGTGTACGCCAGCGTCGCGGCGATCATCGGGAGATAAATCGCTCCCCGAAACAAACATTCGTGTATTCGCGAAACGGGGCCGCCGCTTCCGCGCTGGTAAAACCGCGCCACGCCCAGACTCTGCCGCCCGCGATGCCAGATCGCCGCGTACATGGTGATCGACGTGAGTAAACTGGCCTGGCCGTGCATCGAGAGAGCATAGGTGAGTGCAAGGATGACCAAAGGCGCCATCAGCACATCGACTTGCCGATAGCGCCAGAGCCGCCGGCGTATGACGGCGTCGTAAGTTGCTCCCAGATGGAACTCGGACAAGACGAAGTCCAGCGCATCGAGTTCACGATCGCCGTGCGAGTAAATGAGAAGAACAGCAGCGAGTAATCCGACCGAAGCTCCGCCGCATGCAAACCAGAAGTCCGACCGCCGTGAAAAGAGCCAGAGATGACGCTCAGACGAGGACAAATGTTCGGATGACGCTGCGATCAGAAATGGATCTTTTCGACAGAGATCTTTTTTTTCCGATCGATGCGGCGAGAATAATTCGAGCGCGCTTAGTTTTATCTCTGTTCCCATGGATCCTCGCTTTTGGGAACGGTTGCTGACTCCCTGCCTGACAGGAAAGTTGCCGGGGCGCGGCGGTTTGGCCGCCGTCCGGCTCCCGATTCCACGCTTTCAATGCGACCCTACAGCAAAAAAACGGGCTATCTATTGCCCTTTGGTCTAATAAGAGGGGGCGCTGGTTCGCCGCCTGCTCTCGCAAGGCGCCTTTCTCGGTCCCGAACGCTAACAATAAATTGCTGCCGGTTAATTGTCCGCGCGCCGAGGCCCTGATGGGCTCTGCCAACGCGGCACTGACCCGAATGTCGGCCCGGAGCGCGCCGACTTTCATAGGAAACGATACAAATACCCGTTCGATCGTGGACCGAACAACGATGGCAATCGCGCTCAGTAAAAGGATCGGACCGGCAGTTTAATTGGATGATTTGCGTCGTTAAGGAAATTTTCATGACCGGCGGTCACGGGCGAGCGGAAACCCTTCAGCCAGCAACCGCCCCGCTTCCGGCGCGGCCACTGCCTTACTCCAGAACCAGCCCTGACCGCAGTCGACCCCGGCAGCGCGAAGAAAAAACGCTTCTTCCCAGGTTTCCACTCCCTCGGCCACGGTGCGCAGGCGCAGCGCGGCAGCGAGAGCAACGATGCCGCGCAGCATGCGGGCCGCGGTTTGATTCGTCAGAATCGTTTCGATCAAAGAATGATCGATTTTAAGAATGTCGAAATCGAGCCCGACAATTTGCATCAAGCCGCTGTGCCCGGTGCCGAAATCGTCGATTGCGATGCGCAGTCCGGAGCGCCGGGCGCGCTCCAGCGCCGAACGGCCTACGGCGGTCAAAGCTTGCCGCTCCGTCAGCTCGCAGGCAACTCTACTTAGATAAGGTGTGAGTTCCAGCTCTTCGACCAATCCGATTACTTCTCCGCTGCCCAGGATAACCGGTGGAATGTTTACACTGACATAGAAATGCTGATGTTGTTTGAGCAACGGCACCATATCACGCCGCAGGGACAACAAAATGGTCCGGATCAGCGCTTTGAGAGTGCCGGCTTCGCGCTCGATCTCCTCGATCATCGCACCGGCGCTTGTTATCGAGCCGTCGGCTTCGACCACCCGGGCGAGCGCTTCGAACCCCGCAACGGCGCCGGTATTCAAATCGACGATCGGTTGATAATGCGCGGTAAATCGCGCGGCAATTTCATCAGGAGTTAGAACAGCCACAGAAGACTTCTCATCCCTCAGTTAAAAAAGTTTCAAATTGAATTGACCATTGAGCCGTTAAGTCTCCCTGTCCCCTCTTTTTCAAAAGAGGAAAATCCTCGCTTTGGCAAAGGGCAACATCCCCATCTTGCCTTCAATCTATATTCATAGCCTCGCTGGAGGAACTGGCCTCCGCGCTGTAACAAGCGCCGGCCGTTCCGTGTCAATTTTTGTTGCATCCTGCGATGGCTCAGCACCTTCCGGTGCGGCTGCTTGCCCGTCCGGCCAGTGCACGTGCACGTCTTGTTGCGGAAACGGGATCTGAATACCGGCTTCCTTGAATGCATTATTGATCGCGATCGTTAACTCGCCCCGAGCGATGAAAAAGTTGTCGACCCAGGACCAGCAAAGCAGAGTAAAAGTAAGCGCGCTGTCACCGAAGCGATCAAACACAGCCATGGGTTCGGGATCTGCCAATATCGCCGGGTGATTTCGAGCAACACCGAGCAGAATCTCAATGACTTGATCAGGGTCGGTGCCGTAGGCGGCGCCTACAGAAATGCTGATTCTACGGAGGCGATCGGAAAGGCACCAATTGGTAAATTTTCCCCCTACCAGCTCGCCGTTGGGAATCACCACATCAGCGCCGTCAGGTGTGCGCAGTACGCAGGCGCGGAACCCGATCCTGCGTACTTCCCCGAAAATCGTTCCAACTTCGACGGAGTCTCCCACCTGTAGCGGGTGCTCGAAAACCAGAATGAGACCCGACACGAAGTTATTGACGACGTTTTGCAGACCGAACCCTATACCTACTCCCAGAGCGCTGATCAAAAGCGTGACCTTGCTGAAATCGACTCCGGCTGCCGCCAGGGCGATAAAAAACCCGAGAAGCAAAATCCCGTAGCGCGAAAGGACGTCCAGGGCTCCGGGCACGCCGCGAGGCAAGCGAATCCGTGGAAAGATCTCCTCAGTCAGGACAAAGCGGAGCATACGGGAAAAAATCGCGGCGCTTAAAATCACTGCGCAGAAAACCGCGATGTCCTGGATGGAAATCTCTGCCGCTCCCAGCTTCCAGCGGAGCTGAAGAAATTGTGTTCCGGCAGCGGAGATGTCAGAAAGCAGCCCCGCCATCGCAAGGCAGACAACAACCCAGAAGATGATGGCTACAACTCGGATCAGCGCGCGGCAGCGAAAAGCGATCAGCTCGCTGTGGCGGCGAACGCTGCGCAGCCAAAGGCCCGGCCGGGACTGGAGCGCAACTGAGCTCAATGTCATCAGAAGATGGGCCCCGACAAATATCAAGGCGCCGATGTAAATCATCCGGATCGAGGGCGCGACGAGAATCTCCGCAAGGGTTAGATTGCCGACGAGATTGCTGATCGCAGAGACGGCGAATAATACAACCAACACTCGTATCGGCAGCAATATGAGCCGGTCGCGGTAACGTGTCGCGGAAAACTCCGTTCGTCGCAGAAGCAAAAACAAACCGGCGCCCACGCACCCTCCGGCGGCGATGATTAATAGAAGTACGCGGGCCAGGGGCCCGGCGGCGGGCAACAGATCGCGGAAAAAATCCAGGACATACATCGGCAGCAACAGGTAAATCCAGGGACGGAAAGATCTTGGCAGCAGACGAGGAAGCAGTCGGATGGCGGGAATGATGGTTGGAAGAGCAGCGATGCGCAGCACGGCACTTGCGGCTTCGGGATAAAACAGCGGCACGGCGACCAATGCCAGGAGGCTTGAAGACGCAAATGGCCGGTCGAGAATCAATAGCGCGGAAGCGCCGCCCAATCTTTCAACGGATTCTGGTGATAGGTCGTGGCGAAGAAAGTGGAACAGCAGGGTCTGAGCAAGAAAAAAGAGCGCGTGCCATATCAGTCGCCCGCGGTACTTCTGGGCAAACTCTTGCAAATCCTCGGTGAATCTCACCGAACTCTCGACGACTTGAACGATGATGGTGTCTTTAGCTGCAGGCTGGAATAGCGCCTCCCACAGAGGCAGACTATCGAGTACAAAAAGTTGGCGCCCCGATTCTTCCCGCGCTTTGTCGATGTCATTACGAATTTTACTCAAGATGTCGCGGCGATTGGCTAGCTCCATTTGCAGATTCAGCAACGTCGCCATGCTGTCGCGGATCAACGCGCGTACGGCATCGCCTTCGCGCAAAACTTCCGCGATTTTTTCCATCGCCACCTGTGGAAAGCTTTGCTGCTTGCCCGCCTCTCGGGTGGCTTCCCAGGTGTTATAAATTTGAGTTGTATCCTTCTCCTGGGCAATCAGATCTTGCGATCTTCTGGCCAATGCCCGGTCCCAACCGTCAAGCCGGCTCTCCTCGAGACTCCACTGCCGCAGAAAATCATTGAGCTGTGTCAGCGAGCGCAAGCGGCGAAGCATCTGGGCCTCGCCTTCCCAGCGCCGGTCGGATTTTTCCGCGTATGATGCGATTTCTGTTTGAAGCGAATTCAGCGCAGCATCGGAATCGGCGGCGATGTGAAATCGGGTTTCCTGCAGCGATTTCAAAGCTTGTTCCCCTCTCGGAATGATCTCCGCGGGGGGAATTACGACCGGCGCCGGGGACTGCTTAGTCGCAGCAGCCTGCTGTAGCGCCTTTAACGCTTCGGCGGCCTGAACGGTCGTCCAGCCGAGCCACCCGCCAACGCCAATCCACCATGCGATCAAAGCGGCCGCCAGTGTCCAGACCTGGCGTCGTCGTTTATTTTCGGAATTCATGGAGGGTTCCTGGGCCGATCCGAGCCTGGAAGTTACCTTAAGACACTGTGAGTACGAAAAGTTTTTCCACACGGGCGACGTGGATCGTATGAAGCATAGGCGGATGTCACCGGCAATTTATTCTTTAATAAATTTCATCCGTTCGCGTTTGTAATCGAGTGTACGGTCCGCGTTGATTTCCACTTTGTCCAACCGGCGCAGACGCGCCGCACACCACACGCTGCCTGCCGCCTGCACCAGCGGTGATTACTTTCATGTTTGTAGCTTTGCTATTTTGATTGTTGTTCCATCGCTTCGACGGACTTACCAAGTTGCTGCTCCCGGGGCGGCAACAGGTAAAGGGCCATCGCGAAAACCAGGTAAACCGTTATCACCAGCACGCCGGCGAACCACGCCGAGCGACCGCTGTTCGTGACCAGCGCCGCCGTGAGAGTGGCGAAGAACATCATCGCCACGGCGCCGAGCCAGAATTGCAGATCCATTGGGGTCGGCCCGATGAAGTAGCTCGCGAGTACGAGCACCGGGGCGACGAACAGCGCAATCTGCGACGCGCTCCCGAGGGCGATGCCGACGCTCAGGTCGAGCCGGTTCTTGCGCGCTCCAGAGAACGCCGACGCCATTTCCGCCGCGCCGCCCACCAGGGCCACGACGATAAACCCGACAAAGGCCTGCGACATCCCGAAGGACTCGGCCGCCTTCTGCACTGACTCGACGAATATTTCGCTCACCAAAGCCACCAGCACGGTTACGCCGGCCAGTGTCATCACGGCTAGACCGACGGGCCACGGCGCTTCACCCTCCTCGCCGTGTGCGACGCTGGCAAATTCCTCCTTGTGCGTGACGAGCGAGAACACCATGCCCAACGCGTAGGCCACGATGAGCAGCACCGCCAACCCTACGCTCAACTCCTGGACGATTGGCGCGGCCACTGTCGAACCGGGTTGCGACACCAACGAAGGGATCAGTAGTGCAATCGTGGCGAGGAAAAGCAGGCCGGCTTGCACGCGGGCGTTGACGCGATTGTATTCCTGCATGTGGTACTTGAGGCCGCCGAGCAGAAATGATGCACCCAGCATGAACAGCGTATTGGTGACAATTGCGCCGGCGATGGATGCCTTGACCAGCATGTATTCCCCGGCACGCAAGGCCGTGAGCGCGATGACCAATTCGGTCAGGTTACCGAGAGTGGCGTTGAGCAGGCCGCCTACCGCATCGCCGGTCTTCGCCGCAACCGATTCCGTGGCGCGGCTCAGCAACGCGGCCAGGGGCACGATGGCGAACACGGACAGCACGAAGAGCAGCGTGTGCGCTTCGGGCTTGAGCTTCGCCGCGGCCAGCACTACGGGCACGAAGGCCAGCAGCCAGAGCAGCGGGTTGTGGCGCATTTCTTTGAGCAGTGTTTTCATGGGTAGCCTTGGGGACCGCCAGTCATTTCGCACCCGTTATCTTTGGGCGATGGTGTTGAGTGATCAGTGGTTCGAGAAAACTTTCGGACACTCGATGAAAACAGCCGACCGACTCGAAACTACCGAAGCCGATCCTTTATGTTACGCGGACCCAGGTCTGGGTTCGATAAAACAAACCGAGATAACCGCGCACCTTCAGCTTGCCGTCTTCTACCCACATTTCCGCCTTGTAAACCTTGCCGTCCTCCGGGTCCATGATCGTGCCTTGTTATACTGCTCCCCGTCGAGACGGAGATTTTTGATGATGACCAGTCCAACGACGGGTTTGTCTTTGTCGCTCCCCGGACATTTGGTGCAGATTCTCGGCTTCCCCTTGTCGTCGTTCGGCTCAGTCAGGCCGGTGATCTTGCCGAAGATCCTGCCTCCTTGATCGTAGACTTCGACAACGGACGTGACTTTGCCGCTTTTTTCGTCGACCGTATTCCAGCGGCCTACCGGCGACTCCGCCGCCATGACCTCGCCCAGCAGCAAGCTGCATAGCAGCACGATTGCAAAAGGTAATTTCATCAATAAGACTCCTTTGTCGGTTAAACCGCGCGCTGCTAAATACGCGGAACGGATAGCTCTCCAGGGATTCGAGTAAGCTTTCAATCTTGTCGGGTTCACGCGGGGCGCCGCCCGTCTGCAAATCGGAAACCCGAGGCGCGAAGCTTGACGGTAGCTACGCGCCGGCGAGCCTTCTATTGGACCTTGGTCCAGTAGGACAGTCTCGGATCGACAGGCACACCCCGCGGAGGCAATCCTTAAGCTGCTAATTCATACGAGCACTCCCAATATCAAGGGGCGCGATTACACGAGAAGGCGCGCCTGGAGCTTCGAAACAGGAGAATATCGATTTCGACACACCCTGACATCTAAGAAGTTTCCGCTTTGGATTGGACCATGCTATACGGCCAGGCCGTTCACATCGGGCTCGCTTTACGCCAGGCTGAATATTTGATGTCTGGACGTGATTTTGTCGGGTGAGGGTGTAAACGTCGTTCGGTCGTATTGCGGTCAAAGCCGATGGCTTATTTTGGCTGCTGAAACGGGGTAGCCTGACTCAATGGACCTGATCTCGAGGAGCAACTCGCGCAGGGCAAGTAGGACGATTACTGAAAGAGAAGTCAGGTTCGCGAAACAATTTTTTACCGGTCTATAGACGAGACCTCAAATATGAACTCGAGAATCATGCTTGCGTTGCTTTTGTTTACCTCTCTACTTGCAGGATCTGTGGCCGCAGCGGAAAGCGCACCTACTGATGCCGACAAGAGCCAGGAGGAACATTCCTGGGTCCGCAGGCTTTCATTCGGCATTGTTTTGCACGATGTAGGGTTCATCAGCGATAAAAGGGAAAAAGGAGTTGACCCTAATTGGGAGGTGCAGTTCAACCGTCCCGAGTGGAGATGGTGGCACTGGCTTGGCTCTCCATACCCGATTGTCGGCGCCACTCCGAATTTCGTTGGGGATACGAGTGCTTTTTATTTCGGAATTTTTACGTATGAGTTTAGTTTATCCAATAGCTTCCTGGATGACCTCACCAATAATTTCACCAGGAATCTCTGGATTTCAGGCGGGTTGAGCACGGCGATTCACACCGGCCCGCTACGCAAGAACGAGACGAAATGCAGGGAAGAGAGTGATTGTGGATTTGGTTCTCGAGTTCTGCCGCGGATCGCCTTGGAGCTGGGCTACATCTTCTGGAAAAATCATTCCATATCGCTTTTCTTTGATCATATGTCGCACGGCAGCGTGGGCTGTGATTGCATACAGAACGAAGGATCGATCACACTGGCATTCGTTATCATTTTACCTTTGATAGAGGAGGTAGACCGTGATACCTCACCTTGTCAGCGCAAAAACCCGCGCGTTCCAGGGACGCTCATCAAGATATAAACCGCGCCCTTGCAAATCGTTGCCAGCCCAATCGTAGGTCGCATCACCGAGTAAGTCGTTCAGTCGCCACTGGCTGTTGCCGAGATCGGCAAACGGCAATCGCACATGGCACTGGCTCTGGTGCGGCGCATAGTTGACCGCTGCCAGCAACCGCTCACCATCGGGGCCCTGCCAGGCAAAAACCAGGAAGCAATCCCAGGTCCAGTTGCCGTCCCAGGCAGGAACGCATTCGAGCAGCTGCCACTCGCCGTTGCGTACAGCGTCGTGGCGCAGCACGGCGAGCATCCGGTCGTAGAATTTCTGAAGCCGCTCATCGATCGGTTCTTCCGGCGCTCGCACCAGATGCGGCGAGATCCGCTTTTTCCGAGCCTCGAATTGTCCCTGGTGAAAGAATCGTAACCCGGGAGACAGGAAAGTAATCACGGCCGCGGCCTGGTGAACTTCCGGAGTAAACGTAGCCGCAGCGCGCGGCTCGTCGTGGTTTTCCAGGAAGCGGGCCATTTTATTCTGGTAATCCAAATCGGCGTGGAGATGCTCGCGCACCGGCCGTGCGTGACCGTCGCGCAGGCGGTCGTAGAGCCGTTTATCGTAGGTGTAATCGAATCCCTGCTGCTGCATCGTCCATTCCCGGTCCCAGTAGACCTCGGCCATCAATTGGAACTGCGGATATTTCCGCCGCACCGCCTCGATGGCCTTGGGCCAGAAAAGCTCAGGGCGCGTGCCCCAGGTGCTTTCGAACACGTCGGGGAGGACGAGCATCGCCATGTCGCAGCGCACGCCGTCGCATTGCCCGCCGATTCTCTCCAACTCGCCGATCATTGCCTGCTGCAATTCCGGGTTGCCGTAATTGAGCTGCAGCGTGTCGGGCCAGCCATCGAAGTACGGATCGCGGCCGTAGGCGATCACCAGCGGGCCGTCTTTCGTTTGCACGCGGCAGTAGTTCTGCGGCGCGCGGGCTAAATCACTGTCGTTGCCGTGGACAAAGTAGTCAGGATGTTCTTTGACCCAGGGATGATCCGGCGCCATGTGGTTCGGAACGAAGTCGAGCATCAGCTTCAGTCCGCGTTTCTTCAGCCGCTCTCGCAGGCGCCCGAGTGCCGCATCACCGCCGAGATCGCAATGGACAGCATAGTTTTGGATGGCGAACCCTGAACCGGCGATGTCTTCTTCCTCGAGATCCGGCACCGTTTCCTGAAACTCTTTGCGCCATCCGGCATTGCTGCGCGATACCGCTTGCGCCGCCGCGCCGGTCTGCCAGACGCTCAGGAACCACACCCAGTCGAAGCCGATCTGAGCCAAACGATCGAGCTCGACATCGGGAATATCGTCCAGCGTCGCCCGTTTCCCCAGAACACGAGAAAGCTCTGTCAGCCAGACGCGGCTGTTGATCTGATACAGCGAGGGGTATCGGGGAGTACTCACGCTTTATTTTTTGATGATTTTATATCCCTGACGGTCGAGCATGTTGAACATCTGAATGACCTCATTCGTCGGCTGGTAACCGCGATTCGGATAGTACATCTGAATGATCGAGCTCTTCCATTTCGGGTGGCCGCTGGCTCTGAGATAATCCCCTGAGTTCAAGACCGAGAGCACCAGGCTCTGCATCTCTTTCGCATATGTCTGATCGGTCTTGTCGAGTCCTATGATCGCCGCAGGGACCGCATAGGTCTCCGTATCTGCTTCAGCCCAGCCGTACTGTGAATGGCCCAGCTTCGTTCGGATATAAAGCTCGTCCAGGGCCAGGTTCGTCGGCAGCCGGACCAGATGGAATTTGTTGCTGAGTTTTCCGATGAACGGCACGGGTGCGCCGCCGACGAATATGACGGCATCAAGATTCCCCTGCTCCATTTTCTTGATCGCGTCGTCGAAGCTTTCGAATGAAGTGTTCGGATGGATATCGTACAGGCTCAGCAGCACAGCAGCGGTAACAGCCGTTCCGCTTCCCTCGGTTCCTACGGAGAAGCGTTTGCCGTCCAGATTATAGAATGTCTGGATATCGTTTTTGTTGCTGAGGACATGAATCTCTTCAGGATAGAGGTTCAGTATGACTTTAACGCTCTGGAAGAGATCGACGCCTTTTTGTTGTTTCAGCACGTCGGACACGAAGCGGAGCGCATCGAGCTGAACGATCGCAGTGTCGACCTTCCCGGATACCAGAAGATCGATGTTTTCAAGCGAACCCTTCGTAGGCATGACCTGGACATCGACATTGTCCTTCGCCGCGACGTTTTTGATATCCTGGCCAATTTGATAATAGCTTCCGTCACTTGGGCCGGTCGCCATCGTCACAGCCGATGCGACCTGAGCGTAGCAGCAGATCAGCAGCGGGCCCAGGAGCACTAAAATCCCTTTTCTCGTGAGGATAGATAAGGCCCGTTGCACAACGTTGTTTCTTCCCGATTTGTCGCTCGTCGAAATCCTGTTCATTTATTTGTCTCCATAGCGATATCCCGCATGTTATTTCTAGTGAATCTCGCGATCACTCAGGTATTGGACCTTGGTCCAATACGCGGCGGATGCGCTGTCAACGGCGTTTCAATCCTGTTCGTGGTGATTACGTGGGGGATCCGGACAGAAGCAAAAGCGTTGCTTCCGGATAAAAGGCTGGCGTTGTCTAGAACCGGAATGTGGCTGCCGCTAACATCGAAGAGCGATCTCCGAAGCCTCCCTCGAGAAGCACGTTTAAGTGCTTACCGAATTCGAACTGCCCGCCGACCAGCGTGTTCCACGGGGCCGCCGCACGCTGATTGATGATGAACTGGATCGAGCGACCTGCAACCGATCCGGCAACCTCTTCCTGGATCGATTGATACATGCCGCCGACCCACATCGACGCGGTGATGGACTCCGTTACGCTGCCCCGCAAACCGAGTCTGGGAGCCGCTACGGTCGCCTGAGGCTTCGTCTCGGCGATCAAACTCTGATTCTTGAAGGACAGAAACGTAATCGTATGGTTGACGTCGCCTACCACGAACGCGTGCAGATCGCGCCAGTCGGCGATTTTAAGACCAGCCGCGAGAGTGATTCCTCCACCGACCGTAGGACCGTTGAATTCAGCGAGGAGCGGGAGTTCCCGGTTCAGAAGGCCGAACACCGGACCAGTCACAGTCACGCGTCCCCTTGTGTTTCCCCTGGTGTATCCGGCAACACCGTAGACGTTAAGAAACGGAAAGGGCCAGACATCGAATCTGCTTGCGACGTTCTGCTGCCACGAGACAATCGGATGATGGACTTTCACGAATGTCGTCGACTCGGGAGCGCCGCTACCGGCGCCCAACTTGAGGTCTCTAACGGTGACCGGCTGTTTTGCGTCGTAGAAGGTAGCTCCTACTCCGAAAGGCAGCGGAACCCGATAGCCTCTGGCTTCAGCCTCCTGCCCCCAGATCGGGAGATGCGACCAGTGCGGTTGCGGTGTTGCGGCCATCTTCGGCGGGACCGTCTCGGAATCGCTCGCCTCGACCGGTTCGGCATCGCTGGCCCGGTTGCCAACGCCGTCGCGGAACACATGGCAAGCACGAGCAGGCTGCTTCCGGTGAAAGCCACCACCGATTGAGACCATTTCACTCGCGAGTCTATTACCTTCCTTCCGCTGAAGCGCGGACCCGGTAAGACGCCGTTCAACAAACTATTTCAAAAACCGGTAAAAATAATCGTCAGGTAGCGGTTCGCTTTTGAAGGAGTCGAAGATCCTTCGCCATCTGGTCCATTGGTGTGGAGAAAGTTATTGATGTAATTACGGCGGGAGTGACCGGCAGGAGGACGAAATCGCAGCGTGACATCGAATCCTCGACAAGGATCGGCTTACTTCTTCGGTGACTGCCCGTTGAGTGCCGCTTCGTATTCGTCTTTGGATATCTCCTTAACTTCCGATGATTGCAAAATGACATCCGCGCCGGTTTTCTGATCTCCGATCTTGATCGCGCCACTGTCGGTGCTGTCAATATCGGTCGTATAATAGGTTTAGCTTCCGGCAGGGTCGCTGACGACATAATAATTGGTGCAGCCCGACCGCCAGCAGAAGCAGCGCGCCGACTCCGTACCGAACAATGTCATTCACGTTCATAAACAAGAGTCCTTTCACGAGAATACCGACGCACTGGAGGCCAAGACCAGAAAACAGACGAATACAATCAAACCGAAATTCAAGTATCTGTAGGGACGCCGCTTGATTGAATTCTCCTCACCGCTGTTTTCGAAAAGCTTCTCGCCTGTAATCTCTTTTGCTCACGCTTCCGACAACCAGTTTGCAACAATCCTCGGCGAGTCTTTTCCTGCCCGCTGAGTTATCTTCGTATCGCGAACAATCAACCTCCGGCTGGATCGTCACACTGACTTTCACTTCCCGTAACGCGAGAAGCTTCCAGAAGTGGGGGAAAAAATCCATCCCGCCGTAACAATAAAGCAAGTCCCTGTTGTTAACCGAGACAGGTTGTTTCTCGATGGTTTCATAAGCCAGTGTAATCGGGACAATCGTCGCCCGGCTGCGTAGCGGCGCCGCGAGCGGAGCGGTTTGAAAAGGCAACATTCGTTCGCCATTGGTCGCGGCGCCTTCGGGAAAGAGTAAAATGTTTGCTCCCTGTTTGAGCTTGCGGCTCATCTCGTTGACCGTGATCGGAATGAGCCCTTTTCGCTGGCGATTGATAAAGACGGTCCCGCACACTGTCGTCCACCAGCCGACTACGGGCCATTTCTTCACTTCCCTCTTTGAGACAAAAATCACCGGGAAAAGGCTTCCGAGAATGATACCGTCGAGGTAACCGAAGTGCCTGCTGATGATGACGTACCCGCCGCGCTGAAGCTCTTCCACGTCGCCATGTACTGTGACTTTGATATTGAGAATCTTCCTCAGGCACCAGGTGAAGCCTCGTATCGAGCGGCTGACAATCTTCCAGCGATCAGGAAGTCTGAGCACGCTGATCCACAAGTGGAGGACGATTACGAGGCCGAAGAAAAACAGCCATAGGAATAAAATGGCGGGCAATTTAATAAAGCGCATGAGCCGTTAACCGTTCCAGGTTGCTTTCCAATCACGTCTCAGTAAGTTCACCGGCAACTGCTGACTGTCAGAACCTCGGAAGATATGCGCCGATCTCATCTTCGATCCATCAAAGAATCACCATGAAATCCCATCGGCATCAAACGACCTATGTCGCTGCAGCCTCAGGGATTTTGCTTTCGCCGCCGAGCTGTGCCCGTACCATCCGGGCGAATACCTGACCCCGATCGGTCTCGAGTATCATTTGCGCCTCGAGACGGGCAAAGATATCGATAATCGGAGCGATCAGACCCGTCCACCCTGTCTGATGGCTGGCACCGAGACCCGCCCCATTGTCACCGTGAAAGTACTCGTAGAAAAGAATCAGGTCACGCCAGTGGGGATCGGTCTGGAACTTTGAGGCTCCACCGTATATCGGTCGACGCCCATTAGCGTCGCGAAGAAACATGGAAGTCAGACGTCGGGCGATTTCCTGAGCCACTTCAAAGAGCGTCATCTTCTGTCCGGAACCGGTCGGACACTCCACTGTGAACTCATCGCCGTAAAATTGATAGAGGTTGATGAGCGCACGAAGAATCAGGACGTTCACGGGCATCCAGATCGGGCCACGCCAGTTCGAGTTGCCCCCGAACATTCCGTTATTCGATTCCGCAGGCAGGTAGCGGACGCTGAATTCCTGACCGTCTACGTCCAGGAAAAATGGATGATCGAGGTGATAGCGCGACAATGAACGAATTCCGTAGGGTCCCAGGAATTCGTTCTCGTCGAGCATATAGCCGAGCACGCGTCTCAACTCGTCTTTGTTTGGGATCGACAGTAAACGCCGGCCCCTGTATCCGACGAAGCCTTCCTTCGTCGGAGCGATCTGAGAAACGACCTCCGGATGGCGCTTGCGAAAGAGGTCTACCAATTCTCTCAGCTTCGAAAGCTTCGTCGCAGTCTCCGGTTCCAGAACCGCGGATGCGCAGAGCGGCAGCAATCCCACGAGGGATCGCACTTTCAATCGCTTCGCCTCACCATTCGGCAGTCTCAACACATCATAAAAAAACCCATCCTGCTGATCCCACATCTCGTCATGATTATCACCGATTCGATCCATCGCATAAGCGATCCAGGCGAAATGCTGGAGGAACTTGAACGCAATGTCCTCGTACATCGGATCGTAGTCGCAAAGAATCAGCGCCATCTCCAGCATGTTTTCACAGTAGAACGCCATCCACGCGGTGCCGTCTGCCTGCTCGAGGGTTCCGCCGGTCGGAAGCTGCGCGCTGCGATCGAAGACGCCGATATTGTCGAGGCCGAGGAAACCTCCGGCGAACACGTTGCGGCCCTCGGGGTCCTTGCGGTTGACCCACCAGTTGAAATTGAGCATCAGCCCCTGAAACGAACGCTCGAGAAAACGCAGGTCGGCCCGGCCGAGTTGCTGCTCATACTTGTAGAGCCACAGCGTAGCCCAGGCGTGCACCGGCGGATTCACGTCGCTGAAATTCCATTCGTAGGCGGGGATCTGCCCGTTCGGGTGGAAGTAGAGATTGCGCAGCATGAGCAACAACTGCTCTTTGGCGAAATCAAAATCGACCAGCGAGAGAGCAATCGTGTGAAACGCGAGGTCCCACGCCGCATACCAGGGGTATTCCCATTTATCCGGCATGCTGATCACATCGCTATTGAGCATGTGAAACCATTCGCTATTGCGCACTCCGTTCGGACTCGCTTCGAGAAGCGGGTGACACTTGTGCTCCTGAAGCCAGGCGTCAAGATCGAAGTAGTAGTACTGCTTGCTCCAGAGCATTCCTGCCAATGCCTGCCGATGTACCCTGTGCTGATCGTCCGACAGGGCCTTCGGTGCGATCCGATCGTAGAATTCGTTGGCTTCGTCTATTCGGGTTTTAAACGTCTCGTCGAAGTCGCCGAACGGGCGCTCCGCTTCCTTCGATCTCAGGCGGAGCCGAACGCTTTGACTACCGCCGGCCGGAATCTCGAGAGCGTAATGCGCTGCAGCCTTCGTTCCCGTTCTGGCCGGATTCACCGCGGCGCGGCGCCCGGCGATGATGTATTCGTGAAAAGCGTCTTTCACATAGGGCGAAGCATTGCTTTGTCCCCAGAGCCGCCGGGCGTTACTCTCGTTTTCGGTGAAAAGGATTTCGGGAGCGCCGTCGCAATAGACCCAGTACTGCCCCAGGTTCTGATCGGTGGCTTCAATGACCGACGATGCCGCCTCGCGCAGCGACGGTTTGGCGATGTTACCGCCCCAGGACCAGGTGTTACGAAACCAGAGCGTCGGCAGAACCCGCAGCCGGGCCGCTTCCGGGCCGCGGTTATGCACTACAATGCGGACGAGAACGTCCTCCGCCTCTGCCTTCGCATACTCCACAAAAACATCAAAATAGCGGTCTTCATCGAAGATGCCGGTGTCGAGCAGTTCGTACTCGAACTCTTCCCGTGACCGGCGCCGGTTGGTTTCCACTAGATCACGGTAGGGATATTCGCCTTGCGGGTACTTGTAGAGGTACTTCATGTACGAGTGCGTCGGCGTGCTATCGAGATAAAAGTAATATTCCTTGACGTCCTCGCCGTGATTTCCCTCATTGTTCGTGAGCCCGAACAGGCGCTCTTTCAGAATCGGATCGCGTTCGTTCCAGAGCGCGAGCGCAAAGCAGAGCCGCTGCTTATCATCGGAGATTCCTCCCAGCCCATCCTCACCCCATTTGTAGGCCCGCGAACGCGCCTGATCGTGCGTGAAGTAATTCCAGGCATCGCCGTTTTCGCTGTAATCTTCGCGGACAGTGCCCCACTGCCGCTCGCTCAAATAGGGACCCCATTTTTTCCACGGGATTCCCGCCTCACGCGCTTCGTTCAACCGCTTTTGTTCGTTGACATCGACAATTGCGGCCTTCGTCGCCGGTGTCGTCTCCTCCTGGCCTTTTTTTTCGATTGTTACCTGCTCGACATCCATGACACGCCTCCGTCCGGTGATGCCACTAACTTAACGGCGAGTTTGTGTTTCCTGGAGCTAGCGGCAAAGCACAGTTCGGCTTTGTGCATCGAGTTCCCGGGAAAACAATCCGACTAAAAAGGAGTAATGCAGTTGTGAGAATCTTCGACTCCATTTTTCAGCGGCGCAAAAACCGCGTGGCGAGTCGAAACGCTAAATTTTGATCGCCGGATCGTTCCAGCCGCCGATCTCAGCAGCGAACGTGCTGGCTTCTTGCGGTCCCCAGCTCCCCGGTTCGTAAGGATAAACAGGAGTCGCCGCGTCCAGAATCGGATCGACAATGCGCCACGATTCCTCGACATAATCCTGACGGGCAAACCGGCTGGAATCGCCGTCCATTGCATCGGATAGAAGTTCGGCGTAGGCGCCCAACTCGGCGGGATCGGATTCTTCGCTGATCACGAGCTCGACATGCCGGCCTACAAGCGCGTCTCCGGGTTTCTTGACATAAGCGCCAACGGCGATCACGAGATCCGGCGTGACTCGGAACCGGAAGTAATTGGCCGGAAATGACAGTGTTCCGAAGATCGCCGGCGCTTCACGCAGTTTGACGATAACTTCCGTCGACGTTAGCGGCAGGCTCTTTCCCGCGCGAATATAAAACGGTACGCCCTTCCAACGCCAGGAATTTATTTCGAGTCGGACGGCTACGTACGTTTCCGTGGCAGAATCAGTCTTAACGCCCGGCTCGTTGCGATAACCGCGAAACTGACCTCGTATAAGGTCCCCGGCCTGGAGCGGCCTGATGCCTTTCAAAACTTTCGCCTTCTCGTCGCGCATCATCTCAACGTCAAGACCCGGCGGAGGTTCCATCGCAACATTCGTCAGGACCTGAAGCAGATGATTCTGCACGACGTCGCGAATGGCGCCGGTACTGTCGTAGAAGGCGCCGCGTCCCTGGATACCGAACTCTTCCGCCATCGTAATCTGCACGCTTTCAACCCACTGGCGGTTCCACAGCGGCTCGAGAAACGAATTTGCAAACCGGAAGAAAAGCAGATTTTGAACTGCGTTCTTCCCAAGGTAGTGGTCGATTCGAAAAACGTTCTCCTCTGTGAAGTTTCTGTGGACGACGGCATTCAGCTCTTTGGCGCTCGCCAGGTCGTGCCCGAACGGTTTCTCGAGGATAATGCGCGCACCGCTGGCGCAACCCGAGTCGCCGAGCTGCTCTATAACCTTTTCGAATAGCGCCGGCGGGATCGCGAGGTAATGTGTGGGGCGGCGCACGTTTCCCAGTTCCGAACGGAGCTGACGAAACGTCGCCGGATCGTTGTAATCACCGTCTACGTAATGCAGCAGCGCAACCAGACGGCCAAATGCCGCCTCGCGAAGGCCACCGTGTTCTGTAACACTGTCTTTCGCACGTGCAATGAATTGATCACGGCCCCAGCCAGATTTCGCCACGCCGATAACGGGTACATCGAGCCTGTCAGCGCCGACCAGCGCCTGGAGCGCGGGAAAAATCTTTTTATAGGCGAGATCCCCGGAGGCGCCGAAGAAGACGAGAGCATCGGACGGCGTCGAACCTCCGCGGTTCAAGGTTCCGGGTTCAAGGTTCACGGTTCAACCCCCCCGACAGATTTCGGTTCTTCCTGCTTCCTGTTGCCTTGTGATGGTTCCGAGTTCCAGGTTCCACGTTGAAGGTTTCGTCCCTGGTTTTTTGTTAGTTGAGACCTCTGTTGCCGAAAGCTCTGACGGCTACGCGTCGTTCCCGATGTCGCTATGCTGCACTAACAAGACGTTGCGAAGCCTTCTATTAGACCTTAGTCCAATAGGAGCGAGGTGTTAAGAGCGAGCGTGTGAAGGGATAGGTCAAATTTGATGAGCATCGGACTGTTCAGTGGTCGGTCTGCTTGAGTGAACAACCGAACAGTCCATAAATCCGTCATAGCCGCATTCGAAACATGCGCCCCGCGAACCGGGGGCGGCATCCCGCCGGGCTGGTGGCGAAAAGAAACCCACCTTCCCGCTTTCGTTAGTAGTAACGAGCGAGGACTGGTCTTAACTTCGATTTCTATGCTCTACAGGTAAGCGTAAGCTCATGGACCACTCGTGGTGCAGTATGAATTCAATCAGAGCATCCCGGCAGAAGTTGTTTGTTCATGGCTTTATGTCGCTGATCAGCTGCGGGCGGACGGGCGCGTTCATAGACGGCGGTTGGGTCTTGTCCGCCAGGGGATCGAGTCCCACGGCGCTCACGTCGCGGCGAACGAGACGGCCGTTTTCATAATACGACCAGACGTCCACCGTTCCGTCGCCGTTGAGGTCCTGCTCTTCTTTGACGGTTATTTCGCCGTCGCGGCTCGGGTCGTAGTAAATCCAGTGATCCATTCTCCCGGAACGTTTCGTGTCCTCTTCGACTTTAGCGCGTCGTCCGTTCTGATAGATGACCCGATAACTCGCTTGGCCACTGCCGCTTTCGTCACGATCCTCCCTGACGATAGCGTCATGGTCGTAGTAAAAAACCGTATCGGCTGCGCCTCTGCCTTTGGTGTCGACTTCCCGCCTTATCAACTTTCCATCTTTGAAGTAGCTCCAGCTATCGACGTTTCCGTCTCCGTGAGTGGCCTCCTCCTGGCGCACGACTTCGCCGGCCTTGAGAGGGTTGTAGTAGATCCAGAGATCCGGAATGCCATCGCCGTTGATGTCTCGAACCTCCATGTTTTTAAATGGAGATGGAGCGGGCAAGATTGGAACGGTTGGTTTCTTGTCGACAGAAGCGACAGCGATCGACGGCTGTTTCTGGACAGGCGTCCGGCCGGTGACGGTTGTTGGTTTTGGGGCGGATCCCGGCGGCGCGGTTTGCTGCGGGGTTGTGGTTGGTCCGGTGACCAGTCCGAGTTGCGCTTCGAGATTTCTCTGGCGTTCCAACTCTTCATCCAGCTTTGCTTCCATATCTTTGTCTTTGGCTTGTTCCGTATGGATCTGACTCGCGACCTGAGCCTCCTGCGCACCGGCGGTAAAGAGGCCGGCGAGCAAGCCTATCACCAGACCTCCTCCGGCACCGTAGGGGCCGGCAATGGCGCCGCCCATAGTGAGGCCCTGCAGCGCCTTTTCCCAGACGTACTGGCCGCGCTGGGATAACCCACCCTGAGGCTGCACGGTCCCGGATGCGTAAACACCGGAATTGGCTGGCCCGGAGCCGGTCTGCGACCCACTATAAAGCGTGGACGCAAACGGTTCGCATCCCGAAAGGAGCAAGACGAAGATGAAACAGCACAGGAGATTAGACAGGTTCATTTTCTCCTCGTGATAACCGGCGCCGTTTATAGATGCCACCGTCAGCCTGTTATCGCTCCAGCATGAACTTCTCCAGAGTTCTGTCTAATGTCTCGCTCGCAAGCAGAGTGATTCGATACCGAACGCGAGGACTGAACGTCAACGGCGTCCGTTATTCTTCCAACGCGAGCGCCGGCGAGCGCCCAGTCCTCCGTTTTGTTTTTCCTGCGTTTCTCGAGCTTGCAGTCATGAACTTTCGGATCATCGCGACAAACAAAGCGAAGCCATATTCATTCTGCAGCGAGTGACAACGTGCCGCGTTCCATCCGGCAACAGCCGGACTGTGGGATGCATCGCAACGAACCGCTCAATCGCGTCACGGCTTCACATTTACTGATTAATGCCTTTGTTGGACAGGATTCTGACATCCACCCGGCGTTCCTGCGTGCGCCCCGACTTCGAGCTCATATCGCTCGACTGGCTCTCACCGTAGCCCATCGGCATTGTGATACGTCTGAGTGGAATGCTGTGCTTTACGGTCAGGTACTGAACAACGGCGTCCGCACGGTCCTGACTCAATGCATAATTTTTCGCAGACGTTCCCGTGGTATCGGCATGGCCTTGAACTTCGACCAGATACCCCTTCGCGCTGGGAGCTTTGGATGCCAGGTCGTCCAGTTGTTTCTTTCCTTCATCCGAAAGCTTGGCGCTATTCAGCGGGAACAGGATCGCCACGGATTTGACCAGCTCATACTGATCGATCTCATTGATCCGTTTGTTCGTAGCCACCACTTCCTTGCTCGTCTCGGAGAGCTTTTTATCCGTATCCGAGATTTGCGCCTTGTTTGCCGCAATCTGTTTTTTGTTCTCCGAAGCCTGCCTGGCGATCGGAGCGTTTTGAGCGTATGCCGTCATTGCTGCATTGAGATCTTCGTCTGTGAACTCGATGGAGTCCGCAACCAGATTCCCGCCGCGTCCCTTGCCCTTTGCGGTCACGATGAGCCCGGGGACGAGCACCGTAACGTCAAAAGGACGCTTCCCCATGAACAGCCACTTACGTTCGGTCGCTACTTTCGTCGAGTCGGTCAACATCACTGTGGTATCGTTCCGCGATAAGTCGCGGAGAGTAATCGAATCCGGATCGCGGTGAATGATAACCCCCTTGGTGGAAAGTTCCTGACCATCGCCCACAGTCCGCTTTTGGCCGGGTTGCAGCTGGGCGTATCCATTGCCGCCCGCCAGAACACCGATGATGAGCAGCAGGCCCGCTATCGTATTTATCCTGGAAACGTAAAGATTCTTCATCGCTGATCTCCTTCTTTCTGCGTTAATACTATGAATTGCTGACGGAACGTGTGATTTCAGCAACAGCGGTATCAAGTATGTCGACGTATCGCCTATTGGACCTTGGTCCAACACCATACAGCAGGGGTAGTCGACTTATCGTTTCGGGTAGACGGCGGGATCCATCCTGGCGCGCAGATCAATCAGGGCTTGATCGAAAGAATCAACTTGAATCAGACCGAGCCTTGGATATTCGACATCCATGATGACGTACACAACCAGGGACATCACCAACGCGAAGCCAACCATGTGAAAGCGGCTCAGGAATCTGCTGCCGACCATCGCATACCCCGCCAGGAGCGATGCTGCCAGGGCGAGTCCGAAAAGCATGACGAACACGATGACGGGCGGATGCATTTGCGTCGCCATCATCTGCGTGGTCGTGATATCGAACATTGCGTTCAACGCCGGTATAACCAATATCGCCGCGCCCGGAGCGGCCCCTTCCGCCCGGCTCGCTGCAACCGAATCGCGCCAGATCTGGTTCTGCAACTCCGCGGAGCGGGCCAGTTCGTCCTTGGCGGCTATCATGTCCGGCAATGCTTCGTAAATTTTAATTTGCGCATCCAGGTAACGCCGGAACTTCTCGCGCAACGGCTCCTGAGCGCTTGGCGGGAGTAGATCGATTCTGAGATATGCGGTTCCGATATTGTTCGTCTCTTCCACGGTGAGCTGGCGCCGCGCATCGAAGCGCGTGCTCGCGCCGGAGAATGTAAACGCGATGAGCAGCCCCAGGATCGCGAACACCGCGCCGTCGACGACACCGTAACCCTCCAGCCCCCCGGGCCCTTCTTCTTTGACCCGCCGGAGACCCACGCTGCGGCCAATCTCGAGGAGCACCAGCATCCCGAAAAACAATCCAAGGGCGAGCAGAGCAATCTTAAAAGTGTAATTCATGGAGCTTGTACATCGGGGAGTTGCGCAAACCAGAAAGGCAGGTTGTCACCTGCCTACCACTTCGAAAGCACCTGCTGCAGTCTCCTCGATCCCTTGGGCGCCGCGACTCTGCCGTAGAGAATGTCGGCTGGTTTAACTGCTTTACCGTAGTAGGACGCGTTATCGTCATTCCGCGTCGCGATGACCGTGCCCTCGACGGAGAGCCCACCGAAAAGTCCCTGGCTCCTGCTGTAGGAGTACATGACAGACTGCACTCCTATTTTGGCCTCGGCATCACGCCCTACCGGGCCGGCCGTTATGCTCAAATTACCGCCGAGAGTTAAATCTGCGCTCCTGGTAAAGGCCTCAACCGCAGCAGGTGTATTGAGAACGAGCACAATCTCAGATACCTGAACTCCGGCCTGAAACCCGAATCCCGCGCCGCCGGTGCCGATGGCCGAAGGACCACTCCAACCCTTTCCGGTTCGAGCGATGACGATACCCTTTCCGCCTCGGCCGCTGACGATGAATCCCCCTTTGGTGACGGTCATGATGGCCAGGCCGCGGGAGCCGCGCAGGACCGCCGTTGGAATCGCATGTTCAGGAATTTTCTGAAAGCTCTGAATGATGCTGACCGCCTGGTCGACATCCCCCTGATCAGCAGACGCATTCGCCGTCACAAGGCACATTGCAATTATCAATGAAGCTATCGCTAAGAATCTCTTTTTCACTTCCTCTACCTCCCCGGTTTTAAGTGACCACGTTTATAAGCTCGTCAGAGACGTGCGCGCACGGCACGATAGCGAACCAGGAAACGCCCGACTATTGGACTTTGGTCTAATGCAAGCGCCGGCGGAGAGCTGGTGTTGCGCCTCTGAAGTTCGCGGACTTACTTCGCTACCGGATTGTTTCCGTATTCCCCGTTTGAACAAGGGAGCAAGGGGGATTTAGAGTTCATCGAGGCAGAAAAATCCCCCTAATCCCCCTTTGCCAAAGCGGGACTAAGCCGCTGTCGAGCTTCGAATTTATTAACCTAGTCGGACATCAGGAAGATGAGCGGACGCACGTCTTCCTCCGGCGTCCAGTCCCAGTACCGTAGCAGGATCGTGTAAACGATGAGTCCGGTCTCTCCCTCGCCAAAGAGCAGATAACGGATGGCTTGCCCCATGAGGTTTCGCCGGGTGAGACCGATGAATATCGAGATCGGGTCGATGCACTCGCTGATGTAAGCGATAGTGTTCGCGATGGCGACGGCGCCAAAAACTTCCGCCGCATAATCTTCCCCTTCCCTGCGAAGGCGTACCTCGAGCGGCGAAGAGAACTCGCTGCGATTGTCCAGCAGATTGACGTGCATGAACAGGAATGGCCCGCGGACGCCGTAGTGGCGCGCGATCTCCGCGCGCTTCCTGGCGCAGGCTGCCGACGACACGTTCGCGGTCGGAACGAGGTGCACCTTCTTTCCCCTCAACTCCGGCCCGATCTCCCAGCTTTCGCGATCGGCGAAATAACCGTATGGAATGCGGAACTCTACGGAGCGGAGCGATCGGCTGAGACCGCATACCAGCATCAGGAGCAGTGTGAAAATGCTGCCGATGATCAAACCATCGGGCCGCTCCAGGCAATTGTCCACCAGCGTGTAGAGGAACACGATGCAGAGAGCTCCCATGTAGCCGGCGAGACTCCAGCGGCGTTCGCGCCATAAGGCGAGTGTCGCTGCAAAAGCAGCCGAGAGGATCAGAACGAGAACACCGGTCGCATATGCGCCGCTCTGGGCCTCCACGGACGCGCCAAAGATCACCGTGATAACGATATCGATCACGAACAGCACGAGGATAAGAGGCCGCGAGAGCGCAGCCCAGCGCGGCGCCATTCCGAAGCGCGGCAGGTAACGCGGGATCAGATGGAGCAGCCCCGCCATCGCGGAGGCGCCGGCAAGCCCAAGAATTAAAATGGTCGAAACGTCATAAACTGTGCCGAAGGCTCCGCCGAGATATCGGTGCGCCAGGAACGCAATGGCACGGCCGCTTGCCTTTCCTCCGGTTCGATAATCTGCCGGTTGAATGAGCAGGGTCGTTACGAAGCTGGAGAGAATCAGCATGACGCTCATGATGAGTGCCGCCGTCAGCAGAAGCTTCCCGGTGTTTCTTATACGGCCGACGGGAACACGATCCACCCGCGAGGTGTGCTCCTGATCCCTTTCGCCGCCGTCGATGAGTGGCATCACGGTCACGCCGGTCTCAAACCCGCTTAGTCCCAAAGCGAGCTTGGGAAATACGAGCAAGGCTCCCGCGATGAGCAGTGGAAAGCTACCCTCCGCGGCAAGCGTTGAGCGCCAATTTGCGAGCAGCGCCGGATGATTCACGATCTCCCAGGCGCCGCGGCCGAGGACGACGACATTCAGAGCTAGGTAAGGCAGTGCGGCTGCGGCGGCCAGACCGATTGCCTCGCTGAATCCCTTTAGAAATACAGTTGCGAGCACCGTGAGCAGGGCGAGCGTAACCAGGACCTGGTGGTCGCCGAGCACGGGATGCAGAAACGGATTTTCAATCGCGTGCTTCGCGGCGTCGGCCGCCGAGAGAGTCATTGTGATCACGAAATCCGTGGATGCAAAGCCGAGGAGGACCAGCACGAGAATCTTGCCTTTCCAGCCGTCCAGGAGGTTTTCGAGCATTGCGATCGAGCCCTGCCCCGCATAGCTGCGGTGAGCCACCTGCACATAGATGGGCAGGGCGCCGAACAGAGTGACAATGACCAGAATAATGGTCGCGATCGGCGCCACGGCGCCAGCGGCGAGCAGCGCGATGCCGGGCTGATAGCCGAGCGTTGAGAAATAGTCGACGCCGGTCAGCCATATGACCTTCCACCACGGATGCGTCGCGGTGTGCTGGCCGCCGTGGCCGTCGACTGCCTCTCCGGATCTAAGCCATTTGCCGAACGCCGATTGTGGCTTGAATGAGGGTTGCGGGAGCTGGTCGCGAAATGGCGTGAGCGCCGGTCTTTCGTCCTGCGCGGCCGGATCGATTATGCCGGGGTGTGGATTGGTCGAATTAGGCAATGTCGCTTACGGAGCTCGTTAGCTACCAAATTCCCGTTCATAGCAAAAACAGATCTCCAGGTTAAGAGAAATTTGCTGGTGACTCAGCTTGCCGCGCGGATCCTTCGCTTTATTCAGCATGACAATTCTCTTGGGTCATTGTGAGCGGAAGCGAAGAATCTCGGCGGGGATCCAGCTGTACGTAACCGAAAATGAGCCACTACGGCGCGACCGGCATCACCGAGCTCGAAGCTCCTGCCAGCCGCGGAGCAGGTCGTCGACGAGGCCTATTGCTTCGCGACGATAGCGCTTCTCGAGTTTCACGGCCGCGGCGAGGTTTCGTTTTCTGTCACTGCCGCTCAGTAACACGGTAAGATCCTGAAGTCTGACGGCGCCGAGTTGCAGGCCGGAATCGTAGGCGACGACGCCGACATCGCCCAGCGACTGAAAATCGGTCAGACTGACTGGACGGTATGACGGATCAAGGCTGCGGATCCACCAGTCCCGGACGTTCTGTCCGCGCGCGCCCACCTCGGGAACGAAGCTTTCCGGTCCCGCAGCCATGATGTTGTACTTCAGTCGGCCGAGGTGTTTGCTTCCGTCAACGATTCGGAGCGTCGGTTGAACCGACGGCACCTCGAGGCAAGGCAGGCCAGTAAGATCGCCGATCTTTTTCAACTCGAGAAGCTCATCGTCGGCTGGATCGTCGGATGGTCCCCGCACGCGGACCATGATCTTGGGAGTGAGCGCGCTGCCGACTCCGCCCTGGAGCCAGCCGGCACGCACCACGCGAAAGTACTGAGAGGAGAGTTCGGGCCGGTCGCGCACAACCGCATCGCCAAAGGCCTGCATCGCCCCGATCACCGCCTTCATTGCCGGTTCGGCGAGGGGTTGCATCTTCGTTTCGCCCCAGGCGAGGAAGGCAGCGCGAGTCTTTGGCGTCTGGCTTCGAAGCCGGCGCACGAGGTCCGGTGCAGGAGGCAGATAATTCGGATTCTCGACGCCGCGCATATAACCTTTCACGAATCGATCGAACAACGCGTCGCGCTCCTTCTCCCAGGAACGCTGCCGGGCAACTAAATCGATCGAGCCCAGAAAACGCACGATGTCGACAACAGCCGGACCGCGAGCAGAGTCGTCGAAGTCATCGAGGCCCCAGGCATCTTTCGCCGCTGCGAACTGCTCGATGTGTGCGTCGCCATGCAATCGCGCCATCGGCAGATCTCGGAGATCGCCGGCGAACACGTCGCAAACGCGCGCGATCCACGAGTGGTTGACGAAACGAAAATAGTTGTATGGGCTGGCTTGCAGTCGCTGGATGAGCTCCGGGGGCGCGTCTTCGAGAGATCCAGGCGGTACGCGAAGCGGCTCCCGCGCGTGCGCCGGTCTCATCAGGAGAAGTGCTATCAGCGCGAGACCACAGCTCAGGTTGCAACGGTTTTTAAACAGACGCCCCACAAAAAACGATTTTCTCGCCTTCGGCTCGAAAAACAGTTGCGACAGGCTCTCTTGTGGGACAGGAAAACGGCGCGGTCTCTTCCCGGCCAGAACCGCAGCTCAGGAAAGCGTTCAGACCTCGAACTTGGGGTTGATCAGATTTTCGAACGAAAAGATTTCGTCCCACTTAGCCTGCGTGAGGAGTTTTTTTTCGTTCACCACGATGTCGTGAAGGCTCTTGCCCGTCTCGTAGCCTTCCCGGGCAATTTCAGCGCACTGCAGATATCCAAGGGACGGCTTCAGCAGGGTCACGATACCGAGCGAATTGAGCACCTTGTCGCGCGTCCACTGATCATTGGCGGTGATTCCCTGCACGCAATTGACCCGCAGGCTGTTTACGGCGCGCTCCATGGTCGCGATCGAAGCGAAGAGCGCGAACGTGATCACCGGCTCCATGACGTTCAGCTGCAATTGCCCGGCGGAAGCCGCAAGGGTCACGGTGACATCGAGGCCGATCACGAGAAAGCTGGTCTGGTTCACGACCTCCGGGATGCCCGGGTTTACTTTTCCCGGCATGATGGAAGAACCCGGCTGCATCTGGGGCAGGTTGATTTCGTTGAAGCCACAGCGCGGCCCCGACGACAGGATGCGCAGATCGTTACAGATTTTGGTGAGCTTTGCCGCGGTGTGTTTGATCACGCCCGAGAGCAGCACGTAATCGCCGGTATCCGACGTCGCTTCAATGAGATCCTGAGCTAAGCAGAAATCGATACCGGTGATCTCCGACAGATGCTTCGTCGCCAGCGCCGGGTATCCCGGAGCGGCAGTGACCGTCGTGCCGATGGCGGTGGCGCCGAGATTGACGCATTGAAGCATTTTTCGAACTTCGGCAATTCGTTCTACTTCCTCGGTGATCGTCGTTCCCCAGCCGTGAAATTCGCCGCCGAGGGACATCGGCACCGCGTCCTGGAGGTGGGTGCGGCCCATCTTGAGAACGTTATCGAACTCGCGGGCCTTGGCGAAAAATGCCTCGCCAAGCTGCCGGAGCGCTTCCATGTAGCTCTCGAGCCGGAGAATCAGCCCGAGATGGAGCGCAGTGGGATAGACATCGTTGGTCGACTGGCCGAAGTTCACATGATCGTTGGGGTTGACATACTGGTACTCGCCTTTGTTGTGGCCCAGAGTTTCCAGCGCGAGATTGGCGATGACTTCATTGGCGTTCATGTTCGTGGAAGTGCCGGCGCCGCCCTGAATGAAATCCGTGATGAACTGGTCGGTCATCTCTCCGGCAATCACACGATCGCACGCGCGGATGATCGCATCGGCGGTTTTTGGATCGAGCACGCCGAGATCCCGGTTGGCCATCGCGGCAGCCTTTTTCACGTAGCCGAACGCCGTGACGAAATACGGCTCGCGCGAAATCGGCATTCCGGTGATATGAAAATTTTCCTTGCCCCGCAGGGTCTGGACGCCGTAGTAGGCGTTCGCCGGAACCTCGCGGTCGCCAAGGAAGTCATGCTCGATTCGGAATTCGCTTGATGCCATTGTCGCTTCTCTCTCTTGTCGCCGGAAATCCCCCTCGCTCTCCCTTTGTAGAGGGAAGTAATCAGTTCCCCCTCTTTGAAAAAGAGGGGCTAGGGGAGATTTCTCAGTTCAACGGAACAGCTGAGACATAATTTTTTTCACAGCCCGTCTGCGTTATGGACACGCGTCCCCGGGTATCTGCTCAGCACGGCTTATTCTCTCATGAGAACCTGAGGCACGGTGATAGCCAAGAAAAACAACGAAAAATATCAAGCCGAAAATCGCGTGGAGCCGCCAGTAGTCCGCTGATTTGCGCCTAGCGGATGAACAACATCCAGGGCACGCCGATCGCGAGGAACACCGCGAAAAAGATCAAGCCGAAGATTCCCCCAAGGCGCCAGTAGTCGGCCGACGGCAGGTAACCACTGCCGTAGTACACGGGACTCGGTCCCGCTGCATAGGGCGTCAGGATTCCCATGATGCCGAGCTGCAGGCATAGCCCCAGTGCCAACGTGTGCATGTTGACTCCCGGAATCGTCGATGCGACCGCGAGCAGCACCGGGATCATCGCCGTGACATGGGCGGTCACGCTCGCAAACAGGTAGTGCCCAAAAAAGTTGATCAGCAGCAGCGCCGCAACGGCAATGGCCGGTGAGACGCCCGTCAGTTGCCCTGCCATCGTCTGCGCGAACCATTTAACGAAGCCCACCCGGGTGAGACCGTCGGCGAGCGCGACGAGCGTCGCGAACCACGCGAGCGTGTTCCAGGCCGCAGAGTTTTTAACGATGTCGCCCCAGGTGACGACGTCCAGCACGATCATCAGACAAATCACGACCAGCGCCGCCGTGGTCGCGTTCACGAAATCGCCGGCAAAAATCCACAGAACCAATGCGACGACGACGAGCACGGCAAGCGTAATTTCGCGCGGGCTCAAGGCGCCCAGTTTTCGCAGTTCGTCTCCGGCCCATCGCGTCACCTCAGTGCCTTCGGTCACTTCAGGAGGATAGATCCAGTAGGTGAGCAGCGGGATCGAAAGCAGCAGCAGAATTCCCCAGGGCGCCGCATACAGAAACCAGGTACCCCATTCCAGGTCGACATTTGCGGTCTTGCTGACGAGCTCCTTCGCAAGGAGATTGGGCGCGAGGCCGGTCAAAAAAAGCGTGCTCGTGACGCACGTGCTCGCGACGGCAACCCACATGAGGTAGGAGCCGATCCGGCGTTTGGACGGATCGTTCGGCAGCGAATTGTACAGCGGCGGCAGGTTTTTGATGACGGGATAGATCGTGCCGCCGCTGCGCGCCGTATTCGAAGGCGTGAACGGGGCGAGCAGGGTGTCGGCGATGGTCACGGCATACCCGAGCGTCAGCGTTTTTCGCCCCATGGCTTTCACCAGTATCAGCGCGACGCGCCGGCCGAGCCCGGTCTTTTCGTAGCCGAGCGCAAACATGAACGCGCCAAAGATCAGCCAGACCGTGGAGTTCGAAAATCCTGCCAGTGCCCAGCTAAGCGCCGCATTGGTGGGATTGAACCCGGGCTTCGCGAGATCGGCCGGCCCATAGAGAACCGATGGAGCGAGAACGGTGACGAGTGTGACCCCGATCAGGCCAATGGCGCCGCCAGGGAGTGGTTCGAACATCAACCCGACGATCACGCCGGCAAAGATCGCGAAAAAATACCAGGCGTGCTGAGCCAGTCCTGCCGGCGCCGGAATCAAAGCGATGATGACCCCGACGAGGATCGGAGCAAAATGCTTCCATGTAATAGCTCCGGATTTTTCGGGCGCCGCAGTTCCCTCCGGTGTCGCTGGACCCGGTGTTACGGCACCTTCATTCAGACGAGGACTTTTCATGGGATGCTCCTCTCACGGCGTACGCTGGCTCACCGTGCGCAATCGCGCGTTACTTCCATCCGATCGAAACCATCTTGCGTCTGAGAAATGCGATCTTTGACGCGAGCGGCAAATTCTTGGGACACACGTCATGGCAGGCGAGCAAAGACATGCAGCCGAATACGCCGTTATCGTCACCGACCAGTTCGTAATAGTCGTCATCGTTACGGCGATCGCGGGGATCGACACGGAAGCGGGCGATCTTGTTGAGGCCGACGGCGCCAACAAAATCCTCGCGCATGCGCGCCGTACCGCAGCCGGCAACGCAGCAGCCGCATTCGATGCAGCGGTCGAGCTCGTAGATCTGCTCCGCGAGCTCCGGCTCCATTTTTTCCTCCATCCTGGCCAGATCCACTTCCGGTTGTTTCATATGAAGCCAGGTCTCGAGATGCTCGCTCATGCCGCGCATCCATTTGCCGGTATCCACCGACAGATCGGCAATGAGCTCGAACACCGGCAGCGGAGCCAGCGTGATTTCGGCGCCGAGATCCCGGGTGAGTGTCCGGCAGGCGAGGGTGGGCCGGCCGTTGATCATCATGCCGCAACTGCCGCAGATTCCGGCGCGGCAGACGAAGTCGAACTCCAGGGACGGCTCCTGTTTTTCGCGAATTTCGTTGAGCGCGATAAACAACGTCATGTTTTCGGCTTCCTCGAGCTCGTAGGTGACCATACGCGGCTCGTTTCCCTTCTCTCGCGGGTTGTAGCGCAGGATGCTGATCTTGAGCCTGCGCGGTGTGGTTTCGGCTTTCATTTCGATCTCCTTCAAAAAGTTCGCTCACAAACGCCGCGGCGCGTCGGCTATCCTGGCGAAGAGTCTTCGCTCCTTTGGGCCGCATGCACGGATGACTGCTTACAACCTTTCGTCGATCCGTTCATTCCTGCCGCGGAAGCACTCCGGCAGCAGTTGCTCATAGGGCATCAGCATTCGTTGATAGGCGAAGCGATCAGCGCCGTTGCGTTGCTGTTTGAGCGCTTCGATCTCCGCGATCCGCCCCGCGGTGTCGGGATGATCGATGTGGTCCTTCGCGCCGTAGCCGCGCCAGCCGGGCGGCAGCTCCATCTTCCTCACGTCCAGTTGTTCATAGGTAAGCGACGGCAGCGTTTTCTCTTCAGATTTCCAGGTCGCAAGCGTTCGGTTCAGCCATTTCGCGTCATCGCGTCGTGGAAAATCTTCGCGGTAGTGTGCGCCCCGGCTTTCCGTCCGCATCAGCGCACCGTAGGCGACACATAGAGCGAGCTTCAGCATTTTCCGGACGCGGTAGGCGGTCACGAGCTCGGGATTCGCGGAACGCGCTTTGGTGCGGAGCCCGATATTGCGGCTGCGGACCAGGAGCTGTTGGAGCTCATAAACTCCCTGCTCCAGTACCGGACCGTTCCGGAAGATCCCGACCTTATTGCTCATGATCGTTTGCATCTCGGCCATAATGGCGGCGGCATTCTCAGTGCCGCGGCCGTCGACCAGCGCATCGATCTTTGCTTCCTCCCGGCGCAGCGTTTCTTCAACGAGGCGCGTCGGAATAGTCGCGGCGTTTTCTGAGCGCGCGCAGAAATCCGCGATAAACTCACCGACTATCATGCCGGCTACGACAGTTTCGGCGACAGAATTTCCGCCGAGCCGGTTGAATCCATGCATGTCCCAGCACGCCGCTTCCCCGGCCGAAAATAATCCCTTCAACGTCGGACTCTCCCCGGTGTAGTTCGTGCGCACGCCGCCCATCGTGTAGTGCTGCGCAGGCCGCACCGGCACCCATTCCTTGACCGGATCGACGCCGAGAAAGTAATGACAGATCTCGTAGACTTCCCGGAGATTGTGCTTGATGTGGTGCTCGCCGAGGAGCGTGATGTCGAGCCAGAGATGATCGCCGAAACGAGTCTTCACGCCTTTGCCTTTGGCGATGTGCTCCTCCATGCGGCGTGAAACGACGTCGCGGGAAGCGAGCTCTTTTTTCTCGGGCTCGTAATCGGGCATGAAGCGGTAGCCATCGACGTCGCGCAGTAAGCCGCCGTCGCCGCGGGCACCCTCGGTGAGCAGGATGCCGGGAGGGAAAGCCGGCGTGGGATGAAACTGAACCGCCTCCATATTGCCGAGGGCTGCAACTCCGGTCTCCAACGCAATGGCGGTCGGAATACCTTCGGAGATGACAGCGTTCGTCGTAACGCGGTAGAGCCGTCCGGCGCCGCCGCCGGTAATCGCAGTGGCCTTGGCGACGTAAGCAGCCAGCTCTCCCGTAATGAGATTTCGAACCACCGCGCCATAACAGCGCCCGCCGTCATGAATCAGTGCGATGGCTTCCGCGCGCTCGTGTACCGGGATCTCGTTGGCGATGGCCTGATCGCTCATGGTATTGAGCATCGCGTGGCCGGTTCCGTCCGACACATAACAAGTCCGCCACTTGTTGGTGCCGCCGAACGCGCGCTGCGCGATCAAACCGTGGGCTTCGTTGCGCTCGGTAATCGTAACTTTCTGGCCATTAATGATGACGTCACGGTCGCCTCTGGTCACCCGGCTCCAGGGCAGCCCCCACGCGGCGAGTTCGCGCACCGCTTTCGGTGCGGTGTTGACGAACATTCTCACGACGTCCTGATCGGCGCCCCAGTCGCTGCCGCGGACCGTATCTTCAAAGTGAACGTCTTCGTTGTCGCCTTCGCCTTTGATCACATTGGCAAGGCTCGCCTGCATTCCCCCCTGAGCCGCGGCTGAATGCGAACGCTTCGGCGGTACCAGTGAAAGGATGATGGTGTCGTGACCTCGCCGCTTGGCGCCGATAGCGATGCGCAATCCGGCCAGCCCGCCGCCGATCACGAGAACGTCCGTATAAATGATCTTCATGGCTCAGCTTCTTTCGTCAAAAAAGAATTAAGAAAATTTGCTCTCGCGAAGGCGCAAAGGCGCGAAGCAAAAATTTTCATATTAACTTCTTCTCCGGCCTTTGCGTCTTTGCGCCTTTGCGAGAAATATTTTCTTGCGTTTGGTGTCCCTGCCCCAGGGCAGCCCAGGACGGAACGTAGCGTTCGCCGACCCGGTCCCGATGTTCGTGGCGAAAGCGCGAAGTAAAAATCTCTTCACATTAACTTTTCTCCGCCCTTTGCGTCTTTGCGCGTTTGCGAGAAATATTCTTCTGCGTTTAATGTCCCTGCCCCGGGGCGGCCCATGACGGCACGTAGCGTTCGCCGACCCGGTTGCGATGTTCGTGGCCGAGCTTCATGTAAGCGGCGAGTGTCGTAATTCCCAGCGTTAGGAAAAAGATGGTGATTCCCCATTTGAGTCGCTTTAGAAATATGCGGGTCCGATTGGGATCGTCGCCGTCAAACCAGCCCCACTTGACCGCGAGACGGAAGAGTCCGACGCCGCCGTGCAACTCGACGGCAAACAACAACACCAGATAAAGCGGCCACCAGTTGCCGCTCCAGACTCGATCCGCCGACTCGTACGGGCCGATATCGCCGGGATTGGCAAGCATCTGAAAGAGATGCACGGAAGCGAGAAAAAAAAGCGCGAACCCCGTCACTGCCTGAACCCACCAGAGAGTCGTATCCTCGTGGCGCAGCATCCGTCGGTGACCGGCGAAACTTTGATATTCGCCAAAGTTCCCCGGGAATTTCCGCATCGCGAGCAGTCCGTGCAGCACGAACATGGCCGCAACCAGCGCCACGATCGCGCCGACGAGGCCGGGGTATCTGCGGCCGAACACGGGCTCGCCCTCGAACAACCGCGTCACCCGATACATGGCATCATTGCTGATCAGGATCGTCGAAACGAACGCCATGTGGCCCCACATGAACAGGCCGAGGAGTAAACCGCTCGCGCTCTGTATAAAATCCAGTTTCGCGGGCCACCGGCTTTTGCGGACTCTCTGGTCCAGGCCGGTTCCGGCAACGAGATCGATGTCGGCTGATTTGCTCATAGACGGCTCCTCATGCGTGGCTCGAACACGCTTGGTACAGCGAACACTTTTAACTTACGAGTGGCCGGCCACATATTGGACCTTAGGGCAATACGACAATGTGGGGGGATTGGCTGAACGGCTATGGCGCGACGAGAAGCAACCAGGGCGTTCCGATGATCAGAAAAGTTAGCAGACAGAAACCTGTGGTCAGGAACCCGAGCCGGTACAGCTCGCTTTGCGTAAGATAATTGCTGCCGACGAAAATCACGTTCTGACTGCCGCCTTGGGGCGTGATCGTCGAGAAGTAACTGCTCGCGAACAGCAGCGCAAAACTCATCAGGGATACGGGAACTCCGGTCCGTACGGCTACATCGAGGAATACCCCGAACAGCGCGAGAACCTGTGCAGCCTGGCTCACGAACATGTAGTGCATCAAAACATAGAGCACGAGCAAAACGACATATGCGACAGGCCACGCCACTCCGGAGAGCATTGCAGTCAGTCTGCCGCCGACATAGCCCATAAAGCCGAGTTCGTTGAGCTGACCGCTCAACGCGAAAAGCACCGCAAGCCACAGGAAGGTTACGAGCGTACTGCCCTGAAGGTTAAAGTCGTCGAGCGTGAGGACGTCCGTGGCGAGGACCACGCCCAGTCCAGCAAAAGCCAGCGCAGTCAGGCTCAGTTGAAGCCGATCCGCCAGTATCCAGCCGCTCACCATTACGGCAAAAGTGATCGCGACGATCCACTCATCGCGCGTGAGCGGACCCATACTCTCCAGCTCGGTGCGCGCCAGCGCCGGTGCATGGGGAGTTACCGTCACACCTGGCGGAAACAACCGGCAGATGACGAGCGGCAAGAGCAAAATCGTGGCGAGCGCCGGAACACACGAGGCAATAAGCCAGGTACCGAATGCGATCTTGACCCCCGCTTGCGCTGCGAGCGAGACGCCGATCGGATTGGCGGAGGTGGCGGTGAGCCACAGCGCGGATGAGACGCTCAGACTTGCCATACCGCTGAACATGAGAAAACCGCCGAGCCGGCGCGTCTCGGGGTCCTCCGGCTTCGAGCCGGCATTCTGAGCGAGCGATAGAATGATCGGGTAGAGCACGCCGGCGCGCGCCGTATTGCTCGGAAACGCCGGCGCGATCAGCGCATCGGTAAAAAAAATACTGTAAGCAAGTCCGAGCGTGGAACCTCCGAATCGGCTCACCACGATCAGACTGATGCGGCGGCCCAGCCCGCATTTCACAACCGCATTCGCTACGAGGAAGGCGATGATGACCAGAAGCACGCTCGAGTTTGCGAACCCGGCGAACGCCTTGACCGGATCCACTGTTCGGGTCAGCACGACGGTGCCGACCGCGAGCAGCGATGCTGTAAGAAGTGGAAACGCGTTTATGATGACCGAAAAGATCGCGCCCGCGAAAACCGCAAAAAGGTGCCAGGCTTCGCGAGTGAGCCCGGCCGGTATCGGCGCAAACCAGATCCCGAACACCAGCGCGACGGAAAGGAGCTGCCTGGTTGTCCGTGTGCACGCAGCGGCGGCGGGACTCATCCGTCATGCCCTTCGGCCGACGCGACGCCCTGACCAAGCCGCGCGCGGCCTTTGAAATCGACGACACGCCCGCTGACCGAACCGTCGTCGGATTCGATGATATATTGCCAGCTAAAACTGTAGTCGCCCGTCACTCCGGCATAACGGCCTGTGCCGCCGGTAAACGTACCCACGATTCGATTGCCGCTTCCGACAAATTCCCCCTTCAGTTCACTGTAAACCATTTCGCCACGCTCATCGGTCCAGACACATCGGCCCTGCATTCCTGAATGGGTATCGGAGAAACCGATCGCCTGGGCTCTGAATCCGACTCCCGGCCGCCCTGCCCCTGTCAGCAGGACGGATCCCGACAGTTCGAAAATCGCCGCTCGATCATCCGCGCCAAGCCGCAATATTCGCCTCATCCCCGCAGCAGTCCACGTCCCCTCGAACGTATGCCATTCGTTCGGACCAGCCCCGTCGGGAACAGGGCCGGTCGGACCATTACACGATATTGCAAGCAGGAGAGCAGTAAGGAACAGCAATGGCGGTCGTGCCAGCCGTGATCGATTTTGTGCTGGTGTTCGACTCAAGATTCCGCCACAAAAGTGCGCGGTGACACATCGCGCCGATCGGCTGGTTGGCTTTCGTAAAATCGGCGCGATTTCAGAAGAGTCCGTGATGCTCGTGCGGATCGCTCGTGTTTACTTTTTTTCTGTGCTGTTTACCGGGAGCGGATCGCGAGTGTTATCGGCTGAATGACCTGTATCGATCAGCCTGTCAAAAGCCCGGGCGATAGCGAGCACTTGATCCGGACGGACACCGGAACCGGGAAGCGCCGCCATGCGCCGGATCGTGGCGACGCGCTCAGGCTGCGTTTTCAGCGCCATCAGATTGAGCGTCTCCTCTCCATGACACCGCGCGCAGCGGGCCACCAGCAGTGACGCGCTGATGCGGTCGAATTCGGCCGGCGAGATATTCGCTCCCGGATGATTTTGCATGCGCTCGATGGTGCGCTGGATATCGCGCGGTTCCATCGAAATCGTCGTGCCCAGCCGTCGGGTGCTGTGACAGTCGACGCAATTTTGAATCAGGATTTCGCGCACATGCAGCGGCCGCAGCATCGCAACATCCCGTTTGCTTGCTATATCGGTGGGCAGCGTCGCCACCCGCTGCTGAAGCTCCCGCACCTGGGTGATGAGAGCGATGACGAGAATCAGATTGGCAAGCACCGCCAGCAGGACGACGATGCGAAAACCATAATTTACCACCGGCCGTTCGGTCGTCATGAGGGCATTCCTTCAGCGCTTTGCCAGGCGCCGGCCGGACGCATTGCTGGATGCTTCGTGGTCGCGGGCGCCGGCAATTCTTCATGGATTGGTAAAATGCGCGCAAAATAACCGAACGCGAAGATCGCCGCCGCGGTAATGGCGAGCGTGATCGCGACCTCTCCGATCGAAGGATAGTAAGTTTCCCAGTGACGCACCCGCAGCCCGATGACCGCCACATTAAGCCGATGAAGCAAGATACCGCCAAGGATGAACGCGCACGCCCAGGCAAGAGCGCGCCGGCTCGCGCGCGCTTCGGGCATCATCAGCAGCGCCAGCGGAACCAGCAGTCCAAAACCGATTTCGATCCAGAATGAAACGGCAAACCATGAAGGAGCGAACATGGCGTCAGTCGCGCCCCGATAAAACAGATCGCCCATCTGAAAAGCGAGAAACAGCCCGACAAGCCACATTTCGATTTTGGCCAGTCCCGCAAGCAAATCCATTCTCGGCGTAAATCCAAGCCAGCGACTGGCGGCAAGGTGTTCGAGAATCGCCATTGCCGGGCCCGCCATCATTGCGGAGAACAAATACAGCAGCGGCAAATTATCCGACCACCAGAGCACGTTGATCTTGTGTGGAATGAGCGTCATCAGCGTTCCCAGAGAAGACTGATGCAAGTGCGACAACGTGATGCCGAGCAGCATGATCGGAATATAGATCGCACGAATAATGCGGTATGCGCGCGTCCAACCCGCCTCTTCCGCCGGCACCTGCGCAAACTCCAGAGCAAGCACGCTCAGGTATAGAAACGCGCACCAGCCTACTTCGTAAAGCGCAGACGTCGGCGCCCACGAAATCAGAACCATCCAAACCATCCATGGCCGGCCAAGCTCCACCATCAGCATTGTGATCGCGCTCGCATAGCAGAGAAAAGCCATGAGCACCGCCGGACGCAGGAACCCGTGATACCGCTCGACGCCGAAGATCTCGACGAGTGCAGTCATGGTGAACCCCACGCCGCCAACCGCGATCATGGTCATGATGCCGTAACCGACCCACCAGCCCCACGGATACGCATTGTTAATATTGGCGATGGAGCCGATACCGGTTGCGAATCGCACGAATCCGAACACAGCACCGATCGCAATGACTGCCAGCAGCGATTTATCCCACCAGGTAAGTCGAATACGCCAGTTCATTGCTCATTCCTTTCCATTTCGGTCGCAGCTAAAGCCATCGGATTCGGATATTTTCTCGCCAAGACACAAAGGCGCAAAGCATGTCCTGAGCAAGGTCGAAGGGTTCGGAAATTTGTATTTTCTCTTGGCGTCTTTGCGCCTTTGCGAGAGATTCTTCCGAGCGCATTTCCGGCTAATGCGCTTTATGTTCCCCCTCCGCTCGTTCGTGGCACATGCGCCGGCGTACGATCCAGTTGAGCGCGCCGAACACCCCATACAACACGGCAAACACGGGCGCGGTCATTCGCAGCCAGCGGTGCGTCAGGTCCGGCATCGGCGCCTTCGGCAGTCCGGTGACGTAGCCGATCTGCTCGAAAGGCACCGATGAAAGATGCAGCACGCTGGTGCCACCGACTTCTTCCAGGCCATAGATCTCCGGGATGTACGTGCCGGGCGCCTCGGCGATTCTCTTCTTTGCCTCGGCAACCATGTCGTCGCGATCGCCGAACGAGATTGCGCCGGTCGGGCATACCGTCGCGCATGCCGGTTGCAGGTTGGCTTCGAGGCGATCGGCGCAAAACGTGCACTTGTGAATTTTCGGCGCGAAGCTGTCGTAGTCATACTTCGGAATGATGAACGGGCATGCCTGCATGCAGGCGCGGCAGCCGATACAGCGCGATTCGTCGAACACCACGGGACCGAGGTCTGTTTTGAACATAGCCGTGGTCGGACACGCGGAGGCGCAAGCCGGCTGCTCGCAGTGCATACACAGCTGGCGGCCAAAAACCCAGTCCGGCTTTTCACCCTGGACGATCTCGTTGAACGTAATCAGCGTGTAATTGTTCGCATCGAGATCCCGCGGATTCTGATAGCCTTCACCAGCGAAAAACTCCGTATGGTCTTCCGGCCGATCGTTCCACGATTTGCACGCAACCATGCAGGCCCGGCATCCGATGCAGCGGGTGTTGTCCTGAATCATTGCTTTGGGCTTGACTGTCGATGTGCTCATTTACAGGTCCCTTTGCCTTTGCGTCTTGGTGCAAAATTCTCAAACACCGATTTTCATCACGAACACCCAGTCCGCCAGAGCCGGAATCATTTCTCGCGAAGGCGCAAAAGCGCGAAGGAAAGAAAGATTTTCCGAACTTTGCGCCTTGGCGCCTTTGCGAGAGACATTCCGAAATTCTCTTGCGGCTTTGCCACGCTGGATTCGCGTCATTCGTGGTGATTCATCCGGTTGTCGATAATTCTGCGCTCCCCGCTAAACCGATGCGCTACTCTTTTTTCTGAGATTGCAGAGAAACACTTTCGTCTCCGGAATTTTCGAGTTCGGATCGCCCACGCTTGCGGTGAGATCATTGGCAACGTCGCCGTGGACGATACCCGCCCAGCCCCAGTGCCACGGAAGCCCGATCTCGTCGATCATCCGGCCCTCGATGAAAAATGGTTGAAAGCGTTCGGTCACGAGCGCGTAAACCTCGATGGAGCCGCGCGCGCTGCTGACGATCACGCGATCGCCCGTCTTGATGCCCTTGCGTCCCGCCAGATCCTTGCCGATTTCGACGAAAGCGCTCGGCACCAGGCCGACGAGCCACGGCATATTGCGGCTCATCGCGCCGGTTTGCCAGTGCTCCGAAACACGGTACGTCGTCGCGACGATCGGAAAATTCTCGACAGTGCCGTACCGGTCGAATTCTGTGGATTGCCAGACTTCGGCGCAGGGACTCGACTGTATTTTCGAGAACGGATTTTTGACCGGACTTTCCACCGGCTCGTAGTGCTCGGGAAACGGACCGTCGGCAAGATCCGGCGAGTAGAGGTGGCCGACGCCCGACGCGTTCATAATGAACGGATTCATCTCACCCGGCGGCATGGCGCCATCAGGGACGTCGCCTTCCCATGCTTTCTTCTCGGCATCCCAGCGAATGACCCATTTGCGCGGATTGAACGGCTCGCCTTTGCGATTGACCGACGCGCGGTTGTAAAGAATGCGCCGGTTCATCGGCCAGACCCATGCCCATTTGGGATAAAGCCCGATCCCGTTCGGCGCATCCGTCATTTCACGTCGCGCGGCGAGATTGCCGTCCTCCGTGAAGCTGCCGCAGTAAATCCAGTTGCCCGACATGGTACTGCCGTCGTCGCGCAACTGTGCGAAGCCGGCCACCTGCTTGCCCGCGGCAAACGTCTTTCCGTCTTTATCCGTCACGTCGGTGAGGTAGCGTCCGTTCAGCTCGCGCGTGACACGTACCGGGTCCGGATGGTCGCCGTAATCCCACGCGAGGTTGCGAATCGGGTCGGGAAATGCGCCGCCCTTTTCATAAACGCGCTTCACCGCCTTTGCGAGGCCGTCGACGATATCGAGATCAGGTCGGGAGTCGGCGATCGGCTTCACCGCCTGCTGGCGCCACTGCACCCAGCGGCCGCTGTTGACGATGCTGCCCTCTTTCTCGACGCCGGAACAAGCGGGCAGAACGAACACCTCAGTCGGGATGCGCGAAGAGTCGGCGTCCGGCCGCTTCCAGAAGCTCGCCGTTTCATGCTCGAATAAATCCGCGACGACAAGCCACTCGAGCTTGTCCAGCCCGGCGCGGATCAGACGCGCATTCGCGCCGCCGACGGCCGGATTCTGGCCAAAGCAGAAAAGCCCCTTCACGTCCCCCGCGAGCATCGCATGCGTGAGCGCCAGAAAGGCGTAGCCCTGTCCCTGAAACCCGCCGCCGAGTTTCGGCAGGTAATCGAACCCGAAATCATTGTCGCTCGTGGCGTGCTCGCCCCACCATGCTTTCAGCAGACTGACCACATATTTCGGGGTGTTCTGAAGCCAGTTCGCACTGCTCGACGGATCCATGCTGGTGGGCGTAACGCGTGAGAGATAGCTTTTCAGGTCTGCATCGGCCTCGACCGGCAGCCGCAGATAGCCAGGCAAGCCATCGAAGTTCAGTCCCTGATCCGTGGAGCCCTGCACGTTGGATTCGCCGCGCATCGCATTGACACCGCCGCCGGCAATCCCGATGTTGCCGAGGAGAAGCTGAAGGATCGCATAGGATCGGATGTTCTGCGTGCCGTGGCTGTGCTGCGCCGTTCCCATCGCGTAGAGCCACGTGCCGGCGCGGTCCGGCGCGAATGTCGAAGTGTAGAGATCGCAGACCTTGACGTAATTTTCCTCGGGCGTTCCGGTGATCCGGCAAACGGAATCAATGTCGTATCTGGAAAAATGCTGCTTCAACAACTGGAAGACACAGCGCGGATTCTTGAGGCTCGGGTCGCGGCGCGGCTGGCCCTTGGCGTCGACCGCGAACGCCCACTTCGATTTATCGTATTTACGGGTTTTCGGGTCGTAGCCGGCGAACAGACCTTCGCTGAAGTTGTAGTCCTCGCCCACGATCCACGAAGCATTCGTGTACTCGCGCACGTATTCTTCATGAATCCGGTTGTGCTCCAGGGCGTAGTTGATCATGCCGCCGACAAAAGCGATGTCGGTCCCCGAGCGTAATTTGGCAAATACATCGGCAATCGAGCTGGTGCGATTGAACCGCGGGTCGACGTGGAGGATATAGGCGCCCCGTTCTTTGGTGCGCCTCAGCCAATTCATTGCAATCGGATGATCCTCTGCCGGATTTCCGCCCATGATCAGAACGACATCCGCATTGATCATGTCGTTCCAGTGATTCGTCATCGCGCCCCTGCCGTAGGAGGCCGCCAGACCGGCGACCGTGGAGCTGTGTCAGAGCCGCGCCTGGTGCTCGAGATACACCAGGCCGAGTGACCGCATGAATTTGACCAGAGCGTACGCTTCCTCGTTGTCGAGCGCCGAGCCGCCGAGACAAGCGATTGCCTCGGTGCGATTTACAGTGCGGCCGTTGACGGATGTCTGGAAGCTCTTGTCGCGGGTCTCCTTGACTCGCGCTGCGATCCGCTCGAACGCCCAGTCCCAGCTCTTCTCTTCCCACCCCTTTCCGTTCGGGGCGCGATAGAGAACTTTCTGCAACCGCCGCGTGTTGTTGACGACCTGAATGCCGGAGGCGCCCTTGCTGCACAACGTCCCTTCGCTGATTGGATGATGCGGGTCGCCTTCTATATTGATGACGTGGCCGCCGCGCGTCGAGACGACCTGGCCGCAGCCGACTCCGCAGAAGGGGCAAACCGTTGTCGTGTTTGTCGCGCCCCGGGTCTTGAGCGGCGGAATGGCCGGCGCGCACCCTGCTTGTGACAACGCGCCGACTGCCACAGCTCCGGTGGTAAGTCCCTTGAGGAACTGCCGCCGCGTCGGCTGTGATGGCGAACTTTCTGTTTCGTCCTCGCGATCGTCGTTCATCTCATTTTCTCCTCGAGATTGGCCCGAGCGGGTTTCTCATTCCATCTAAGGCTTTGAAATCCCGTCACCGCCCGTTTGCCTGGGTCTGCGGTGTACCCTTGCCGTCGCGCAGCGCTATCTGCCCTTTCCTGGAGAAATCCACCGACTCGCCGAGAATCCGCGCAGCCTCCTGCGGGGCATGAAAGCCGGTTGAATTTTCCGCCTCGACAAAATCCAGATAGAATTGCGCCTTGCGCTGAAAGGTTTGTGCTGGTGCAAGCTCGGCGTCGGTTTTTCCAGCGCTCTTTGCCGCTTTGAGATCCTTGATCAGATCCATCAACGCATCCATCGCCACATTGCGCAGCTCGAAAGTACGTTCCTGAATTGTTTCGACCCGGGCCTTGAGCTCCTCCTCCGGCCACTTGTGGCAGGTCTGGCAAGCGCGATTGATGTTGAGCACCGGGCTGCGCACGTGGTGATCGCTGATTTTGAGAGCGCCTTCGCGCTTGTAAGGCATATGGCAGTCCGCGCACGTTACGCCCGATCGCGCGTGAATGCCCTGGTTCCACAGCTCGAATTCCGGATGCTGAGCTTTCAGAACGGGAGCGCCGGTGTCGGCATGGGTCCAGTCCTTGAACTGCGCCTCGTCGTAGTAGGCCTGAATCTGTTCGACCCTGAGCCCCTTCGCCCAGGGATAGACGAGTCGCTTCTCCGGTCCCTTGAAGTAGTACTCGACATGGCACTGGCCGCAAACGTAAGCGCGCATCTCCTGCCGCGTCGCCTGCTTGTTCACGTCGTAATCTTTGACTCCCTGTGAAGCTTTGTAATCGCGAATGCCCTCGATGAAACCGGGACGGGTCACGCGCAACTGCATGTTCACCGGATCGTGGCAATCAATGCATGAAACCGGATGCGAGACGAGCTTGCGCGCTTCGGTGAAAGGCATCTGGTTGAACTTCTCGAAGCCTTTGATGAGATCGCCGTTGCCGGCTTTCCTGTAGGGCACATACACCGAGGCGTGGCACTGAATGCAGGTGCCCGGCTGTTTAACGACCTGCTGGCGTTCGGTGAAAGTCTGATCGTCGAGCATGTAAGCGTGGCCGCGCTCCTCGCGAAAATCCTTCGCAAAAGCATATCCCGCCCACATCACCTTCAAGCGCGGATCTTCTTCGATTTTTGACTGAGCCACGACCGAGCGCGGGTCGACCTTGGTGGGCGTATGCGGTAAGGCTTCGCTGCCGCCGTAGCGCGTGCGCACCTGATCCACTGTCCGCAGATAATCATCGTATTGCAGCGGGAAATTTTTCCCCCATACAGCCGGATCATCGATATCGTCGGTCAGCTCGACGACGCGATAGAACGGGTTGCGCGCTTCCTGCTTGCGCTCGAAGATATTCATCAGCAGCGCAACGGCAACGATGGTGATGAGGACGGCCGCTCCGACAAACAGGAAAAACAGTCGCCGGCGCCGACGCGCAGAACCGTCACTTTCAACAGCCTGAGCCATAGATCATCCTCGATTCAAATTGTTCCTGGTCTCTTCACTGCAGATGCCCCACCGAGCTGTGGCATCGAAGACAAGCGAGCCGTTCTCCGCTGGACTCCCGATGCGTCCCTTCAACGGCGTCGACGATCTCTCCGTGGCAATTGCGGCACGCTTGTTCGGTGATCGCCCGGCTGTGCGGTTTGATCTGAATGTTGTCTTCGAAACCGCCCGTTGTGAAATGGAATGAATGCCAGAAGCCGTTGGAGGCCTTCGTGGCATATTTGCCGATCAAATTCGCTGGAGTATGGCAGCTGTTGCAGGTTGCGACAGAACGGTGGGAGGACTTCACCCAGCCGTCGTATTGTTCGCGCATGACATGGCAATTAGCGCACGCGGCCGGATCGTCGGTCATGTACGACCATCCATGAGCGTAGGCGAAAGTGTATACGCCAACCCCGATGGCGATCCCCATGAGAATTCCGACAAGTACCCCGTGAATCGGACCAACTTTCATCCGGTATCGCAGCAGACGTGAATTGTGGCGACATTACCGAATGCCGCACGATCGGGGTATTGGACTTTGGTCCAACGGGAGGGAAGGAAAAGTGTCGAGGGTCGAGGGAGAAGGGCAAGACAAGGGACGAGGGAAAAGTGTCGAGGGGAAACAGGTTCTAGTGTACTGTCTCTTAAATCGGGGCGCTTATCCTACGACGTAACATCATCATGATGAATAGAATTACCGCTCAAGCAGGGCTTTTTTGTTCACCACGAAGCGCACGAAGGACACGAAGAACAGACAATCGGATTGAAAAAAGCACCGGATCTTAATGATTTTTCTTCCTTCGTGCTCTTCGTGTCCTTCGCGGTGATATCCTCGATCTCGATTGATGACGGATTTCGATAAAGTACCAACAGTTGCGAGACAGTACACTAGCTCCCGATACTCGACCCCGAGGCTTCTCCTTCGCCCCTGCTCGCTTCAAAGCGGCGTGCAGGATCCGAACAAAACGAACGCGCCGTCGCGATTCACGAGCGTGGCCGAGAAAGTTCCGTCTTCCTGATCGAGCACGAAGGTCCATCCGAATTCCAGTTCCTTGCCCTGAAAGAGAATTTGTTTTTCGGTCACATCCATCGAAACGATCGGCGTCGTCCGCCTGGGGCCGCCGATGGTTTTTTTTGTGAAATCGATGCGCATGAACGGAGGAGCTCCCATCTCGGACGCTCGCCCCCTCGTGCAATCCTGCCCCGGCGTACAATCCAGTGCGTCAATGGTAGCGCAAATCAGTGGCTTGGAGCCGTCGAAATCCCCGGCATAGCTCGGCGCGGGAGTTGTAAACGCGAACCCGGCCACAATCAGTGCGAATACTATCTGCACAACAACCTTCAGGCGTGGGAACGCTGATCTATGATCGATTGAACTTCGAATCCGCATCACGGGTTCTCCTTTGCTTTCCTTACTTGATCGTATAGCCGCGGCCTTCCATGCATGCTCCGTACGCACGATAAAACGTATGGATCATTTCCTGCTGCTGCCCGACGGCTTGCTGGTTACGTGCATCGCGCGCCTGTCGCTCCCGTCGCCCGCCGACCATCGTCCCTGCGATGGCGCCGATCCCTGCGCCAGCGCCTGCATCGCCAGCGATCGCCCCGATGGCAGCACCTCCGGCAGCACCACGAAGTGAGCCGCGCACCCGTTCCCCGCCTCCAACCGCCGGCCCGGTCTCCTGCGGCACCGGAGCCGAGGCAACCGCCGCCGGGTCGATACCGGTATTCTGGCGCGCCCAGCTGTAGCACTGTGAATCGTCTTTACTCTGCTGTGCCGCGCTCTGTCCTTTCGCCGGGTAGACGATCGGCTTCTGCGCTTGTGCCGCAAACGCGATCGATAAGACTGCCAGACCTGTCGCGATCTGGATTTTATGCTTCATAACGTTCCTCCTCATGCGAAGTGATCCGCATCTCTCTGGTTAATTCCCCTTCATCTTCCCATGCGCCGGTCGTACGCGCGCGAGATGTCGCTCGCCAGTCTCGAGTCGCCGCCCTGAGGTCCGCGCGCTGAAATCTCTACGCGAACGCTGCCGTCCGCCTGAGTCGCCAGTGTGACAGTGACATTGCGGCTATCGTTTGCGCCCGTGATGATGCCGCGCGCGCGATCTTCGGACTGAATGCGTACCCCGACATCCTGCACCGCACCGACGGCCGCGCTCCACGACCGGTCGAAGCTGCTGGGCTGCGTCACCGGCACATAGGCCGGAGCCGGCGCGTAGCAACCGGTGAGTCCGCTGGATGCCGCGGCGACAGCAACCCCAGAGCAGAGGATGGCCGCCAGAACTTTCTTTTTCATCATGCTTGCTCCTGCTTCTTTACTCTCGCTTGCCATAGCCGCTTACGAGCCGCGCAACCAGGACTGCGAGGAAAAGCTGGCCTCCGACGGCTTCGACGATGACCAGACCGCGCGCGATTTCCGTGCGCGGCACGATATCGCCGTAACCGAGCGTCGCCAGCGTGACAAAACTGAAATAGAGCGCCGTCATGCGCGTGAACTCAGGGCCAGCGGAAAAACTTCCCGGCGCGATCTGCTGAACGACCCAGTAAAAGAGACCGAAAAAAATCCCGGCGAGCATATAGGCGCTGAGCGCCGCATAAACATGCTCCGCGTCGATCGACTCTCCGCTCATGGCAAACCGCAGTCCCACCGCGGCTGCAAAAAACCCGATCGCCGCCCACAGACCGAGGGTCATAACGGACAGCGCCGGATGATCGAACCACGCAGTGACTTCGCGTGCCAGCCACACGACCATGGTCACAACGAGCAGAACACGGCGATTCGGCGCGGCCCGCACCGGCATGACGGCGGCAACCAGGTTGGCCGCCAACAGTAACTCGATCAAAGCCCCTTTGAACTCGAGAGCCGTTAGCACGGGTGCCGCGATCATCGTGAGAAGCAGCGTGTAAAACAGGATCGTGTAGCGGCGGCACAGGTAACTGCTACCAAGTGTTTGCAAGCCCGACATTGGGTACCCCGCGACTTCGCTCATTGGCGCCGGGTTTCTAGCCTCCCGTTCGTGAAGCAAAGTGCTCCGTCGATTCGGCGATCACATGCGCAACCGGAATGATCGCGAGACACGCCGCAAAGACAATCCACGTATGCGCAGCGGGTCGCGCATGCTCCAGCGCGCCGGCGACGGCCACGGAAATGACAAAACAGTTCATGAGCCACTGTTCGTGAACGCCTGGAAAACCGCTGGAACGTATCGCTTCCCACTTTTGAAAGAGGGTGATTGAGGGGGATTTCCTGAAAAGTATCGCAGCACGCAACCGGGAAAATCTCGCCCTATAGCTCTTTTTCAAATAAGGGAATGAAGATCCGCAAACTCCATCGACGCTTTCCATGCCAGTGCGATCTGGTGAAGATATTGGCGATCACTAAAAATACCGGCGGTCGGCATCGCTGATCAGAGTACGCAGGTGTTTCGCGAGGAATGTGCAGGCGTTGCGATAGAAAGTCATTGCGAATGCCGGCCTGTCGGCCAGCAGTTTTTCCAGGCGATCGAACGGGATGCGCAAAACATTGCTCGCTTCTTTCGCCCGGGCTGAACCGGGCCGCTGCCCGCGCCTGAAAAACGCGACTTCTCCAAGCGCCTGTCCGCTTCCAATCGTTACCACTGCCATTTCTTTTCCGCTCGGCACCATGTCTACGGTACCCATGTCGACGATGTAGACCGCGTCAGCCTCGTCTCCCTCGTTGAACACGAGCTCCCCCTGACGGAACTTTTTTTCCTCGGCGATCGCCGCGAGCCGCGAGAGATCGTCGTTTGTGCCGTCGGCGAAGAGGTAAATCCTTTTGAGCAATGTCTCTTTATCCATTACGGCTCCTTTAGCATCGCGCGCGCTGCGAAACGGGTCGGACGTTTAAAAGGCTGGAACTGATCGAACGATTTTGAACGATTCCGTTGGTTATGGATTCCACCCACCGCCGAGCGCGCGGTAGAGCTGGACCATCGAATTCACCTGGTCGCCGCGAGTGCGGGCCAGCAGTAACTCCTGATCATACAGATCCTGGTCGGCGATCAAAACCTCGAGGTAGTTCGCCAGTCCCGCGTCGTACCGCTGGCGTGCAAGGGTTGCTGCCTCCTGCAGCGCCGCGACTCCCTGCTCCTGCTCGACGCGTACTGCTTCGAATCTGTCAATGCTCACGAGCGCATCGGACACTTCGCGGAAGCCGTTTTGCGCAGCCTTATCGTACTGAGCCAGCGCCTGATCGAACCGAGCCTTGGTCGCTTCGAAATTCGATAAGATCCGCCAACCCTGAAACAGGGGTTGCACGAGACCGCCGGAAACGGACCAGATGGCCGCGCGCTTGTCGGCTATGTTCGAGAACTCATGAGCTTGACTGCCGAGCACCGAGTTGAGCGAAAAAGTCGGAAAGAAGAGCGCCTTCGCGGCGCCGATGTTGGCGTTTGCGGCGACCAGTAATTGTTCTGCGCTCTGCACGTCCGGCCGGCGTTCCAGCAGCGTAGCCGGTAATCCCGCCGGCACCGCCGGCGGTTGATATTGTTCCGTCAGGAGCGCGCCGCGCGCAATCGGTCCGGGATTGCGCCCGATCAGGTAATTGATGAGGTTTTCCTGAATCGTGATCCGGCGCTCGAGGTCCGGAATCACCTGCGCCGTGCGCGAGCGATTGGCAATCGCCTGATTCAGTTCGAGCCGGTTGGAAACGCCTCCACCGAGTCTATTCCTGTAAAACTGAATGGTTTCGTCGTTGACTCCCACTGTGCGCCGCGAAATTTCCAGCTCCAGGTCGAGTTCGCGGAGCGTGAAGTAGTTTTGCGCGATATCGCCGACCAGAGTGATGTACACCGCGCGTCGATCCGTTTCGCTCGCGTAGTATAGCGCCGTCGCTGCTTCTGCCTGCCTGCGAATCCTGCCGAACACGTCCAGTTCCCACGTGATGCCGAACCCGATGATCCAGTTTTGGAAGCTGCGGCTCGATCCCAGGGATTGCGATGGATCCGTGGATGTGGATACCTGCTCCGCGGTCCCGCCGGAATTGAAACTGATCTGGGGATACAGAAACGACCGCGTCACGCCGATCTGGGCGCGCGATTCCTCTACCCGCGCCGCGGCCGTGCGCAAGTCGTAATTGTTCGTCAGTCCTATGCGGATCAGATCCTGGAGCACCGGATCACGGAACAGCTCCCACCACGGCAGATCCGCAAGAGAGTCTGCCCCGGGCCCGCCTGTTGCAGACCGGTAGTTATCCGGAACCAGAACGTTTGGCCGGAGGTAATCCGGACCGAGCGTGCATCCGGCAAGAAAGAGAGCCGGCAGAACTAATAATTTACCGCGAAGCGCAGGAACGATCGGGATTTTCGATTTTCGATTACTGTAGCTGCAATTTTGCGCGGCTTGCGCAAATTTTCCGGCTTTCGGATTCGGATTTTCTCTTGCCAAGACGCCAAGGCGCAAAGCATACGCTGAACAAGGTCGAAGGGTTCGGAAATGTTTTCTTTCCTTTGCGTCTTTGCGCCTCTGCGAGAGATGATTGCGGGTTTGCTTGCGGCTTTGCCGCTCCGGGTCCTTTGTGCCCTTTGTGGTGAAAAAAATTTTCCTCAATAGCGACGGCATCGCCACGATGAATGCAGGTCCCATCAATGGGCTCCCTCATGCGTCGGTACGGGAGCGATAATTGGAGTGGGATCCTTTTTCTTTCTCCCCAATCCCTCGACGAACGCGAAGTTCCCGGGGATTAGAAAAACGCCTAGTGCCGTTGCCACCAACATTCCCCAAAAGACCGCGGTTCCCATGACGTTCTGAGCGCCGGCGCCGGCGCCGCTCGCGATCATCAGCGGCACCACGCCAAGGATGAAAGCAAAGGCGGTCATGAGGATCGGACGGAAACGTAAGCGCGCCGATTCCAGCGCGGCCTCTTCGAACGACATCCCCTCTTCGTGTTTTGCCTTTGCGAATTCCACGATAAGAATCGCGTTCTTCGCGGCAAGTCCGATCAGCATGATGTTGCCGATCTGGACGTAGACGTTGTTGTCGTATCCCAGCAGCCAGCAGCCGAAGAACGAGCCTAATGCCACCATTGGCGATCCCAGCAAGACCGCCCAAGGAAGTCGCCAGCTCTCATACATTGCGGCGAGCAGCAGGAATACGAAGACAATCGCCATGATGAAGGTCGGTCCCGCCGGGGGCGCGACTTTTTCCTGATAAGAGAGGCTCGAATACGCAAAGCCCATTTCCTTCGGCATCGTCTGCTTGAAAACGTCCTCTAAAGCGGCCAGGGCCTGGCCGGAAGTAAAGCCACGCGCCGGCACGCCGTTGATTTCCACCGAGCGAAACAGGTTGAAACGATTAGTCACTTCAGTCCCGCTTTCGGACGTTATCGTCACCAGCGTGGAGAGCGGAATCATCGCGTTGTTGGCCTGGCTGCGGACATAGATGTCGCCGATATCCTTGGGTTTGCGGCGATAATCCGCGTCTGCCTGAACGTACACCCGATACAACCGGCCGAACCGGTTGAAGTCATTGACGTAACTTCCGCCCATGACAGCGGAGAGCGCCTGGAACACGTCATTGATGGGCACTCCCATTTTCCGCGCCTTGTCGCGGTCGAGATCCACCTTCACCTGCGGATAGCGAGGATCGAACGAAGTAAACAGATTGGCGAGCTCGGGGCGTTTGCGCGCAGCTTCCAGAAACTGTCGTGAGAAGTCGCCGAGCTTCTGAACACTCAGAGAGCCGCTCCGGTCCTGGAGAAGGAAGTTGAAACCCGCGGACGCACCGAATCCGGAAATCGTCGGAATATTGAAAGGAAAGATGATTGCTTCGGGAATTTTGACCAGCTTCGGCTGGAGTGCGGCCATCATCCCTTTAACGTGCAGGGCTTCACCGTGACGCTCATCCCACGGTTTGAGGCGGACGAAAATCGTCCCGAAATTCGTCTGATACGTGCTCGTCACGACACCATAGCCGCCAATCGTCGTGAACGAATCGACGCCTTCCGTTTTCTGCAGAATCTGTTCGACTTGCGACAACACCCTGCTGGTACGTTCGAGGGACGCTGCCGGCGGCAGCGTGACGTTAACGCCGAAAATTCCCTGGTCCTCTTCGGGAATGAATCCGGCGGGCAGCGAGCTCCCAAAAATGCCGGCACCCACGATGACCGCGCCGATAATCACGATGGTAATGACGGAGCGCCGAACCAGCAGCCGCGACCCGCGCACGTACGCATTTGTGGATTTTTCAAAAACGCGATTGAAGCCGCCGTAAAACTTGCCGAGGAGACCGCGCGAGGGTTTGGGCGGGCGCAGGAACATCGCGCAAAGCGCCGGCGAAAGCGAAAGAGCGCTGAAGGCGGAGAGCAGGACGGAAATTGCAATCGTGAGCGCAAACTGCTGGTACATGCGCCCGGTGAGGCCGCCCAGAAACGCCACCGGCACGAAAACCGCCGAAAGAATCAACGCGATCCCTATGACAGGGGCGGAGACTTCTTTCATCGCCTGAATCGTCGCATCTTTGGGGGTCATGCCGTGCTCGAGGTGGTGCATGACCGCCTCCACCACGACGATCGCATCATCGACGACAATTCCGATGGCCAGGACGAGACCGAACATCGAAAGCGTATTTACGGAGAACCCCAGCAAGGGAAAAAAGATGAACGTGCCGATCAGCGACACCGGAACGGTAATGAGCGGGATGATGGTTGCACGAAAGTTTTGCAGGAAGATAAAAACGACGATCGTCACGAGGACGATGGCTTCTAAAAACGTGTGGACGATTCCGTCGATGGATGCTTCGACCGCCGGTGTCGTGTCATAGACGATTTTGTAGTCCATGTCCGGCGGAAAAAGCCCCTTGGCATTGGCCATGGTTTCGTAAATCGCCTTGGAAGCCTGGAGCTGGTTCGCGCCCGGCAACAAATACACGGCCATCGTTCCCGAGGCCTTGCCGTTGAGCCGCCCGAAAGAATTGTAATCCTGAGAGCCAAGCTCCGCCCTGCCGATATCTTTAATCTTGATCTGCGCGCCGGTCCCGGTCTGGCGGAGAATGATGTTCTCGAACTCTGCGGGATTCACGAGCCGTCCCGGCGCGCTCACCGTATAGGTGAACTCCTGGTCTTTCGGTGACGGCGCCATTCCAACACGGCCGGCGGGCGCCTGCAGGTTCTGTTCCTTGATTGCGGAGACTACGTCGGACGGTGTCAGCGCGAGTTGCGCCATCCGGTCGGGATGCAGCCAGATGCGCATGCCGTAATCCGAACCGCCAAACAGATCGACCTGTGCGACGCCGGGAATACGCAGGATCTGGTCGCGAAGATTAATACCGCAGTAGTTGATCAGAAAGTTCGCGTTATAGCTCTCCTTCGGCGAGTAGAGCGAGATCAGCATCAGGATGCTGGGACTCTGCTTTTTCACCGTGACTCCCTGAGCCACGACTTCCTGCGGGAGCCGCGCCTGCGCCGAAGATACGCGGTTCTGAGTCAGAACGTTTGACGTATCCTGGTCCACGCCGACTTCGAAATTGACGTCCAGCTGCATGCGCCCGTCGCTGGTGTTCGACGATTTCATGTAAATCATCTTGTCGACACCGTTGACTTCCTGCTCGATAGGAGTCGCCACCGATTGCTCGACTGCAATCGCCGAGGCGCCGGGATACGTGGCCGTGACCCGGATCGTCGGCGGCGCGAGAAACGGATACTGCTCGATGCTGAGACCCTTCAATGCGAAAAGTCCCATCAAAACAATGATGATCGAGATGACGATTGCGACGATAGGCCTGCGAATGAAAAAAAATGCCATGGCTATCCTTTCGCATCCTCGCGCTTTTCCGGAATCGACGCGCTGGGCGCGACAGGAACTTCTACTTGCGCGGGAGCCGTCTTCGCGACGACTTTGATGCCAGGCCGCACCTTTTGAATTCCCTCGACGATCACTTTTTCGCCGGGCTTCAACCCGCCTTCGATGACCCAGAGATTCCCGACCCGATCACTCGCTTTCACCATCCGCTGGTCCACCGTGTTATCGGCTTTCACGACCATGACACTGTAGAGACCTTGAATCTCCTGAACCGCGAGCTGGGGAACGAGCAATGCGTTGTCTTTGTAATCAGTTACGAAGCGCGCGCGGCCATACTGGTTGGGACGCAATATCTTTTCAGGATTCGGAAATTTGAACTGCCCGGTCAGTGTTCCCGTGGTCGGGTCGATAGCGCGTTCGACTGCGTCCAGGCGGCCCTTGTGCGGAAACACGGTTCCATCCGCAAGGATCAGCTCGACACCGAACTTGCCGACCTTGTCGGCCTCTTTGCCGCGCCGCGCGATTCTCAGATATTCCGATTCAGAGATGGCGCAGCGAAACAGAATCGGATCGACCTGCGAAACAGTGGTGAGCACCGCGGTCTCGCCGCGGCCGACGAGCGCTCCAACTTTCTGTTTGGTGGTACCGATGATCCCGTCGGTGGGTGATGTAATCGTCGTGTATGCCAGATCGAGTTTCGATTTCGAGACCCTGGCGTCGTTGGCAGCAACCTGAGACTGGGCCGCTTCGTGCGCGGAAACCGCGTTGTCCAGCTCCTGTTGGCTTACCGCCTGCACCTTAGCAAGCGGCGTCAACCGGTTTACATCGTTTTTCGTTTTGTCGAGCCGCGCATGGGCGGTACTGAGATTCGCCCTCGCCTCGGACAGAGCTGCTTCGAAGGGCTGGGGATCGATCCTGTACAAGAGCTGTCCTTTCTTGACGAACGAGCCCTCGGTAAAGTTCACGGAAACAAGATAGCCTTCGACGCGCGGACGGATCTCGATATCTTCCGAGCCGAGTGTCTGACCCGGCAACTCGGTGTAAATCGGCACGTCCCTCTGCACGACGGGAGCAACCTGAACTTCCGGTGGTGGCGGTGGTGGCGGCGGGGTCTTTTCAGAGCAGCTAAGCGCAGTGATCAGAACGGCGCACACAAATAGCGCCGCAAAACTTCGCGAGAAACCCGCTTTGCTCGACCTGGCAAAATCGAAATTCACATTACCCTCCGGACCGAGACGCTCTGCTGGATCATAGTTTGGTCGTTTAGTCGTACTAGAATGGCTCACGTTGAGTATATTGGACCTTAGTCCAATCGTTGCCGTTATCCCGGTGAACGGCTGATCAGGCGCTCTGCGTCGCCGCGATAAAGCGAACGAGCTGGAACGATTGTGAGGTAACGGCAGGCTGGCCAGTTTACTTCGACTTCTTCAGCTCTACGTCGAGCCCTTCCGATCCGAGATTGAACATCCGCCCCTTTACGCTCGATACGAGAATTACCGTCACCCCATTCTTGTTTTGTATCGTCGCGCGACCTCCGTCGGCGGCCGACGAATTATCCGTGGTCTTCTGATAATTGCCGGCGAAATCTTCCAGCTTATCCAGGTTGAAAACCTCGCCGGACAATTCCGTTGCCGCAAGCCGCGGATCAACGCCGCGCAATAAGCCGCGAGCCTGAAAGGTAAACGCATAACTACTCCCGCCGAACGTAAGCACGCCATCGCCCCATGAAAGACCGACGCCTTCCGCCACGGATCGGCGGATGATCTTGATGGTCCCGACCGGATCCTGGGCAACGGTTGAGGAAACCTGCGCGAGTAGAAGGCTCCCCGCAATTGTGCAAGTAAGTAATAAACGAGCCATCCCGCGATTACTCAAAGCCGAACTCAGCCGGGAGAAATAACAATTTATGAAAGTCATTCTGATATCCGATTCAGCGGAAAAAAATTGTGAGACAATCCGTGGCTTTCGTAATGCTGCCAGATCCGAAACCGGCGAGGTTTGCAGGTTCGGCAGGCGCTCACCAGATTCGCAGCGGAACCCAGCGGGAAAGTATTTCCCGGTGCGTTCCCAGGAGCTTCATCCTGTCGAGGGCTTCGTTGACGGCGAAACGCAGCGACTCGTCGTCTTTTCGAAGAGCCCATCCAATCGGCTCCTTGGTTAAGGGCCAGTACAAGCCGATAAGATCCCTGTCATTCGACCTGCCTGCGACCCGCCAAACCGTGGGAGCATCGTGGATGAAAACCACGATATCGGCCTTTCGCAGCGCTTCGAGACCGCCTTCGATGCTCGGTTCCGGCGTTAACATTGCCTTTGGGAAAAACGCTCGCGCGGCTTTCTCTCCCGTAGTGCTTTCAACGTAACCGACCTTTCCGGTAACGTTCGAAAACGCATCAATATTTGAAAACGATCCCCTGTCTCGACTTCGCACGAGCGCCATCTGGCTGATTTCGGCGTAAGGATTCGCAAAAGTAACAAGGCTAAGGCGCTGCTGCGTAATTGTCATGCCCGACATGATGATGTCCACTTCATCGGCCAGAAGAGCCGGGATCAGTTGCGGAAATGGCAATTCGACGAACGAGATGCTTTTGCCGAGAAGTCTTCCGAGTTCGTTAGCAAAGTCGACCTCGACGCCAACGAGACCGAACCTCGGGTCCTTGTAGGCGAGCGGATCGTAATCGGGCGAAAGCCCGATTCGAAGCTCCGGCCGGAGCAGAGCGCCAGACGGCGGCGGCGCCTCCGGCTTTTCCTGCCGCGATGGGCCGGAAACGTCCTGCGCCATGTATGCGCCACACGCCGACAGCGGGGAAATGAAAAGGAGTGCAATGAAGAATCGGTAGCGGAAGAACAGCCGACAGGAATGTATGATGTAGCGATGCATTTGCATTTCACCTCTGGAAAATCGCGGCGACCAGGGCGGACCAGATGGCAAAACGAATCATCGATCCTTAGTCCAACGCGTGCGGCGATTTGGCTTCAGTCGGCAGGTTCCCAGGGAGCGGAGTGACTTACGACACGAAGGTTGCGACCGAATCAAGTATCCATTAGCACGAGCAGCAGCAATCCTGGACGACGCAAAGCCTGATGATTCTCTTACGCACGGTCTCCGCGCGAACGCGGCAGCCCTTGAAAACTCCCCGGCATGCGCCTATTGCGTCGGCGCAGGCACACCCGGTGCACCAGACACGAGACGGCGCAAACGCGTGTACGCCGAACCCGTTACAGGATCTTTCCAGAGCAGCTTCTGATTATTTGCGATCTCTTTTTCCCGCCACCGTTTTAAGCCGGCGCGAACGTAATCCGGGTTGTACCCGAGAACGCTGCAGATGTTTTCGAAGCTGAAAATCCACTCGCTCCTGCCGAAGATCCATTCCTCTACCTCAGCCAACATCATTTTACGCTCTCCATGACGCGCGCAATGATTTTGCTGGAAGCAGCTGACGGCATCCTCGAGAATCGCGAGCATCAGCCGTTTCTCGGGTTGGAGAATGGATTTGTCACGACGATGCTCAAAGTATTCCGACGATGAAAGGGCGTCCGGCTGAAATACCGATCGTCCCTGTTCCCATCCGCTTTGCCGATGTGCGTGCGTCATTTCCGAAGAGTTATGTCTTTCAAGGTCCATGTCTCAACCCTCCTGGGTTCTTCCGTTCGCTCAACGGTCCTGACCAGAAGCCCGGTCACGGTCAGAATACAGCCGCGAAATTAGATCCCGAGCTGAACGAACACGCGTTGAAACCGAGATCGTAACGTCGCGCTCCTAAACTCGCGTTACTCACAAATGTGCTATGGCTCGAAACGGCCGCACTTTTAGCGCACCCGGCCGCCGCGCGTAAATTGGACTTTGGTCCAACACTGGAAATGGCCGGCGATCGGGAGACCGGCTCGAAAAAGCCTGAGAAATTATGAACCGTATCGATAGATTCAAGCTGCAGGCCTTTGCTTGCCAATGTGGTCCGTAGGCCGCCAGCCGGCGGTATGACGCGGCCGCGTCCACACGTCTACTTAAAAATCCGGAACGGGAAAAACCGTGCGTCCTGCTCCGCACATTCGATACTGTAAGTGCCGTCCGGGTTGGCCCGGCTTCGGTTCACACTGCCCCAGGCCAGGCCTCTAGTCGCCCTGAGTGAAATAGGCGTCTTCGCTCGGCAGAGCCGGCGCGCCACGAGCGGATCCCTTCACCTGCTCGAATGACTGCAGGAGGAAAAGCGACTTTGCGCTTTCCTTGGACAGTTGCTCGATCCGCTTCTGGAGCGCAGCGACTTTGTCGGGATTCTTTTCGGCGACGTTATTTTTTTCTGAAGGATCCTGCTGAATGTTGTAGAGTTCCAATACGGACGGCAGCGGCGTCCGCCAGATTAACTTCCAGTCACCATCTCGAATCCCGCCGCGAAACGGTTCGATGTTATAGACGATCTCCTTGCGCGGCGACTGTTTGCCTTCGCTGATACTCTCCCACACGTCCACGCCATCCAAGGGTTTGCCTTTCTGGACCTTCACGCCCGCAAGCATAGTCAGCGTCGGGAAGATATCCACGACGTGAATCATCTCGTTGACGTCGGCGGATTTGATGTGGCCGGGCCAGTTGGCGAAAGCGGCAACCCGCGTCCCGCCCTCATAAAGCAGGCCCTTGCCGCCGCGGTACGGACCGTTGTCTGCGGGCAATTTAAGCTTGGACACGTCCGCATCCCCGGAGAGCATCGCCAGCGTGTTGCCTCCGTTGTCGCTCATAAAGACAATCAGCGTGTTCTCGCGCATCTTTTTCCTCTCCAGCGCGGTCATCACTTTGCCGATCTCGTCATCCATTGAAGAGATCATGGCGGCGTACGCACGACGGGTCGGATCCGCGATGTCCTTGTACCTGTCGAGGTACTCTTTCGGTGCCTGGTACGGCGCGTGGGGTGCGGTGAACGCGAGATAGAGGAACAGCGGCGTTTTCGCATCGTGCTCCATGATGCGTGCTACCGCATCCTTCCCGAGCAACTGCGTCACGTAACCTTCCTCTTTGACCGGCTTATTGTTGCGGTACCAGTCTCGAATATTGGCGGACGCATGGGTGTAATAATCGATTTCGCCCAGCACCGCGCCGTAGTGATAATCGAAGCCGCGCTGGAGCGGCCAGTACTTGCGATCCGCGTGACCGAGGTGCCACTTGCCAACCATCACGGTCCTGTATCCCGCTTCTTTCAATGCCTGGGGCAGCAGCCATTCATCCGTCGGGAGACCATACTTGCCGGGCGTTGGAATGACGAGAGTCTGGAGGCCGTAACGAAACGGATAGCGCCCGGTCATGAGGGCCGCTCTCGTCGGCGTGCACATGGGCTGAACGTAAAACTGTTCGAGGCGTGCGCCTTCCCGGGCGAGCTTGTCGATGGTCGGCGTTTTGATGTTCGAATCGTGAAATCCGACATCCTTCCATCCGAGGTCGTCCGCGACGATATAGACGATGTTCGGACGAGTAGAACTCTGCGCACCGGCAGCTTCACGCTGGCCTGAACAGGTGATCAAGAACAGGATCGCGAACCAAAGATTAAATCGACTTACTTTCACGTGCTGAACTCCTTCTGGGAACAGGGTTATATCACTTTGTCGAACTAAATGTTTGTTTGTGACGGCCAGCCGTTTAAATTGGATCAAATTATTCGCACTTCTCGGTTGTACACAGGACGCGACTCTAATACGATTCTACCGGCTTTCGATCAACCTATTTTCGCGATCGGCGATTTCCCGCTAGGCATACAAGTTCGCTTCGATTGCGCCGGTACTGAGTCCAATGAGCATTCCGTTACGCCAAAGCCTCGCGATTCTCCGCTACATTCTCGCAAAGCGCATCCGGGGGATTGAACGCTATCCGCTGGTGCTCATGCTGGAGCCGCTGTTTCGCTGCAACCTGGCGTGCGCCGGATGCGGCAAGATCGATTATCCCGAAGAGATTTTGGACCGCCGCATGACTCCCGCAGAGTGCATCGCTGCGGTTGAGGAGTGCGGAGCGCCGGTAGTCTCCATTGCCGGCGGCGAGCCTCTCATTCACAAGGAAATGCCGGAGATCGTGCGTAGCCTGATTCAGCGGAAAAAGTTTGTTTATCTTTGCACCAACGCGCTGCTGCTGTCGCGGCGGATGAATGACTATGCGCCGTCACCGTATCTGACGTTTTCGGTTCACCTCGACGGCAATCGGTTGCGCCACGACGCGTCCGTCTGCCGGACCGGCGTCTATGATGAGGCCGTCCAGGCGATTCGGAACGGCGTCAAAAAGCGATTTCGCGTGACGATCAACTGCACGCTGTTCCAGGGAGAATCGGCACAGGAGGTCGCGGCCTTTCTCGACGACGTCATGGCGCTCGGCGTGGAGGGTGTTACGATTTCGCCTGGTTTCAGCTACGAGCATGCTCCCCAACAGGACGTTTTTATGAAGCGTCATGCGAGCAGGCAGCTCTTCAGAGATATGTTCAAAATCGGCCGCAGCCGGCATTGGCGCTTCAATCACTCGGGTCTGTTTTTGAACTTCCTCGCCGGAAACGAAAGCTACAGTTGCACGCCCTGGGGCAATCCGACGCGTAACGTACTGGGTTGGCAAAGGCCGTGTTACCTGCTGGTCGACGAAGGTTACGCTGCGAGCTTCAAGGCGCTGCTCGAAGAAACCGACTGGAACCGCTACGGCACCGGCAGAAATCCGAAATGCGCCAACTGTATGGCACACTGCGGGTATGAAGCAACTGCCGTGAACGATGCGATGGCCCACCCGTTCAAAGCCCTGCGACTGTTTCGCGCCGGTCCTCGGACGGAAGGCCCGTTCGCGCCAGACGCCACCGGTGTAAGTGGTGGTGTGTAGTTTAATCCTCCAGGTTCAAAGTTCGAGTTCCCCCTGAAATCGTTTCCCGTTTGTGTCGGTCCAAGTGCGGACGTCGAATCTCAAACGAGCTTTCGCTTTGCCGGCCTCGTCACATATCCGTGTTCGTAAAACCAGTCGATGGCGTCGCGCAGCGCTTCGACAGCCGGCCGCGGCCGGTAGCCCAGCTCGCGCTCGGCCTTCCCGCTGGAAAAGAACATAAACTTCCGCGCCATCCGCACCGCATCGACCGTAATCATCGGTTCAGCGGTTTTCCGAACCCGCGCCAGGCCTTCGCTGATGTAGGCGAGCGGAAACACAGACCAATGCGGCAACCGAACCCGGGGCGGCCGTGTTCCGATAAGATCGGCAATGGTTTCCAGAATCCACTGGAGCGTGCGATTTTCACCGCCGACAATATAGGCCTCTCCGACCCGTCCATGCTGAAACGCGAGCAGGTGGCCCGCTGCAACGTCGTCCACGTGGACGACGTTCAGTCCCGTGTTTACGTATGCCGGCATTCGGCCTGACACGGCTTCGATGATCATCCTTCCCGTGGGCGTCGGTTTGACATCGCGCGGTCCGATTGGCGCTGTGGGCTTCACAATGACGGCGGGAACACCTGCCGTTTCTATCAGCATTTTTACCTCCCGCTCGGCGAGAAACTTTGACTGCTTGTAAGCTCCTATAATATCGGACAGCTCGGCGTGAGAGTCCTCGTCGGCGGCAGCGCCGTCGTTGCGCAGGCGCAGCGTGGCAACGCTCGAGGTATAGACGATCCGCGATACTCCCGCCGCCGCGGCGGCCCTGAAGAGATCGCCCGTACCCTGAACGTTGACCCGGTGCATTCGTTCGGGATCAGGCACCCAGAGGCGATAGTCGGCTGCAACGTGGAATAATGCCTCGCAGTGGCGGACGGCGCGCCGGAGCGACTCCGGCTCCGCGAGATCGCCGGTAATGATCTCACAATCGATTCCGGACAGGTTTTGCCGGTCGCTCCCCGCGCGCACGAGCACGCGAACATCGTGGCCGGCGGCAATCAGCGTTCGCAGCACGGCGGCTCCGACAAAACCCGTGGCGCCCGTCAGCAGTGTGCGCATCGCGTCCTTTTTTCTCCTGTACAATCTAAATCGCGCACGGCACTAAATTACAGAATCATATTGATAAGATGAATGTTTGATGAAAAAAATTGATTGTGGAATCGACGCTTCGAGCTTTTTTGCGAGTCTTGGTCTTTTGCGGCCTGGCGGCTCTTCCCGCCTGCTCGGGTCTGCCCGTGCGCGGAATGATTGCGGGGCAGAGCCTCGAAAGCCGCGTCGACTCTGAAGCCGCCCGCTACTATGTCGCGAACTACCTGGCGGGCAAGCGCACCGACCCGGCGCTGGATGCACGCATAGATCGTGTTTATCAGAAGATGAACGGGCATTTGCCCGGGCGCGAGGAGCTGAAGGAAGTGAGCGATGAATTCTCCCCTGACTTCGCCGCGCTCCTCTTTGCCGACGAGATCGCGCGGGTCCCGAAAAATCGCCGCTTTCGCAGCCTGTTTGACGCTGCTTACGACGTTACTCGGGAGAGCTTCGGCACGGGCCGGTTCGAGGTGCCGTCGACCGCAGTTAACTACGAGCTTCTGTTTGTGCCGACTTATCTTTACAACCGCTTTACTTTTACTGGCGCGGACCTCGCCGGCCCGCGAAAGGCGTTAGCCGAGGCGGGATTCCCCTGCTACTTCGTCAAAACCATAGATGACGGGCCGATTGAATCCAACGCAGAAATCATCATGGCCGCAATTCGCGCGCGTGTCCAAAGCGGCCGCCGGCTGATTATCATCAGCGCCAGCAAGTCAGGCCCGGAAGTCGCTCTGGCATTAACGAAACTCGGCGCCTCCGGCACCGCCCATGTCGCGGCATGGGTCAATAACGTGGGCGCGATCCAGGGCACGCCGCTAATCGATGACAAGCTGATTCCGGAGATCGAATTTTTTGTCGGAAAGGTGGATAAAGCCGGAGTTGAAAGCCTGTCGGTGGCGCGGAGCCGGCAGCGCTTCGAGTCTTTCATGATTCCTGAGCATGTCCTGGTAATCAACTACTTCGGCATTCCCGTCAGCGGTACCGTTTCCTTTCGCGCCCGCAGGGGATTTTACCCGATGCAGAAGTACGGCCCCAACGACGGTATGGTCCTGCTCGCCGACATGGTTTTTCCCGGTGGGATAACCGTGACCGAAATCGGCAGCGATCATTTCATGGGCGATCGTGATCGCGACATCGTTGCAGTCGCTTTGACGACCACAGTGATCCGCTGGCTCGATGGCGCTGTCGATGCAGTCGGGACCACCGCACGGTCGCCATCGGACATGACAACTCGGCAGCAGATTGACCCAAGTCCTGCTCCGAACTGAGCGGCTCGTTTAAGCCGCGAACTCCGGTGTGACGCGGCGTTAAGTTCGAACGTCCTCGCGACCGGGAGCACTACGTTCGAGGTAAGCCTCCGAAGTCTTCAGCACCAGGGGCGCCGTCTCCTTCAGGGTCCTTGCCGCTGCGCTGAACTGCAATCCGAGTTTCAGATATGCCCGCCATTCGACCGGTCGAAGCGCAAGCTTCCGGAGCGCCCTCCGGACATTGATTTTTCCATCCCGCTCCAGGAATTCATTGACGTTTTCCGGAAGCCCTGTGGATGGATTGTCGAGAACCGCGCGAACTGCAATGAATCGCAGACGATGTTCTCGCGCGAACTTCGCCGCGGCGGCACTTTCCATGTCCGTGGCCATTGCTGCCGTTTGCGCGGCGAGTCTCTGTTTTTCACCGGAGGTTTTTAGCAGATGCGTGGTTTCCACCAGCACGCCCGTTCGCATAGAATACTTTCCGGACAGTTTCTTGTGGATCTCTCGATGCCATTCGCCGTCAGTCGGATAGCTCTCGCCGGCGGCACTCCGGATTTCATTGGGCAGAACGACAGCTCCCGGCGGCAACCGATCGTCGAGCGCCGCGGCACAACCCCAGCTCAATAAGGCCGATGCTCCGCGCGAGAACAGGAGCGCTGCCGCCGCATAAGCGCGTTCAGGTCCAATTCCGGACAGGCCAACGCATATGCCATCTCGAATCAGACTGCACGTTTCCGATTGGAGCGTCTTTCTAGTCAGCGTCTTGAGCTCCCACGGAAGCGCGACGACAACGCCAAGCATCAGCGTTCTGCGGCCATGTTACGGTAGCGGGCGAGCGCGAGCAGCGGAAAGTATTTGTCGTAGCCGTGGTATTTCAAATAGAACACCCGCGGAAATCCCGGCGCATTGAATTCCGGATCGCTCCAGAATCCGTCGGGCCGCTGGGTTTGCAACAGGAAATCGATGCCGCGCAGGACGGATTCCGATTGCGCTTCGCTCGCGCTCAGCAGTCCGAGCACCGCCCATGCCGTATGAAACGAGGTGCTTCGCGGCGCTTGCCCGCGTGTGGACGGATAGAAGTAGGTGTCGCAGCTTTCACCCCAGCCGCCGTCGGCGCGCTGCACGCTCTTGAGCCAGTCGGCGGCGCGCTTTACGGCAGGATGTTCGGTCGTTAAACCTTCCCGTTCCAGAGCGAACAATACCGACCAGGTCCCGTAGATGTAATTGGTTCCCCACCGTCCGTACCAGGAGCCGTCGGGCTGCTGTGTGCGAAAGAGATACTCGAGACACTTTCGCTTGACGTTCCTGTACTCCGCGTTGTCGCCGAGCTCGGCAAGGAACATCAGGCAGCGCGCGCTCACGTCTTCCGTGGCGGGATCGAGGAGCGCGCCGTGGTCGGCGAATGGAATTTGATTGAGGTACGTATAATCGTTGTCGGCATCGAATGAGGCAAACCCGCCGTTCTGCGATTGCATGCCGCTGATCCATTGTGCCGCTCGGCGGACACAGTTTTCGAATCGCTGGTCTTCGCTCCTCCACATCCCGAACGCAACGGCAGCGGTATCGTCGAGGTCGGGATAATGAGAGTTGATGAACTGAAAAGGCCAACCGCCGCTTTCGACGTCGGGCCGATTGAATGCCCAGTCCTGCGGCTGGTTCGTGAGTTGTTTTCGCGCGAGCCAGCCGAATGCCTTGTTTGCCGCAGGGCCGCTTCGCTCATCACCCAACTCTTGCAGCGTGATGCACGCCCAGGCGGTGTCCCAAACAGGAGATACGCAGGGCTGGCAGTAAGCACTCTCTTCTCTGAACACCAGGAGATCGTCGATGGCCTGCTTTTCCTGCACCCGCAGCGGATCATCGGCCCCGTACCCGAGGAACTCGAGGGCTTCGTAGGCATTGACCATCGCTGGAAAGATCGCGCCCAGCCCGCCCGCGCCGTTCAGCCGGTCGACGATCCAGGCATCCGCCTTTTTAAGCGCGCGGCGGCGGAGAGCTTGCGGCATGAATCGATAGAGAGCCAGACCAACGCGGTCGAGCAGCAGGAACAGGCGGCCGAGGATCGAATGCGTGGAAAAATAGTCACGCTGCTCCCAGGGATCGTTCGTAAAAAGCTCCCGCACGGCAATCCTTTTCGGATTTCGAGCCTGCGCTTTGAACGTGTAGAGAACAAACAGCGGCACCATCACGGTGCGCGACCAGTATGAGACTTTGAAGAGGTGAAAAAAGAACCAGCGCGGGAGCAACACGAGCTCGACCGGTAAAAACGGCACCCCGCGCCACGGGAGCTGGCCGAAGATCGCCAGCGTGATTCGCGTGAAGACGTTCGCTCTGGCAGCCCCGCCAAGCCGGAGAATGGTTTCCCGAGCGCGGACCATGTGAGGAAGCTCAGGATCGTCACCCGCGAGTTTCAGCGCGTAGTACGCCTTGACCGAACAGCTGATTTCCGCCGGACCCCCGTAGTAAAGCGGCCAGCCGCCGTCCGCGCACTGGTGCGCGCGCAGGTATGCGGCGAGCTTGCGCGCGAGATCGTCGTCGATCTCGTCCGCATAATGCATCATCAGGATGTATTCCGCCGGAATCGTACAATCGGCTTCGAGTTCGAAACACCAGTACCCGCTGGCGTGTTGCGCGCCGAGCAGCGCGTTTGCGCCGTAAGTAATCGCGCGCTGGAGACGTGAGAACGGTATCTTGCCGGAAAGGTTTATCGGTTCTCTACGTGGCTGATCGTCAGCGAAGCGAACGCCGTCCCTCATACCGCGACAGGAACTTCATGGGGTGATTTCACCGTGCACTGTCCGCTTTGAGCTCAGGATTTTCTGCGGGACAGAAAGGCGTTTCGATCAAAGTCAGCGGCAATCCGGTTGCAGCGAGGTAGAAAAGCAGCTTCACGAGACGATCATGCTGGACCGCAAACTTGCTCAGCATAATCGTCGCCTTGACGCTGGTGCGCGAGATCTTCACCTGAGCGCCGTTAGTGTAATGGAGATCTCCATTGATCTTGCGCAGCGTCAGCACGGCCAAGCCGATCGCCCACAGACAGAAATTACGGATGCCGATTTCTTGTTTAGGAATCAGCAGCGTGTAGGACAACGCATTTCTAAGATGTCCGTGGGCAACACCGACCAGGCGCTGAATCCCACGCTCGAAGCCTTGTCGGTCACGCCGCATCGACAGATCGCGGAGATCAAATCCTTCCTCCTCGAAGACCTCCCGCGGTAGCCAGCAAAAACCCGCTCCGTAGTCCTCCCAGACATCCTTGAGGATGTTCGTCATCTGAAGCCCCTGTCCAAAGGAGACCGCCAGCTCCATTAGCGCCTCACGATGTCTCGCCACTTCCGGCGAATGGACGCAAAACAGCCGGGTCAGCATCTGGCCCACAACGCCTGCGACGTAGTAGCAGTAGCGATCCAGGTCCGCCAGGTTTTTGAGACCCTCCTTTTCATTTCGCAGCTGAAACTGCGCCATTCCGGTCGCCATTGTGCGGACGCAGGATTGCACCGCTTCCCATTGGGCCGCGGGAAAAGCGCGGGAAATCTGAATGACGCGTGCTGCATTGCGGATCAATGTGTGTTCGGCAGCCGGCGTCTGTCTGGATAGTGCCGCGCTGAGCTGCCGGGCGAACCGCTCCGCGTTCCTGCCACCTTCCAGAGCGGTTACAAACTGCTGACAGAAATAATTTTTCTTTGTGTTCTGCAGAAGCGGCTCATCTTCGATCGTATCCACAATCCGGCAGAGGAGGTAGGCGTTCGATACGACCGGATACAGCGCGGCGGGAAGCTGCGGAATCGTCAAGGCGAATGTGCGAGAGACTCCCTGCAACATGTCGGATTGAAACTCATCGTCGCTGAGCCATGCCTGGCGCCGACCGTGCCGCGCGGAACGAGACTGCGGGGGCGACGTCAGTTTGCGCACGGCGCTACTGTTTCTAGAGCGCATCATTGCTCCATTCCTCGCTCGATGACTTTGCAGCCTGTCGCTTCCCTCGATCAATCCACTCTTGCGACGCGATCGCCGTAGGCACTCTCCAGTGCTGGTTCATTCGGATCTGCCGGCCACGTACTGCGAAATCTGCCGTAGCGGTTCCGCCGCTTTGCCGAACGGTTCGAGACCCTTCAGGCATTCGGCATAAAGAGCTTCGACGCGCTCGCCGGCCTGCGCTCTGCCAGCGACCGCCAGGTAATTAGCCATTCCTTTATGATCGTCTTTCGAAATTTCGTGTGCGTCCAAAATGTCGTCGGTAATCTGAAACGCGAGCCCCAACGCGCGGGCGTAGTGTGTAATCCTCTCCAGATCCTCGGGTATGGCCCTCCCGATGAGGGCTCCGATGCGGGCGGCTGCCGTGATCAGCGCGCCAGTCTTCAGGTGGTCGAGATCTTCGATAAGATCAGGCGTTACCACCGTCTGGTCCAATTCCAATTCTTTACTCTGACCGCTGATCATGCCGCGGATTCCGGCAGCACCGGAGATTTCGCGAATCAGCTTTGCAGTCAAAGCGCCGCCCAGACTTCGCGCCACCGCAGGATCGGAGACAATAAAGAACGCTTCTGTCAGCAGCGCATCGCCGGCAAGAAGCGCGATCGCCTCGCCAAAGCGTTTGTGACAGGAAAATTTGCCGCGGCGGTAGTCATCATTATCGAGAGCCGGCAGATCATCGTGAATCAACGAGTAGCAGTGAATCAGCTCGATGGCACAGGCGAAAGCCAAAAGCGGGGCGCGCTCGGCTCCGAACATCTCGCCTACCGCCAACGTCAGGATCGGGCGAAAACGTTTTCCCGCATCGAGGACGCTGTAACACATCGCTTCGTGCAGCAGCGGTGAAACGTGAGAACCTTTGGCTTTGAGGTACGCATCCAACGCGTTGTCGATGAGCGATTTACGGTTGAGAAAATATGTTTCGGCGTCGAAAATCGTCGTTCCCGCATCCGTGCAGGTGATTTTCGAGGTCCCCTTTTTGGCGGTGAGCGTTAGGTTTTGTACCATGCCTCGGTCGATGGCGACTTGAAAATTCTATACTCGACGCCCATCGGTTCAGCAAGAGTCTTTCGTTGGTATTCCTCACCCTCAGTAACTCTCGTCATTCAGCGGCCTGGTTTACGCGAAGCTCTCGCAGGCGGTCGCCATATTTTTTTGTTTCGGCCCTTGCGCCGCGCGCTTCGTTAAAACTTGCCAGAGCCGCGAGAATGTCGGTGTTGTTGGGATTGGCTAAAAGCGTTTTTTCGAGCCTGGCAATCGCTGCTTCCGATTTACCCGTTGAATGCAGCGCGACCGCGTAGACATAAGAAAAGCGCGCATTGGCCGGTTCGAGAATCGCCGCGCGTTCGAGCTCGGCAAGCGCGTCATCGCCGCGCTTCAGCCGCACCAGCGCAAGTCCAAGCGCGTGATGCAGCATGGCGCTCCTGGGCGCGGTCCTCAGTCCCTCGCGCAGGAGTTTCTCGCCATCCAGGTCCCGGCCAAGGGCACGATACAGGTCAGCCAGATTGACATAGGCCGGGATAAAGAACGGATCGAGACCTACCGCTGCCTTCAGCTCCCCTTCGGCTCGCGCCGAATCGCCGCGGTTGGCGTAGAAAGTTCCCACGTTGACATGCGCGTCAGCGCGGTCGGCATTGTACCGCTGGCTGGCGAGATACTCGGCACTCGCCAGAGCAAAAGCCGTGCGCTGCTCTGCGCTCAATTGCTCCGCAGGTACGGGAGCGAGCAGGCTCGCGGCTTCGATGCGCACGGCCTTCAATGGATCGGAGAGAAGCGGCGCGGCCAATCGCCGGCGCATATCCGGCAGCGCACCGGTGAGTGACTGCAACGCCGCGAACCGGACCAATGCACTGGGGTCGCGCAAAGCGGCGGCAACTGTATCGAACGTGGCCTGGCTGCGTGAAGCGTTGAGTTGAGCCAGCGCAGTAGCACGAGCGATGGCCGGATGGCTGGAGTCGGCGGCGATCGCGCGCAGTTGCGCCTGCGCATCCGCCGCGCCCGCATTGGCGGCAGCGAACCCGGCGGCAAAGCGTTGGTACCCCTGTGGGCTGTGGCCGTACCATTTGTTGACCTGTTCTGCGGCCCACTGCGCATCCCGGTTCCGATGACAGTTATTGCAGGCGTTCGGCGTGCCGAATTTCACCGACAGATCCGGCCGGGGTACGCGCAGGCTGTGATCGCGGCGCGGATCGACAACCATATATGTGGTGTTCGGCATGTGGCACTCCACGCAGGCGGCGCCGGCGCTGCCGGGCTTATGGTGATGGTGCGTGGCGGTATCGTATTTACCTGGCGCGTGGCAGGTCGCGCACACGGCGTTGCCGTCGGCGCGCAACTTTCCGCTGTGCGGGTCATGGCAGTCGCTGCAAGTCACACCGCTTGCGTACATCTTGCTCTGCAGGAAAGAGCCCCAGTTGTAAACCTCGCCGCGCTGTTGGCCATCGACGTAGTAAAGTGGATCCCTAAGCAGCGCCGGACGATAGTAGTCGAGAAAAGGCTTTCCCGGTTCGTAACCGTCGGCGATCTGCCCGCGGCGCGCATGGCATTGCGCGCACACCTCGATCTCGCGCTCGGTAGCGCGCGGCCGTGAACGCGCTGCGTTGCCGGTTACCGCCAGGGGAGTCCACGTCACGCCGCGCCTTTCATCGAACCGCACCGTTAATGCCGTTTCCCCCTTTGAAACAGCGGGACTAAGGGCGATTTTGTCATCCGGATCAAGTTCCCCCTGACCCCCCTTTTTCAAAGGGAGGGATTTGTCTTTCGCCCAGGTAACATGTGCCGAACCCGGACCGTGGCATGCTTCGCAGCCGACATTGATCTCGGCCCATTTCGTCTGAAAGCTATTCGCAACAGCATCATAATTTTTTCGCAACTCGGTGGAATGGCAATCCGCGCACATGTAATTCCAGTTTTGCGCCGGCCGCGTCCAGTGCAGCTCGTCATCGTGGGTGATCCGCTCGTTGGGATAAAGATGAAACCACCGCTGCCCGCCGTCTTTCTTCGGTCGCGAATCCCACGCTATTGATAGCGCTTGCATCCGGCCATCCGGAAACTCGATCAAGTATTGCTGCAGCGGCGATACGCCGAATGTATATTTGATTTCGAAATCCGCGAGTTTGCCGTCGCGACCGTCCGTGTGGATAAAAAATTTCCCATCGCGCTTGAAGAAGGTAGAAGTGAGTCCGGCGTTGGTAAATTTCGCGTTGCTGAAATTACCGAGCACGCTGTGTTCGTTGGCATCCTGCATGGCGCGCTCATGCTGCGATCCGCGCCAGGCATTGTAAGCCGCCCCATGACAACTCTTGCAGGTCCCGGCGCCAACGTAGTTTGCGGCAATCGATCCCGCAATGGGCGCTGTAGCCTCCGACGTTTCGCGTGGGCGATTCTGAAAAGCCAAATATGCAACCAGCCCAACCGCAATCACGCCGGCAATAGCGAACAAGCCGAATCGTACTGCCACACCCTTAGGTTTGTCCGACCGACGCTCCTTTGGTGGCGCCGATTTGTCCCGGTCTGATGGTTTGCCTCTTGGCCGCCGGTGGCGTTGCATTTACTCTTTGGATTCCGACTCGTTGAAACCTTCGCTACTTGGAGACCACCTGAGCGCCGAAGGTGGAGGGCCAAGACCCGGGTGCCAAGAGGCGAGCGTCGGCTTGATGTTGGCTAGGTAAGACGTCATCTTACCCGACATGAGAACCACCGTTTCCACGAAAGGCCGATTATTCTCCCGGCCGAAATCCGGCGGCGCGATGGCATCGAGCCTGGGCAAGAGTTTGATTTCGAGCGTATCGACCAGGGCGAACTGGTGCTCAACCAGTCAACGAGCTCCTGCAGGTTGTCTGCAAAACAGCAAAGTATCTCAAAACTGTACTTGAGCACGGATACCAAGAACCGTAGCTGTTCCAATGTTCTTTTTATCTACACGCGGCAGCAATCCAAGCGGGCCCTGGACCAGACTTATTTTGTCCTTTTGCGCTCCTCTGATGACTTGCAGGTCCGGTGTCAACAACAACCATGGAGTTACGGCAACAATATAGAAGGCCTCGAACCCGTACTCGTCCCGTAAAAGCGTCCGAGTCCGAAGCGGACCCTGAATGGTCGGGTTGCTTATATTGATGAAGTAATAGCCCAAGCCAAATTTGTCGTTGGGACGGCTCTCGAAGATGCCTTTTCCGCCGACGCCGAAGCTGGAAAAGAATTTCATGAAGTTGGGATTGCCGTCCGCAACGCCCAGGCGCATGAAGATACCGATGCCCTGGTCGGTATCTTTTTTTGGTTGATAAAGATACTGGTCAAAGTTGTAATGAATATTCCACGACCCTTTCTTCCCCTGGAGATTCTGGTTTGCGATGACATCTCGGTCTAATCTCTGATCGATCGAGGTAAACTTTTTGTTCGAGAAAGTCGTGCCGAAAAGCTGGTGTCCGGTGAGATCGAAAAAATTCGTCCTCACCCGCCCCTCGGCGGATACCAGCAGGTTGTCGTCATTTAGATCATCGACCCCTGAAACGGTGGGATTCCCGCTGGCCGACATGAGAAAAAGACTAACGACCGCTTCCTTGGGATCTTTGGTAGGTAACACTATGATTCCAATCCCGAGGGTCGAGTAGGGTACTGTGAAAGCAACAAGCGGATTAACGTTTAGGGCCATATTCATAAAATTGCTGTCGCCTTTGCCGTGGGCAAACTCATTCATGTCACCCGCGTTTGCAGTGATCGTGGCAAACTTGCCGATCGAGAGGCCGAAGTAGGGCGAAAGAAACTGCGTAAAATTCCACGCCGGCACGCCGAAGATATCGCCGGGCGGCAAGGGGAAAAGCTGATTGCTGTTGACCGGCATGAGCGCGCCAGTTTTGCCGTTTATGGCGGACGCCCAGTTACCCTCCATTTCAAAATTAAAAAAACCGCCGGGCCACAACCCGAGCTTGCCGCTATCCAGGTTGAGGATGAGGTCGCCGCGGCCGCCGTATTCCCACGCGCCATTCTTACCGCCGTCGACGACGCCCTGTGCTACCTGCGTGACACTCATGTCGATGGTCACACCCTTCGCGGCCCACTCGTTGCGCAATCCTCCCCAGTCGCCGGTCAGCGTCGACCGGTTCCATATGTCGCCCGAGTAGGGGGTTGCCGGCGGGGCGTCTCCCGCTTGTATACTCTGACTGAACGCGCCCAGTTGGAGAACGATAAAAACGATCAGAACCGAGAATAGCCTCATTCCTGGCGACTCCTTTTCATACAACTTGTTAAGCTCCTCCGTGACCAAACGTCTACTTAGGAAGTAGAAACTCTATTTGAAAGCGTACCTGCCATTCCGACCAGATTCGCGATGGTGAACGTTGCCCCGGGCGCCAAGCTGCCTATCGAATATCCGGAGTAATACGATCAGTACGAATTCAACGTACGGCCTGGCACCTTCCGGGATTTTCATCGAGCCCCGTCAGGATGCGGTTGCCGCAGCTTCTCAACGGCGCTCAGCTCGAGGAACGGAAATACGATTAAAAATCGACTGCCGGTGGCGAGCATCAATACGCCTTACGCTCTGCCGGATCGGCATTGGCCGTGCTTACAGTCGGAGGTTTTTTCAGACAGTCGGTGCCAGCAGCACGCGTTCGAAATAGAGAGCGCGAGTGCAAGCAGGATCAAAACAGCCGCGGCAATGAGATCCCTGGAAGAGTGATTCTATGAAGGGCGTGTTCTGCCGGAAGGGAACTGTCGCCGGCAGGAAGACTGTGCGTATTCACGGCTTTGTAACCTTGACTCCTGCGTCCTTTACTTACATACAACGGTGCGGGCCCGCAAGCGGCGCATTTAAAGCCGTTGCTGCAATCAATGTATTTCTATCATCGTCTGCCGCGGTATTCACTCGCTACAATCAGCGTCGCGCCGGCCCGGTGATTTCACCAATGCATTTGTACCCCTTGTAGAAAGGAAACAAGAATATCTCCCAGCCCAGATCGGTTTGAACATCTTTCAGCCTGACTTCAACGCCCTGCCGGGCGGCCGCTTCCTTCAATTCTTCGAAGCAGCCATCCTGGGTGTAAGCACTGACGACGATTTGCCCCGGCCGATCCCTGGATTCCGGAAGGGTAAACTGCGGTCCGCACCCGGCGGACAAAACTAGAAACAGCAAAGCAAAGTAAAATCTTTTCATGCCTGTTAGTAACATAAGAAAAATGCTTCAAAACTCATGACGATATGAATCAAGACTTCACAACCGACAATGCCAGAGCCTCGGTGTACCGCAAAACGATCTGATCGCCCTTTTTTACTTGATCCAGGTTCTTCGTCGCCGGATCCACATGGAAAGTCCGTACGTTCCCCGCAGGTCCCTTCACACTGACTGTACGTTTCTTGAGATCGATGGACTCCACTGTTCCGGTCAGCTCAACGGTCCGAGCCATCAACCCCGCGGGTTTCTGTCCCTTCGGCGCAAGCGCCACCATATCTGCCTGGGTCGCATTCGGTTGGGCGTCGCTTTTTCGCACGAATACGGCGAGCTCCTCCGTATACTCCAGGTTCACCTTGTCTCCGACCTTAACCTGATCGAAATTCCGTGCATTCTGCGCGTTAACGGTCACAGTTCTGCCCCCGGAGCCTTCGACAGTCACCGCCTTCTTCTCAGGATCTACGGCTTTAACCGTGCCCGTAAGTTTCACGACGTTAACGACGACTTTGCCGGGCTTAGCTTCCTTTGAGCCCTCCGTCTGCGCGGCAGCAACCGCGGTGAATCCCGCAGTCAGGATGAAGGCCATCAGAATGGTGGTTATTCTTTTCATAAGTTTTCTCCTACCAGTGATCTCGGCGGTTCAATCCGCCGTCTTATTGTTCGACAACAACTTTAACTTGCCACGCAACCCCTGAATCGGGTCGGTGTTCTTGTCGAGGTCCGAAACCGATCCGATCAGCTCAAGCTCGCCCTTTTCATAGTGGAATGCGTCCGCAGATATATAACCGCCGGAACCTGCGGACCGGATGATTACGATAATGTCGCGCTTGCCGTCATCGTCGACATCCTCGAACTTCACGTCGTCGACTCGTCCGTTCCTCGAACGTATGACTCCGGTGATAAAATCGTCGGTCGGAAATTTTTTGGATTTGCCTCCATACACTCTCAACGCATAACTTCCAATGCTTCGTGGTTCCAGGTCGCCTTCGGCAACGACAATGATTTCCGCGGAACCGGGGATCTGAAATTTCTGCGCAAACCGCGAATTGCCCTGAGCCTGGGCGCCGTAGACAATGGCAGGCAGAGAGTAAATCAAAATTACAAAGATCGCTTTTTCAAAGCTCTTACGCATCGCGCAGAGACCTATATCACCCAATTCAGTGCGTTTGCGAGGGATTTTTCGCCGCGCGTTTTCTGTGAAACTACAATGCGCCTACAATCTGGAGGCCGCAGATGCGAGCAACCGCTGGTTTGATGGCCGCGCTCCCGGTCCAGTGCTTCACTTCGTTTTTGTTCCCCCCTTCAGTTTTCAATTTGAAACTCGACTGCCCGCCGAATTTCTCTGCAGGTTCGAGAGGTTCTTCGCTTCGCAGCGGTTGAGGGCACTTTGCAGTACGGGCTATGGCTTGTTGAAGCTTCGTCACGAACCGGCGGCTCTTTTTTTCGTGTGTTCGGTCTTTCCCGCCGCTTTGGAGCGGCCACGCCCCTTTTGGGACTCCATCCACGTCCAGGAAATCCTACCGCGCTGGAGTGCGGGAACGCGAGTCTCAAATTGGATAGAGACTCTCTGTCCTTTCCAGAAAAACGTCCTGTTGTTCGGCGATACAGGACTGCCGTCGGCTTCTGAATCCTCCTGCGTCGGCTTGCCATACCGATGTTTCAACATTTCAAGTACGGATTGCGCCTTATCGCTATTAACGAGGGCCGTTACACGAATCAATTTGCCGTCCTGCTGGTCCGCCACAATTTCGTCAACCGCTGCCTGAAATTCGCCCATATTGTAGAGCCGATAATCGCCAGGGCTTGGCGAGTCCCGCTCTGGATTTTGATCAGCAGGTGAACGGACAGTTTTGTAACAACGCGTTTGAATCAACAGAATGCATTCGCGTATCTGCTTGGTGAGATCGTGACCGAACTTCAGCCCGGCAAAATTGTCGGGTTCATTATAGGCCGAAACAAATTCGGAACCTGGAAACAACAGGAATGCTGTAATGAAAAGAAACAGCAAGAAACCGGTTCGCGTGTGGGTCAGCATTACCGTCAATCCTATAGCGAGGAACAATCAATATAATTTCAGCAGGAATCTTACAATAATATCTACTGGGGTTCATGAAATTTCCGACAAAACGCCTGACTGGAAACTTTGAATCTGGAACACGCAATGGCAATATTCGGCTCGTGCGATGGATACGAAACATGGACATCGACCCTGTCTTCAGGTAGGAGGGGTTGGACCTTTCCGCTCTAGCCCGTTGACGATCAGCGAAAATTTTAATGCTCATTGACGCAGCAAGCCTTTCGGCTGAATCCAATCTGTCCTTCGATGTTTGCATCCTGGGCGCCGGAGCGGCGGGCATAACCCTGGCCAGAGAACTGGCCAAATACCCAATCAAAGTGGGACTGGTGGAAAGCGGCGGGTTTGAACCCGATAAAGCCCAGCAACTTTATGACGGCGAAACCTCCGGATCCATTCCTGCCGAACTTCGCTATCTCTTAACGTCGCGAATGCGGTGGTTTGGCGGGACGACAAATATATGGACCGGCTGGTGCCGTCCACTCGATGAACTCGATTTTGAAACGAGGTCATGGGTAACGGACAGCGGCTGGCCGATTTCCCGGAGCGACCTGGAGCCGTTTTACGAAAGAGCGACACAGTTCTGTGAGATAGATTCCTTTCGCTATACACCCGAGCAGTCTGCTTTGGAAAAGTCGGCGAATTGGTTGGGGTCCGATAGTACCCTCCGATCCCGCTTCTTTCATTTCAGTCCACCGACCCGATTCGGAACTCTGTATCGCTCCGAGCTGGTTTCCCACACCAGAGTAACTCTGCTTGTGCACGCGAATGTCCGAACTCTCGAGCTTGATGCCAGCGGGCGCCGGGTGACGACCGTGATTGCCAGCACGCTCGACGGGCCGCCGTTTCCGATTCAAGCACGATTTTTCATTCTGGCATGCGGAGGGATCGAGAATCCCCGGCTTCTGCTCGTATCCAACTCTGTTCAGAAAAACGGAATTGGAAATCAGAATGACTTTCCAGCACATTGGGATCCTAAGCTTAGAATTCCACGTGGACAAGTTGTCGCG
>JADMIO011153545.1_pt1 | contig 100202 bp, 75 predicted proteins | sample 8958161 | NCBI WGS metagenome assembly JADMIO01 (sample SAMN16585339, study PRJNA669376) | soil metagenome | isolation source: Crop rotation soil | place: USA: Cullars Rotation, Alabama | collected 2011 | reverse complement strand
GCCGCGACTTCAAGTCACGTGAATTCCAAGCTTCGGATCCCACTGTGCTGGAAAGAATCACTGGATACATGGAATATCTCTTTCACGGCCGTTTGATTCGCACCACCACCTATCCAGCTGGCTGCAATGGTGCCAAGCCCTTTCCAAAGGTCATCTGCAGGGACGGTGATCAGGTTCGGAAACAGGGCATAGATAATGAGAACGGCGAGTGGAGCCGCAATCATGACGCCGAATGTGGAAGCAAAAAACATGATCAATGCCTTGGGCCCCAGTCCCAAAATGGATTTCAGGTCGACACCTAAACAAAAAAGAATTAAGCTCGCAGGCAGGAGATACCGTGTAGCAATGAAATATAATTGTGTTTGTTCACCGGATACAATTCGCAAAGGCCAATTGAGCAATGCCGGAATAAAATAACAAAGCAAGATGGCCGGAATGTATTTATATAATTTTTGCCAGAAAGGTTTGCGGGAATGGGAAGTATAATAAACGGAAGCAAGAATGACCAATATGATTCCAAGAACTACCGCATCATTTGTGATAAAAGGGGTCATTATCCATTATTTCATAATCCTCCGGGTAAGATAACATTTTCGCGAGTGGTCGCCTGTTCACTCATGATTCAAATTTGGATATAGAGACACAATTAATCGCGTCTCAATATCCAAATTTGAATTGAACATGCTTCGCAACTCACAACTCACGTCTGATATTCACATTTTCAATCCTTACTTTTGCCACCTCATCTGTTGAAACAAAATAATCATGAGCAAAGTAAAAACCCGGTTTGTCTGTAACAATTGCGGCGCCACGTCCTCCAACCAGCTGGGACGATGCCCGCAATGCAATGAATGGGACACGTTTACAGAAGAAATAATCAGTAATGGTTCAGCACAACCGAAGCGGGAAGAAGAAAAAGAAAAAAGCATCCCCGTTCTGCTTGCGGAGATAAATCTTGAAAGCGAGATGCGGGTTGTCACCGGCGATGCTGAAATGGATCGCGTGCTGGGCGGAGGAATTGTTCCCGGATCGCTGATTCTCATAGCCGGTGAACCTGGTGCAGGCAAATCAACCTTGTGTTTGCAGCTGGCAGCTAATGCCTCCCTGAGGATGGTCTATATCTCAGGTGAAGAAAGTGGAGCGCAAATAAAAATGAGAGCGCAACGCCTGGGCATAAAAGGGGACCAATGTCACATCCTGGCTGAGACAAATGTCAACCGGATCATTGAAAGCATCATTGACATCCAGTCCGGTATTGTGGTTATTGATTCCATACAGACTTTGTATACGCCGGACATGGAATCTGTGCCGGGTTCGATCAGCCAGATCCGTGAATGCAGTTACCGGTTACAGCAGCTGGCTAAACAAACCGGCATCGCTATTCTCATGATTGGTCATATTACCAAAGAAGGCGATATCGCAGGTCCTAAAGTAATGGAGCACATTGTTGATGTGGTGCTACAACTGGAAGGGGAAAGGCAATATAACCTGCGGTTGTTGAGATGTGTGAAGAACAGGTTTGGTTCCACGCGTGAAATCGGCATCTATGAAATGAAGGGAATGGGATTAATTCCTGTACAAAATCCTGCTGAGTGGTTGATTCCCGCCGACCATATTCACCGTGCCTCCGGTTCTGCCATTTCGCTGGTATGTGAAGGGTTCAGACCTTTCTTAATTGAGACGCAGGCATTGGTGAGTGCGGCAGTATATGGTACCGCACAACGATCCGCTACCGGCTACGATATACGTCGATTGCATTTGATGCTGGCGGTGCTGGAAAAAAGATGCGGTTTCTTTTTTGGCAACCAGGATGTTTTTTTAAATGTTGCAGGTGGATTGAAAGTGACCGAACCGGCTATCGATCTTGCTTTAGCTGTTGCGCTGGTTTCATCTTTGCAGGACATTCCGGTTCCAAGAGACTTTTGTTTTGCAGGAGAGGTAGGTCTTTCAGGAGAAATCAGGCCTGTGCAGCAAACCGGTTTGAGAATAGCTGAAGCGGTGCGATTGGGTTACAAGAAAATATTTATTCCAACAGGAAGTAATGCGGATGATGCAGAAATAAATTCTTCTGTTGTAAAAGTGAGGATGTTGAGGGAATTGTTTGAGATGGTCTTTGGATAAAAAATCAAATCCTGAATCCAATCTTGATTGAACTGGTGAAGGCCAGGTTCATTGTTGTGTGAACATATTTGTGTTGGTACTTTCTGCGAAAAGTTATTGGCTCAATTTCAGTAAGCCGGAAAGGATTGTCAACGTTCGTATACCATCTGTCGATTAAACGGGTACCAATGCCTGTTGATATTTCTAAACTGAGGCGATGGGTTATAAAAAATTCATAGCCATTTTCAATAAATAAGCCAATACGATTTCTTTGAAAGGTGGCCTTGTCAAAAAGAACAGCTTCTTTCTTGCGTAAATCATAATAAACATCATCAAGTCGTTCTGCAGAAGTTTTATCAAAAGTCATTTGCAGGCCCCAATAAAATTCACCCGCAGAATTGGGATATATCCTTTTTAGACCGGTATTAATACCCCAAAAGTGAATCGGGCCTTCATCAAATTGATTGAACAGGTTCATCGGAAGCCCATCCCATCCATAATGGAAAGATACCCACAGACTATGTTTTTCAAATTTTTGCTCAAAGCCAAGCCCGAGTCTTGGAAATGTATATACAAATTCCAGTGGTTCCGGTTTTATCTGGAATGCTTTGAAAAAAGGACTTTCATGCTGGGCATGAATGTGCCTGAAGAAACAAATTAATAGTAAATAAACAAGAGCTGTTCTCATAACCATTCAATCGGGATTGAAGCGGCGATGAAAACATGACCATTATTATCTTCTACTTCCACCGTAAAAATGTAAATACCTGAGAAGGGTTTGGAAAAAAGAAATATATGCAACGGTTGAAACAAAGAATGATTCGATATCTCTCCTTTATCGGGTAATTTATCCAGGAATTCATGGAAGGGCCATATTTCATCAGTAAAAAATCCATAAGACAAATTCCCTGCGAGGTTATCCCCTGCTGACAATCCATAAATTGGTTGGTTGCAGAAAACGCGTATATCTTTGATTTCATTAGCCCACACAGGAAGGGAAGGACTTGTTGCCCACGTTTCTCCCATCGTGCCGGCTGTCCGGACAAAGTTGAACGAGAAACTCTTTAGTTCAAAATAAAGTAGAAGTGATATGCTGTCACTCGATGTGATGGCGGGTTCTTCTAAGATCTTACGGGAGGCATAATCAAATACTTCAATATAACTGAGACCACGTAATGCCACATAATCCGGTTCACAGGACGGCACGCCAATCATAAAAAAAATGATAAGGCAGAACAAGATCACAAAACCGGGTCTTCGTTTCATATCGCGTCGTAAGTGGAATGATATAAAAATAAATTAATTCAAACCCCGCTATATAACGCGATGGCGCTTAAAAATAACGTTAGATGGAAATGGCTTACCTTTTCTTCCTAAATACCTGATTGTTAATTATCGATGAAAATTATTTTTTTTGATGGCAACTGCCCGATGTGCCATGCGTGGGTGAAATGGATTATCCGGTCAGATCGTGATAAAAGATTTCTTTTTGCCCCGCTGGAAAGTGCAACGGCAAAAGAGCTTTTATCTGCTTTGCTTCCCGGGTATATGAAAGAAGATACGCTGGTGTACTACGATAACGGTGCGATTTATTTGCGCAGTGATGCGGGCCTGCGGATTTTAAAAGATTTAGGTTCCCCTTATTCAGTCATTTCTGGTTTTAGGTTCGTTCCTAAATTTCTTCGGGATCTGGTTTACAGATGGATTGCCAGCCGCAGGTATAAATATGGCAAGCGCTATGAAAGTTGTCCTTTGCCGCCGGTGGAGTGGAGAGAGAGGTTTTTAAGTTAAAGTTATGCTTCGACCAGCTTTACGCAACCTCGTGCTACAGCTCAGCAACCAAGTTAAAAACGAAAAGATTAAATGCACAAAAAATTTCAATTTAATTCTGATAAAAACCCACCTAAGGACATGGCACTTTGGTTGCAGTCAATACTCCCAAATCACTCACTCTAAGAATCCAGCAAGAATTATCTGGGGAGCGCATTAAAAGGCTACCGTTGGTATTATCTACAAAGACAACACCTTGTGAAATTTGAAGTTTCGAAACCGGTAATTCCGTTCCTATACCGACATTATTTTGGGAACCATAATCACAAGCATCACCAGTATTATCATTGTCAGTGTCCTCCTGCAGTGGATTATATATAGTGAGACAATTATCCAAAGAATCAACAATCCCATCTGAATCAAAATCTGGTGGAGCTGGGGGAGCCCCTCGTATCACAAATGATATGGATCTTTGAAAAATAATGCAGGATTCTGTATATCCATTAAAATTATACGTTACAGTTTGATTATTTGGGCTGGAATTTACAAGGGTATCTACGATTATTGTTCCCGGACCTCCCTCTCCTGGCATTGCTCCTGTAACACTGTTTCCTGTTACAGTCCAAACCCAGTAAGGGACATCAGGATGGTCAATAGTATAAGTAAAGCTTTCCCCGCTGGAAATTGTATCTAGTATGAATGCATCAGTTCCTATAAAATCACAACATGAGAATGGATAACTGATCTTTAATGGTTGATCTAAAGCGCATACACTTGGTCCTCCTGTCCATGCACCTGTTTCGCCATCAAAAGTTGTAAAAAATCCAAGAGTAAGATCCATTGTTGAAAGGTCAGTACTGCAATTCGGGAAGTCTCTTACCTGAAGATCAAAACAGAAATGCCATGGTCCCATTCCCCCACCACAAGTATTTCCATCACCCCAGTCTACAGTTGGGTGACCGAGAATAGGACAATTGCCATTAATACCATATGCAAACCAGCCTGGTGGAAGAATCTCCCCAGGATCATCCCAGCAAGGACCACAACATCCGCCATTAATGCCTCCTTCGTTTATACAATCAACATCGTACAGAATATTGCACATTTCCAAAGTATTATTTCCATCTAGATCGCCGACTTGAAAAAATATATTATCGTGATGAAAGCCAATATCTTCAAACCAATCCCATGTGGCAACCCCATAAAGTCCATTTTCAGCAACACCCATTGCATTTCCGTTTATTGTTGCATTTAATGGCTGACCGTTAGCATCAAAAGAAGAAGGGTCCCAACCATTACCAAATTGCGGAATCAATCCCTGGAACCATTGACATCCATTTCCCGCAGCGGTGACAGAATTGACATGCACGCAGATACTTACAGTTTCTCCGGGAAAGAAAGGACCCGTAAGTGATCCTCCATTCGATCTATCTACGATTTCAATTTCGCTACCTGTGACACAGGCAGATCCCTGACTAATCGTATTGACACAGAGGGTAAAATTCCCTCCCATTGAATTAATCGAACCAACCGCTATATAATAAACCTGATTGGCTCCAACATCCGATCCAATCGCTTCTGCTTCAAAATTAGATCCTCTAATACAGGATAAGATACTTTGAGTCAAAGGAACATTTTGTAAATCAGAACAATCCGTAATTTGCTGAAATAGCGTAATGGTAGGTGCGTCAAAGTCCTGACTTTGAACATTAATATTCATCAAAGTCGCAGCTCCATCTGTAGTCACTTTAAACCATACAATTGGAGAAATTCCAATAAAACATTCATTCGAAATATCCTCCGGCAGAGCTCCTAAATTATTGCCATCTGTACATACGAAAGGCTGGTCTGAAATGACAGTAGGGATCACAGTTGCTGTTTCACATATGTCATTAGCGGGTTGAGACCAGAGATTGAAGAACCCCAGAACAAAAATTGTAAGTAAAACTAAATCCCGCATTCACCTTAAAGTTGAGGTAAAAAAGTTAAATAGACTAAAGAATTTTTCGGTTAACCTATAAAAGAATAAAAAACGGAACCTATGGTAAATCATTAAATTCAAAAAATAATTAATTCGGTTTCAAAAACTCTGAAAATGAATATTCATCCACTCTCTGCGCAGCGGCACTCTAAATATCTGAGGAAGTAATACCGATTCCGAAATTATACTTAGGATCTTTTGGCCTAAATAAAACGTAAAACCAATGTTCCTCGACGGACATCGAATTAAAGAATGTTTTCAACTATTCAGTAGCGTGAGGCGGGATTGAACCGCCGACCTCCCGTACGGGCGCTCTAACCATCTGAGAGAAGTTTTCCTGAGGTCGAAATTATTCCAAATTGAATGAGCGTCTTTTTAAGTTGTACACCACCCTCAATGGTTTTAACGAAACGCTCAAATTCCAAAGCATTAGATTTTGATTCAAATTTTTTTAAATAAATCAGGACTAAGGGCCTTCTGTGTTTGGTAGAAATGGTCCCTCCCATACAATGTTTGGAAAATCTTGCTCCAACATCAGAACAAGTTCCTTTATAAAGCTTATGGTCCTTGAGACTATATAAAACGTAAAACCAATGTTCCTCGACGGACATCGAATTAAAGAATGTTTTCAACTATTCAGTAGCGTGAGGCGGGATTGAACCGCCGACCTTGTGATTATGAATCACACGCTCTAACCATCTGAGCTACCACGCCAAAAATTTCAAACGGGATTAAACCGCTGACCTCCCGTACGGGCGCTCTAACCATCTGAGCTACCACGCCAAAAAAAGACTGCAAATATAATTGTTTCATACCAGATAAAGATTTTCCGGTCAATGAAGCCTCTAGGAATACTCACCCCCTCCCCCCTCTCTTTTCAGAGAAAATTCAAATTTTTATTTAAAGTATTTCAGAAGAGAGGGGACATGTATTTATTATTAAACTTTGATTCCCCTCTCTTTGAAAGTCATTTGTGTTAAGAAGTAAAAAATTACTACCATAAGAGAGGGGATTAGGGGTGAGTTTCGCAAAAAACTGGTTAGAAAGTCAGTTCTGCAAATACCACGACTGAACTTCCCACTTTTCACTTTTCACTTTTAGTTTTTCACTTTTAGTTTTTCACTTTTCGTTTTTAACTTTTACAGCCCAATCCTGCTCAACCCCGTCCTCGCCTTCTGATGCAGACTGTTACTATACGTCTCCGGTGACATCGATAGACACATGTTGTAAAAACGCGCAGCGGCCCAGTCACTCCCCAGTGTTTCATGGATCACACCACATTGCAGCGCAGAACTGCATGCATAATAGTAATGTTCATTCTCCCCAAATTTGATGGCCAGGCTGTAATAATGCAATGCCTCCACATTCGATTTTTTTGCCTGTAATATTCTTCCTTTCCTGTAAAGAAATTCAAGCCGGTACGCCTGCAGCGTCAGTTCATTGAAGAGGTCATCCGTCAGTAAATCAAGTGCCTGATCATAATAACCACCATCAAATAATAACCTGGCACGCAAGAGTACAGGATGCGGCTTCAGATGCGATTCGGCTTCCTTCAATGCCTGCTGGTCCTGATCCATCGTGCTGGTCCCTTTCGACAGGATCTGGTGCATGTTGTCATTATATCCTGTTATGTCTCCTTTCAACAAAGAATACCAGGCTAATTTCTGATAAGCTTCCTTGATGTAATCTTTTCCTTTACTGAACAGGATATAATTTTTAAATGGAATGTCTGCATCTTCATCTCCTCGCGCGAGCTTGCATTTTCCAAGCATGAATTCCATAAAAGGAACACGAATCGCCGACGGTACACCGGTTTGTTGTGACAAAAGTTTTATCGCCACATCGTTATTGCCTGCGGATATATTGATGAAAGCCATGACATATTGCACAAGCCTGTTCTCCGGTACCTTTCCGAAATATTTGTTCATTAATTGAACACCATATTCAGGTTTGTTATTTAACCTGGCTTCCACTACAGCAGTAAGCATCACGGTTTCCTGAAAATAAATATTATTGTCGGGATTGCTTTTATCCAAAATGGAATGTAAATCTTTCAACCCTTCATCGATCGAGCCGCTTAGGCTTGTCACCATGGTCACCAACCAGCGATATTGATCCGGTATGGCACCAAAGGCAATCTTGATCAGTCCGTACAATCGCAGATTGGCAAAATCATCCGGGTAGAGCCGCTGATTTCTTTTCAAAAGCTTAAATGCCTGGTTCATGTCAGCTGCAGCAGAAACATATTGATTCAGTTCCATGCGCAATGCACATTGATGCAGATGGATCTGAGCCTGGCACATGAGGGATAACGGGTTCGTCTCCGGCACTACGGATATTCTGTCCATGCGTAGAGAGGAGCTTTCGAGGTAATCGGGGACCTCTCTTACATCGTCCTGCAAAAAAATCTGTAAGAAGAGAGCATAATCTTCCAGGTATGGCCAGATGAGATTTTCAGGATGCGTGATGGATTGCAGCCGGATGATGCTCATGCTTTCATCGATGCGCAGCTCACCGATATAACCGTAAGCCGTCTTCGCTTCGGGCGTCCAGTAAATCCCCTGTGAAATAGCGGGAAAAGAGAGGAATAAACTAATCCAGGCAAAGGCAATATTTTTAGCCCGTGCTCGGATCGGTTGGTACATGAAGTAAAGTTATGCTTCTACGCTCACTCCGGCAATCTCGTTGTCTACGAGGATACGTCCACAATGTTCGCAGGCAATGATCTTTTTTCGCTGCGACACTTCAAGCTGGATCTGGGGAGGGATTTGGTTGAAGCATCCGCCGCAGGAATCCCGCTCAATAGCGACAAGTGCAAGTCCATTCCGGTAATTGTTGCGTATGCGATGGTATGCTTTCAGGAGGCGCTCATCGATAAGGGCTTCAGCCGCTGCTGCGATTTTACGCAACGCCTTTTCTTCTTTTTCTGTTTTTGCAATGATGGATTTCAACTCATCTTTTTTGAGATCCAGGTTTGCTTTCTTAACCTTGTACTTATCTTTTACCTCTTTGATAACCGTATTTTTCGCCGCTACTTTTTCAGCGTTTTCACGTGCCTTCTTTTCGGCAAGCTGAATTTCAAGTTTTTGCATTTCGAGCTCCTTTGACAGCGCATCAAATTCGCGGTTGTTTTTCACATCGTCCAGTTGCTTTGTATATTTTTTGATCAGCGCTTCGCCTTCCGAAATACGCGTCAGGTATTTCTGGCCTTCCTTTTCAATATCCTTGACCGTATCATTTAAATTCTTCAGCCTTGTTTCTAAACCGGTGATTTCATCTTCCAGGTCGCTGACTTCCATTGGAAGTTCGCCTTTGAGAATTTCAAGTTCATCAATTTTTGAATCAGCTTTCTGTAAAGCATAGAGTTGTCTAAGCTTTTCCTCAATACTTGTTTCGGTTGCTTTAGCCATAATGTAAGGTCGAAAATCAGGTGAAATAATGGACTGGATTCGTGTTTATTCTGGTATAATGGGCGGCAAAGGTATGAAATTTACCCGAAATCAGCTCCTGTAATAATGAAATTGTATATTGCTCACTTTCATAATGACCTATGTCACAGATGATTATGCGGGCATCAGCGTCAAAAAATCCATGGTATTTGTAATCTGCCGTCACAAAGGCATCTGCCTCTTTCCTGATTGCCTCTTCCAGCAGGAAACTTCCCGATCCGCCGCAGATCGCTACTTTTTCAATAGGTTTATTGAGAAACTTCGAATGCCGGATCACCTTAGCCTGCATCCTGTCTTTTAAAAGGTTGAGGAATTGAAGCTCGGATAAAGCCTCCGGTAGATTACCAACTACACCGGCTCCCTCATTTTTATTTCCTTCAGGATCGATTGGTTTTAAAATATTGACCTTCTTCAAATCCAGTCGTTGCGCAATCCGCTCATTCACGCCATTTGTCAGAATATTATCCAGGTTAGTATGGATAGCATAGATAACCAGATCATTTCTGATGGCTTTAATAATTATTCTCTCCGTGAGATTTGAACCTGTGAAATGTTTTACCCCATAGAATATGGCCGGGTGGTGCGTGATGACAACATTACATCCGGCTTGTAGTGCTTCTTCCATGATTTCTTCCGTACAGTCCAGTGCAATCATCACGCCTTTTACTACTTGATGTTTATCACCGATCAGCAAACCACTGTTATCATATTCTTCCTGCAGATGAAGAGGAGCAATGGATTCGAGAAAATCAAATAAGTCGGAGGCCCTTGTGGTCATTCGTCTTTTTTATGCCGCTTATGCAGTGAAAGAATTTTATTTTCAAGATTGGTCGTGCTGAAACCTTCTACATAAGGTATCACGTCGACCCGTCCTCCCCAGGATAGTACTTCCCTTGCTCCCACAATCGTATCTGGCGTGTAATCTCCTCCTTTCACAAGGACATCCGGTTTTAACTGAAGAATCACATGGAGCGGTGTTTCTTCGTAAAAAGGAAATACAGCATCAACACATCGCAAAGAGGCAAGAAGAAAGAGCCTGCTGGACAAGATGTTGATCGGCCGCGATTCTCCTTTAAGCTTTTTCACTGATTCATCACTGTTGACGGCAATGATCAACCGGTCACCTTTTTCTGCCGCAGCTTCAAGATACCGGATATGGCCTGCATGAAGAATGTCAAAACACCCGTTCGTAAATACAACCCTTTTACCCTGTGATCGCCATGACTCCCGCAGTTGCATTAGAGATTCAGGATCATATATTTTATCTTCTGACCGGGGGATAATATGTGACATGTTGTTTGTCTTTTTTATTGATAAGCGGTAACACGATCATACCGATAATACCCCATAATAAGGTGCCGAACAGTTGAATTGAAAAATACTGAATGTTGGTAAATGAAAATGCATCGTCCCCGTGCACGCCATAAATAGCTAATGCTGAAATGACCATTACATGAAATGTACCCATGCCACCGGGAGAAGGGAAGACAACACCGAGGCCGCCGAAAACAAATACCATCAGACCGGCCATAGCGCCCAGGTGTGATGTGGGCCCGAAAGATTTGAAACATAAAAACATCATCAGGAAATACATCAACCATATTGTAATGGTATCCAGCAGCAGCAGCCAGGGATGTTCAACCCTGCGCAAACTTCTCAACCCGTCCCGGAATCCTTCCACCAAATGATGAATGCGCTGATAGAGGCTCCATCGCTTGATGATGCTCCTGTACCAATAAGCTAGGATGATAAAAACGATAAAGAGGCCGACAGCAATGTATAACCAGCTTTTTCCAAAAATGGAATCACCGATTTTATCCCTGAAATATTCCACCAACACATTCCCCTGCAAAACGATAACAAGGACTATTGCAAAAAGCAAACTCAGCAAATCAAGGATGCGGTCTACGACAATCGTGCCCATCACTTTTTCTGCACCGATCCCTTCATAACGTGCAAACAAACCGGCGCGGACTACTTCGCCAACCCGGGGCAAACCCATATTGGCAAAATATCCGACCATGATCGTGAAGAAGGCATTCACAATACTTCCTTTTCTGCCGAGGGTTTTGATCAGCATCAGCCACCGGTGTGCCCTTACCAGGTTACTAAGCAGATAGCACAGTATGATCAATGCAATCCACCAGTAATTTGCTTCCGAAAAATCAGTCTTCAGTTTTTCTAACAGGCTGCATTGTTCTTTAGGGATTTCTTTAATGGCACAATCGGCGACATAAGCAGCATTTTGACTTCGGTATACCAGGATTAAAATCAAAGCGCCTAACCCCGTAAAGAGAATGAACTGGATGAGTTTATTTATGCTCTTCGGTAAAGCCACTGATCAGAACTTAAGCTTATTTTGATTGTCGGGAAAAATGGTCCTGGGTTTAAATTCCCTCGCCTCTTCAGGTGTAAGCAAAGCAAATGCCATAATGATGACCGTATCCCCGATATGCACTTTGCGTGCGGCTGCACCATTCAGACAGATCTGTCCGGAATTCCTTTCACCTCTTATTACATAGGTTTCCAGCCGCTCACCATTATTATTATTTACCACAAGCACAAATTCACCCTCGATCAGGCCCGATGCATCCATTAAGGCCTCATCAATTGTAATGCTTCCTACATAATTGAGATTCGCTTCCGTGACAATGGCGCGATGGATCTTTGATTTGACTACCTTTAAAAACATGGATTCCAAAAGTATACTTTTCCTTCTAATGACAGGAAGACAGGCTATAACCGCTTCATCGGACGATATTCTGCAAAAACAATTGCTGCTTTCCATAACGGGCAGATGAAACAAGTGTTCAGGCCGGCATTCGTAATTGTTAATTTATCTATACGTTTACAAGCAGGAATAATATCCTCACCGTATGCACCTCTTCAGAAAAACCAACCAACTGGTCCATTGGATTACCGGTAAAAAAAAGGATGGAAAGAAAATCGGTTTTGTTCCTACCATGGGAGCTCTCCACCAGGGCCATTTGTCGTTAATGAAGCTGAGCCTGGATGAATGCGATATCACAGTCGTATCCATTTTCGTCAATCCAAAACAGTTCAATGATCCGGCTGATTTGAAGCGTTATCCTAGGCCTCTTGAAAATGATATCCTGCTGGTAATAAAAGAAAGTGTTGATGTATTATTCATTCCCGAAACAAATGAAATCTATCCTGCCGGTGAGCAATCCAGGTTGGATTTTATTCCAGGGAACCTGGCGACCACTATGGAAGCAAAATTCAGGCCTGGTCACTTTGAAGGCGTAGCAGAAGTGGTTTACCGTCTATTGCAGATCGTAAGCCCTGACTATCTGTACATGGGACAAAAAGATTTTCAACAACTGACGATCATCCGCAAGCTGATCACGGATTTACATCTTCCGGTTCATCTTGTCATGGGTCCAACGATCCGGGAAGAGAATGGTTTGGCCATGAGTTCACGCAATGAACTACTTAGTGCAGATGGCCGCTGGAAAGCAGGAATTATTTACCAGACATTATTCGATGCAAATAGAAAATTTGATGAAGGAGGCGATCTTTCAAACATAAAAATGGCTGCTTTAGCAAGTCTTTCGCAGGAAGGTTTTGCTCCGGAATATTTTGAAGTGGTCGATGGCGTAACACTCAGGGACATTCAGCATCCCGGGGATTCTAATTTCATCGTGGCCTGTTGTGCAGTTAAATTGGAAGGGGTAAGATTGATTGATAACCTCATCTGGAAAACGGAAGAATAGAAAATAATCAAATGAGGAAGCAAGTCTATTTGCGGATAGAGAATGCGATCAACGTATTTATTTAAATTAGGCGGAGCATGAAAAATATTTATGTAGCGGCATCCAATCAACATGTTGGTAAGACGACATGTACACTGGGACTTGTATCCGCTTTAATGAAGGAAGGATACCAGGTCGGTTATTGTAAACCTGTCGGACAGAAATCACTGGAAGAAAATCAAAGGGTCGACAAGGATACCGTGCTATTCGCTGACCTTATTCATTTCGATATTGTCCCCGAATTGCATAGCCCGATCATATTAGGACCAAATGCAACAACCCGTTTTCTTGATAATCCTTCAGATTTTGAATTTGAAAAAGACATTCTTTCAGCTGCGAACAGGTTAGCCGAAACACATGACATCGTCATTTTTGAAGGCACAGGCCATCCCGGTGTAGGCAGCATCGCCGAAATGTCAAATGCACATGTTGCTAAACTCATTGGTGCCCCGGTCATCATGGTAGTGGAGGGTGGAATTGGTAGCACGATCGATATCCTCAATATGAACCTGTCTCTTTTCAGGGAAGAAGGTGTACCAATCCTCGGTGTTATCATCAATAAGGTCATCCCCGAAAAAATGGAAAGGGTCCGCCGTTATTTACAGAAATGGCTTGAACCTCGCGGTATCCCCATCCTTGGGTTGATTCCATATGAAAAGAGCCTTGCTTACCCGGTAATGCGGACGGTGGCTGATTCTATTTCAGGACTTACGACGCACAATCATGAATTCCTCGACAACAAAGTAGAAGATATCGTTGCAGGATCCCTGCTGGATACGCAGGAGCTCAAGTCATCCGAAAATGTCTTGCTGGTGGCAGCCGTAAGGCAACTTGAACCAGCGCTGGATAAAATCAACATTTTGATGAAGCTCCGCCGAAAATCAAAGTCGCCCTTATCCGGAATTGTACTGACAGGCCAGGGCACACCGGAGTCCAGATCGATTGATTATATTCTTAAATATAAAATCCCCATGATCCGAACTGAGCTGGATACCTACGGTTCTGTACTTCAGATCAGCAAAATTGAAGTAAAAATTAACCGGAATACACCCTGGAAAGTAAGAAGGGCTATAGAACTGGTCGGCGAATACGTTGATATCGGACTGTTGAGGAAGAGACTGGGACTGATCGAAAAGTAATTTTTTCGTTCAATAATTTTAATCCAGTAAAACAACACCAGTTGCCATAAATTTTTTCTGAACGGTAGGCTCTGTGATAGCAGCTATTTCCTCTTCGGATTTGCCGGCATCTTCAGCATAATGCTTTAATTGTTTTACGCTGGTCATTTCATTGTAAGCCATTCCTTCCACCAGTACTTCTCTTCCCGCGATGTCTTTGCGGACAAAAAACCCATAATCCTTAAACTTGACAAAGAGGGATTCATTGGTTTCGGAAGCCGGGTCTACCAGGTTCATCCAGCATCCCTTTTCCTGGCACACCTTGGTCACTTTGGCTTTTAAAATAACATTCACGGAATCCCCTGCTTCCAGGTGGTTAATGACATCGGCAAAGCTCATCGTTGGCTCCGTTTTGGAAACCCCTTTTCCAAATGTGGTTCCGGTTGGATCCACCTCAGGTTTACAGGCAGCAAGGATCAGGATGGCGGCGAAAGGAATGCAGAGAAGTAATTTTTTCATTCGATGTGGATATACTAACAGTGCGCAAAAATAAGTTTTATATCAGGATTCCATTTAGCCTTCACTTTAAACTCTTCATTTTCTATAAGCAGACGTGTACTTGACCCAATCTTTTTGCCATGATCAAGACATGCCTGTTCCTCTTCGTTTCCGTTTTCTCTTTTTCCCTGTCTGCACAATGCCTTTCCGGTGATTGCCAATCCGGTACCGGGAGATACCGTTTCAGCAATGGTGCATTATACGAAGGTCAGATGTCCTTTGGCAAACTTCATGGGACCGGTAAACTGATCTATTCCAATGGGGATATGTATGAAGGTGGCTGGAACCTCAACCGGAGGGAAGGCCAGGGCATCCTTCAGACGGCGGATGGATTGATCTATGACGGTCGATTCATCCACAACCAGCTTGACGGATTGGTAAAGGTATACGATAAGAAAGGAGGTTATTTCGAGGGCACCTGGAAAGATGGACAACCTATAGGGACAGGTGTTTACATTTCCAGGGACAATTCTGTCCCTTGTATCTGGACCGGCAATACGTATTTAGTCATCAACCAGAACACCATTCCTGCACGTGCGGAAAATGACTTTACAGATTGCAATCTGATCCCCTGTAATTGCGATAAAGGAAGGTTTGTTTTCAATGATGGTTCAGTGTTTACCGGTTCTTTTAAAAATGGCTTGCCCGATGGAGAAGGAGAGTGTCATTATAAAAATGGTGACTTCTATTCAGGACAATGGCATGAAGGCAAGCCGGATGGAAACGGACGTTACCTGTATGCCACCGGAATTACATTGAATGGAACATGGGAACAGGGGAAATTCATGGATACAAACCGTGAGAATAAGACATATGCAGAAGGAGTGAATATCTATGCATTGATTGTCGGGGCTTCACGTTATGATCACTTTGAATCGTTGAAATACACGGATGATGATGCATACCAGGTATATGCATTTTTGCGAAGTCCGGAGGGTGGTGCCATACCCGATGATCACATCCGGATCCTGATCGATGAAAGTGCAATCGGGGAGAATATTTATAAGGGACTGGATGATATCATTGCCATGGCGGGACCGGATGATGAGGTACTGGTTTATCTGGCCGGTCATGGCTTGCAGGGATTTTATGTTCCGACAGATAGTGACGGATACCGCAACAGGGTGGAGTATGATGAGATCAAAAAGAGACTCAATGAATGTCGTGCGCATCAGAAGCTTGTGATAGCGGATGCATGTTATTCAGGTTCATTGTTAGCCGCTAAAACGCCGATGTTTGAATCCGTAGACCTTTTTTACAAAAAACTTTCTTCCAGTGGTGGGGGCACGGCGTTCCTGTTGTCGAGTAAAAGCGAAGAGTTTTCACTGGAATCCCAGGGTCTAAGGCAGGGTATATTCAGTTACTACCTGATCCAGGGGCTTAAGGGTGAAGCGGATCAGAATAAAGACCGCATTGTCACCCTGGATGAACTGTACACCTACGTCTATAGGGAAGTCAGGACGTATTCGGGGAATCTTCAAACCCCTGTTTTGGCGGGAGATATTGACCGGTCCATGCCGCTTGCCAGTATCAGGTGAACCTTTCCGGCCCTAATGAACTGCTAAAAAAGAGGCTGATATCCGTTGTTTTGGACTCTTTTTATATCTTTGCCGCCCCTTTTGACATAATAATTCGCTAAACGCGCTTGCAGCCCCCGGGAGTGTGCAGGCTACAAACCAAGCAAAAACGCCATGCGGCACTATGAATTAACGTTCATTGTTGACCCCGTCCTGTCCAACGAGGAAATCCAGACAGTCCGGAAGACATATGAAGACCTGCTCAAAAAATCAGGCTGTAAAATCATTCACCTGGATGAATTAGGCCTGAAACAGTTAGCCTACCCATTAAAAAAGAGGAATTCCGGTATTTACTTTTCCATCGAATTCGAAGCGGAGAACGGTGAGGCAATTGCTCCTTTGGAACTTGCACTGCGCAGGGATGAAAGGATCATGCGCTTCCTGTCCATTGCATTGGACAAGTTCGGTGTAAAATACAATGAGGACAAACGAAATGGCCTTATCCGGAAGACACAACGTGGCAGAAGGAAACTAAGTAAAACAGAGCCGGTACCGACACCTACGCCTGTGGCTCCTGTCAAGGCAGCAGAACCTGATGTGGTAACAGAAGAAGAATAATTTTTATTTCAAACAAGCAAGATCATGGCATCACAAGAAGATATTAAGTTCCTCAGCAATCCCAACATAGGCAAACAAAGGAAGAAATATTGCCGGTTTAAAAAATTTGGCATTCGTCACATTGATTATAAGGATCCTGATTTTCTCGCGCAGTTTCTGAATGAACAAGGTAAAATCCTGCCCCGCCGAATTACAGGAAATTCGTTGAAATATCAGCGCAAAGTTTCCGAGGCGATTAAGCGTGCACGTCACCTTGCATTGCTTCCTTTTGTCACGGACTTATTAAAATAATTTATTTCTCTACCTACGCAGCAATCATCATGGAAGTTATTTTATTAAAAGATATAGACACCTTGGGCGAAAGACATGAGGTCGTCAAAGTGAAACCCGGTTATGCAAGGAATTTTTTGATTCCTTCCAAAATGGCACTTGCAGCCAACGCCACCAACAAAGCCAAACTTGAAAAACTACGTGCAGAAGAAGCTGCACACGAAGCTGAGCGCATCAGTGAATTTAAAACACTGGCGACGAAGCTGGAAGGACAAACACTTCGTATCGGTGCTAAAGCTGGTACTACTGGAAAAATATTTGGTAGCGTGACAAGTGTTCAGATCATGCAGGCACTTAAAGATCAGATGGGTATTGAAGTGATCCGCAAAAAAATCGAAATGCCGGAAGAAGTTAAAGTACTTGGCACATACAACGCAAATATTCACTTTCATCCGGAAGTGCATACTACAGTTCAATTTGAAGTTGTAGAAGAATAAAACCAACCTGATTTCCTGGTGATAAACCCGGAAAATATCTGACAAAGGTCCATCTGCACAAGACGGGCCTTTTGTTTTCTTAAGGGGATACCATGATCCTTTCGCATTTCCTGCCAGATTCTGAACAATTCCGATTGAGAGCCATTTTATACTAGATAAGAAGCTAAACTGACGACCTCCGGATTCATTTAACGGAGTCAATTCAACAAGGAGGTTCGTTCAGACATTACCAATATAGCTTCCCGATCCTCTTCATCTCTTCGCTTTCACCTCTCTTACTCACCGCTTTACTTGGTTTAGAATGAATCCCTCATAGGACTGTAATCTCGCCCCGTGAATAGAATTGTGATGTATGTGATTACCGTTAACCTAAAAAAAACTATAATGAAACGGAAATTAAAATTGATAGGCCTTCTTTTGGCTATCTACACAGGAGTCTCTCTCTTTTACGCATGTTCAAAAGACGAATCCATCGCTCCGGCTGGGTCGATTGATGAACGTGGCTCATTTACAACATCAGCTGATCAGTCATCTTCAAAGGTTGCTTTTTATGGACTGACAGCCAGTAATGAACTAGTAGGCTATACCATTAAACCAGTTCAGGAAGTATCTGCAGTGCCATTGACGGGTATGGTTGATAAGGAACGAATGATGGCTATTGATTTTTCGACAACGGGTGTCTTATATGGCGTCAGCAACAAGAGTTTGTTGTACACAATAGACCCCGCAACAGGTAAATCCACGGCAGTTTCTTACAACCCACTTTATCCGGCAATCAATGGTTCAACAGTCGGCCTTGATTTTGATTCAAGGACAGGCCAGCTAAGACTGATGACTGATAACGAACAGAACCTGAAAATCGATCCGGCTACCGGTAAGGTGGTCAGTTCAGAATTTTCAACCAGCGCAGTTGATTATTCAGTCAACAGCATAGCCTACACGAATAATTTTAATAGCACCACAGCAGGTTCGTTGTATGCTATTGATATGAAGGATGGAATGGTATATAGAAGTTCATCGACCTTCGGTTCATTCCAGAAAGTAGGTTCTATGGGATTGACAACGACAGGGGAAGGCGGATTCGACATTAACCGCGACAACTCGCTGGCACTTGCCGTTCTGTATGGACATAGTACAACACCGACATTTAGTGCGACAGATGATCTTTCGCAGGATAAATACAGGCTCTACAATATCGACCTCCGGACAGGTAAGGCAACCTATATGGATGCAATGACACGGAGTATTGTTGGTATTGCAACGACATACTAAGGAATAGGTTAATAATTGGTCCGGCTTAAGGATTCGTCCTTAAACCAAAAAAAGCTGTCAGTTTATTAATTGACAGCTTTTTTTTTATGCGTAACGGTTAAAAAGCCCAATAAGATCACGTGACGTATCGTTTAATGTAATCATGAAACTGCCGGTGTTCGCACCGGCAGCTTTAATTTGGGAGTTAAACCTTTTTTCGACTTTTCGGTTAAAAGGTTATGGAATGAGGGGTATAGGGCATTTTTAAGCCTTAATTATTAATTATTCCATATTTTCTCCTTATATTTAAGTCATTCCCCTCTCTTTGTCTCTCACCCCGAACTGTATTGTTAACAAACAGCTTCTATCATATGAGACTTAATCTTTTTACTTCTATCCGGGGTCTTGCTTTTTTAGCGCTTATTATCTTTTTCGCAGGTTGCGGTAAAGATGAAAATGTGGCCCCACTCAATTCATCTGTTGATGAAAGGGGATCAACTACCACAGGATTGCCTCCCAGCACCTTGTTGTATGCACTGAGCGATAATAATGAACTCGTCAAACTGATGAGCGGACCTCCTGCTACGGAAACAAGCCGTGTTCCGGTTGTTGGATTACGGGATGGTGAATTGCTGCTCGCTATCGATATTCGTCCTGCTACGAGGCAAATATATGGTATTACCAATACGAACTTTATCTATACCATCGATGCGAATTTCGGTATTGCCCAACGCGTGTCAAATACACCCATAGATCCAAGTATTGCAGGATCATTGGTGGGATTTGATTTTGATCAGCGTGCAGACCGCATTCGTTTAGTCACGGAAAAAGGACAAAACATACGGATCAGTCCTGTGACCGGTGCTGTGACAAATATTGATCTGCCGATCAATCCGTCTACTGCATCTGTGAATAGTATCGCTTATTCCTATTCAACTTCTTATATCAGCTCAAGCGCATTATATGCGATTGGCACAACAGAGGGTAAGCTTTATCTACAGAACCCGATGGGAGGCACATTAACCTCAGTAGGATCTCTGGGACTCCTGGTATCCGGTGAAGGTGGATTCGACATAAGCAGAAACAACACTGCATTTGCAATCCTTTATGCCGGTGGCCGTGGAGGAACATTTGGCGGTACAGACACAAGCGAACAGACCTGGCGTCTATATACAATCAGTTTAAGAACAGGATTGGCTACGTCACTGGGCAAAACAAGACCTCTGATCGGCCTTGCTATTCCTTAAGATCTGAATTACCATTAGAGGACATTAAAGCTGTCGTGCTATCACGACAGCTTTTTTTTATTGTTATGCGCCGATATAAATGCATTAAAACCATCCTGTTTTTAATTACTTAAATTTATCCGCCTATTGAACCGGCTATATCCACATGAGTCAATCACAAGCCTTTGAAGTTATTGGAGGTAAGACCTTATCAGGTGTGCTTACGCCCCAGGGTGCTAAAAACGAAGCGCTGCAGATTTTAAGTGCTGTTCTTCTTACCACGGAAGAAGTGGAGGTGATGAACATCCCCGACATCATCGATATCCGTATGTTGATTGAATTGCTAAGAAGTCTTGGTGTCAAAGTCAATCAGCAAGGCAAAGGACATTTTACTTTCCAGGCAGATGATGTGCAGCTCAATAGTTTTACAACGGAAAACTTTCAGACTAACAGCAAAAAGATCCGTGGCAGTGTAATGCTGATTGGCCCATTGCTTGCACGGTTTGGCAAAGCTTTCTTACCAAAACCAGGAGGAGATAAGATAGGACGACGAAGACTGGATACCCATTTTAATGGATTCACGGATCTCGGTGCCAGGTTTGTGTATGACGATCAAAAGAATGAATACTACGTTGAAGCCAGCGAAGGGCTACATGGCGGATATGTATTGATGGATGAAATTTCCGTGACTGGTACTGCCAATATTCTGATGGCAGCTGTGCTGGCTGAGGGGATTACAACTATTTATAATGCGGCGTGTGAGCCTTACCTGCAACAATTATGTCGCCTGCTCACTTCGATGGGTGCGCATATTGAAGGCCAGGGGTCTAACCTGTTGACCATTCGGGGTGTAAAAAAACTGAAAGGAGCAAAACATCGCATCCTTCCGGATATGATCGAAATCGGATCCTTCATCGGCCTTGCTGCGATGACTAAATCCAATCTGAGGATTCAAAATTGCCAGGTAAAAGAACTTGGCATCATTCCACGGATATTCGAACGCCTCGGTATTATCATCCAGGTGGAGGACGATGACCTGGTCATCCCTTCACAAGACATATATGAGATCCAGACGTTCATGGACGGCTCTATCATGAACATTTATGATGCTCCATGGCCCGGGTTCACGCCTGACCTGATCAGCATTGTCCTGGTGGTTGCAACACAAGCACGTGGAAGTGTTCTTATTCACCAGAAGATGTTTGAAAGCCGATTGTTTTTTGTTGATAAGCTGATCGACATGGGAGCGCAGATCATTCTTTGTGATCCGCACCGGGTGACTGTGATAGGACTTGAAAGGAAAAATCCGCTGAAAGGAATAGAAATGAGTTCTCCGGATATTCGCGCCGGTGTTGCTTTATTGATTGCTGCTTTATCCGCGCAGGGACGGTCCATGATCTACAACATCAACCAGATCGACCGTGGGTATGAAAATATTGATGGGCGTTTGCGGGCTTTAGGAGCGGAGATCAACCGTCTGGATGTTTAGCCCGGTTCAATTACCGCGGTTGATGACATATGCAATCAAATCCTTCATGGATTGAGTAGCTGCTGAAGGAGAAATCGTATCTACCAGCTCAATCGCTTTCCGGATATATTCCTCCATGATCTTTTGCGCATATTGAATACCGCCATTCCGGTACACTTCACTGATCAGCTCCTTTACTTTCTTTTTATCCTTATTATGTTTTTCAACGATGCGGATCAGCGATTTCCGGGTTGATGAATCCACTTTGGAAAGGGTATAGATGAGCGGAAGCGTCATTTTCTTTTCCTGGATATCAATCGCCCGTGGTTTGCCGACATCAATATCGCCATAATCAAACAGGTCATCTTTTATCTGGAATGCGATACCAATAGCTTCACCGAATTTGTAAAATTTATCGATCACGATTTGATCCTCGGTTACAGAAGCAGCACCTGCTGCACAGGATGCAGCAATGAGTGAAGCGGTTTTTTTGCTGATGATATCAAAGTAAATTTCTTCTGTGATGTCAAGTCTCCGCGCTTTTTCAATTTGCAGCAATTCCCCCTCACTCATATCACGAACCGCTCTTGACATGATCTGCAGGATATCATAGGCGTGATTGTCAAGTGCCACCAGCAGACCGCGTGAGAGCAGGTAATCACCTACCAGAACGGCGATTTTATTTTTCCATAATGCATTTATGCTGAAAAACCCTCTCCGCTGATGCGCATCATCGACGACATCATCATGGACTAATGTCGCCGTATGCAGGAGTTCAACAAGGGATGCAGCCGTATACGTCTTGGGCGTGATCTCACCGCAAATCCGTGCAGATAATAGGACAAAGATCGGCCGCATCTGCTTGCCTTTGCGGTGGACGATATAATGCATGATTTTATCCAGCAAAGCCACACGGCTTCGTACCGAATCCCTGAAGTGTCGTTCAAATGCTTCCAGTTCGTCCGCGATAGGAGCTTTTATGGCTGCAAGTTCCCTGTTCATTCAGGCTCCGTTATGGCAGCAGCTGAATGCGTGCGCTGTTTTACACCAAGAAAAATAACCAGTGCAATGGCAAGAAAAAATAAACTACCCACTTTGTCTGTCTCCACCATATCATTGAGCGAAAGAATAAAAAGTATGCTGCAAAAAGATACCAGCGCTGTCATCAGCAATTCTTTTTCCACACCTTTGGTCATGGAATGATAAAGCTTTTCTCCCAGTATCAACACGGCAATAATCAACGACATAAAGATGATCAATCCAATCAAACCCTGGTCTACCGCAGTCATCAGGTAATAATTATGCATACCCGAATGCTCCGGATTATCACTTACATACGTTTTGAAATGCCTGTCCACATAATTCTGATATAAGCTGTAAAAACCGCCCGGACCAAAGCCATTCAACGGTTTCTCTTTTATCATGTAAAAACCGGCTACCCAGCGATAAAAACGTTCAACAGTGGAAATATCTTCCAGCTTATACGTAGCTGACAATACATCATTGAATTTATTGTGCGTGATCGTTTTTTCGTAGTCCGGTGAAAACCCGATATACTTATTGTCATACGCAAGCCAGCCAATGAACAGCAGTATTATACCCACTGTAACCGGAATGACAACACGCATTAACCTGAAACGGATCAGGAAAAAACTAACCAGCGAAAGTGGAATGCAGAGCCATGCGGCCCTGGTATAAGAAAAATAAATCCCTGCAAAAATGAAGAGCAGGGCGACCAGGAAAAATAATTTAATCCAGTGACGATGAAACCATCTTCGAAAAAACCATACAAAAGGTAATACAATCCCAAGGCAGCACGCATAATCAACATGGTTCCGGTAGATCGGTATCACAGCACTGTTGATCTTTTCGAAGCTGAAGCCATATTGACTATGCCGGATCAGGATGATTATGACGGTTGCGATGAGGGGAATAACAAAATACAGACCCCACCGCTTTATATCGTTTATTTCTCTGAAAACAAGAAGCGGAATCAGGATAAAGGAAATGAGATACCACGATTTAGCCAGGCTGTATTTGATCGAGATCAGCGGGACATCGGATAGGATCGTTGTAAAAAGGATCCAAAAGAAATGGATCAAAAGCAATACAAAAAGAGGATGAAGGACAAAGCTGAAATCAATTTTTTTCGAATAGAGGAATAAATACACAGGTAACATAAGGCAAGTGAGCCACATCAGGATTTCAGCAGGAAAATCGGTAGACAAACCGCCCGGCAAATCGACTTCAACCGTAAAAGGAATGGTAGCCCACATCAGGTAATAAATACGTCTGAAATCGCCAAGACACCACAACAGGACCAGCATGGCAAATGGCAAAGCCAGGAAGAGCCATTCTTTCATAAGCCAATAGCCAAGAAAACAAACCCCAAAAACAGCAATCAGGCTGTTGAATAAGCCTTTCCTTTGACTGATGAATGGAAAAATACGAGCGGTCAATTCGTACATCGTACCAAAGATAGACGTTGGCTTTCTGAAAGTTAAACCTTTCACCGGCCCCTTTCCGGACCCTAAAGCAGGAAAACTCTATTTTTATCCCCACCACGCAACCTGAAATTGTGCTCGAATTCTTCAAAAAGAATCATTTACTCAATAGTTTCCTTCTTTTACCTTATGCGTTGGTCATACGTATCATCGTCATTATTTTCCCCGGCGCCCGGATTGAAGGAGAAATTTTTGGCACCTGGGGAAAGGATATTATTGAAGCGACCCACCATTGGGGATTTGGTGAATTTTTACTTTCCACCTTTCTGGTTTTTATCCAGGCTGCCATCATCAACCGGATCTTTATCCGCCAGAGCATGCTGGGTGAAATGAATCTTTTTCCGGGATTAAGCTATATCCTGCTGACAGCACTACATCCGTCATTTATTGGTGTTTCATCCGTCCTTATTGCAAATACAGCCCTCCTCATCGCACTCGTGTATTTGTTTGATGTCCTCAAAAAGGAAAAACAAGAGGAAACCAGGTTTATGGCCGGATGGTGGCTTGCCCTTGCCGGCTTGCTATATACGCCATATTTCTTTTTAGTTTTCTTTGGCATAATCGCCATGAGTATGCTTAAGACCTTGAAAATGAAGGATATATTCCAATTTATGACCGGTTATTTAAGTCTTTTCTTTTTAGGATGGCTGGTCCGCATCATTGTCTCCGGAGAGATAGAACCAAATATTCTTTATGCATTTCAAAATTTCAGTGTTCCCCATTTCCGGAATGGCCATGGTACTCCGGATATCATAGTCACTTCCATCCTGGGATTGCTGCTCTTATTCAGCCTTCTTGGATATGGAAGACTGATTGCAAGAAAGAACATACACGCTCAAAAGAAAATTGATACGCTTTACGCACTGATATTCTTCTCCTTCCCTATGGTATTATTTTGCAATACGATCGGAGTACCTTTTCTGATGGTGCTGATGATCCCCTTTTCACTTTTTCTCGCCCTCCTGCTGCGGATGGTCAGGCATCCGGCCATAGCCGAATCCATTCATTTTATTTTATTCGTATCTGCATTATTAACACAGGTTTTGATCCTTGTTTGACAGATCTGCGTTATATCAGATGGGGGGATTGATTCGTTTAGGTATTGCATTTTATTGAATTTTAAAAGAGCGTGCAGATGGCAATTTTTACATGAGCCAGATCACCTGGACATATGTCGATGATGACGGTTACCACCACCAGGTAGGGCTCTTCCACGGGGACAGTTCCGGGCATCTTCTTGTGTATTGCAACTCCAGGGTTGTGGTGATTGATTTCAGTGTGACAACCAGCAAGAACTATTCATTTTTTATTGATGAAGAGCTTTGCGACGTGGCCATTGAAGAAAAAGACGGAAAATTTTCATACGGTTTCACCATCGATCAGATCACGGATACGCCCCGCAACAGGGGCAGGAGAAAAATGAATCGTGACCTGACACGGCAGACAATTGTGATGGCATTTGCTTTCTTCCTGGTCGTCAGCGCTGTGGTATTTTTGGTATTGCATTTTTAATCCCTTATTTTGCCCCTCCCGATGGACAATAAACTGGATTCGTATATAGAGAGCCTCATTTTTGTAGCCCGTGAACCGGTGAAAAGAGATGATATCCGGTATAATCTCGAAAATGTCATGCAAAACAAAATTCCTGCAGAAGACATTGAAGAAGCATTGCAGCGACTGAAGGAAAAATACTGGGATGATAATTTCGCCATTGAAATTGTTGAAGTTGCAGAAGGATTTCAGTTTGTAACGAAAGGAGCATATCATCACGTTGCAGGTCATTATCTTAAACAGCTTTCGAAGAAAAGATTGTCCAAAGTGGCCCTGGAAACACTGGCTATCATCGCATACCGGCAGCCTGTCTCCAGGGCGGAAATCGAACAAATCAGGGGCGTCAATGCGGACTATGCCATAGATAAATTGCTTGAAAAGGAACTCATCGAAATCGTAGGACGTTCTTCCGGCCCGGGCAAGCCTCTTTTATATTCTGCAAGCCCGAAGTTTATGGACTATTTTGGACTGAAATCAATGGAAGATCTTCCTCAATTAAAAGAATTTCAAATTGCCACAGAAGAAATAGGCGAACCCGCAGCACTGGAAGAAACAATATCCTATGAACCTTCGAATGGTTTAAATGGAGAGCACGCAGATGATACATTTTCTGATGAATCAGAATAGCGATGAGTGATACATTAGTCAACCGGGTTGCAGAAAGTGGTTTGATCACCCTTCGTCCTGAAGACTGGGCACCGAAAACAGTACCGTCTTCATTAGACCTGAAAGATTTTTTATTTATGCAGCTTATCCTGCGTGAAAAAGAATTCAGGGAAATGTTGAAAACGCATGAGTGGTCTCAATACAAAGATCAGCCGCTATGTGTTTATTGTTCAGTAGATGCCCTTATTCCCAATTGGGCCTATATGCTGATCACTTCCCATGCAAGTCCATTTTGTAAAGAAATCTTTTTTGGGACGACCGAACAATGGATTAGCAGCCATCTTCTTCATTCCATTGATACAATGGATACCGCTTCATTGAAGGACTGCAGTGTGGTCATAAAAGGTTGCAGTGATACATTTTCCATTGGCCCTGAAGTTTATATGGCCCTGACGCAAAAACTTATTCCTGTTGTCAGGTCGCTGATGTTTGGGGAGCCTTGTTCGACGGTCCCCGTTTACAAGAGGCCAAAAGCCTCATAAATCAGTACCTTCATCACGTGTATACCGCAGCATCTATTGCGTCTCTGTTTCCTCACGGCGCACATCATCTGACGGATCCCGAATCGCCTATTCAGAATATCTGCATTGACAGCCGCAAAGCTGCATGGCAACCGCATTCCCTGTTTATTGCACTTGAAGGTGCACGCACAGACGGACATCGATATATCCTTGAAGCATGGGAGCAGGGAGTTCGTTCCTTCCTGGTACGCGACCATATCAATGTTCACACACTTCCAGAGGCGAATTATGTAGTTGTCCCGGATGTACTGGATGGATTCCATACGATAGCAGCCTGCCATCGCAGACAATACAAAGGCAAGGTCATTGCGATCATTGGCAGCAATGGCAAAACATGGGTGAAGGAATGGTTGTACATGCTGCTGTACAAAGAGGTTGCCGTCTATCGCAGTCCGGGTAGCTACAACAGTCAGGTCGGCGTACCTCTTTCCGTTTGGAGTATTCCATTAGAAAGCTCCTATGCCATTGTCGAAGCCGGTATTTCTCATCCGCATGAGATGGATCGTCTGCAGAAAGTCATTCAACCTGATATGGTCGTTTTCACGCATTTGGGGGATGCACATGATGAAGGATTCAGTTACGATGCCGGATTGAAATTGAAAGAGAAATTATTAATCTGCAAAGATGCTGCGTCGATTGTATTTCCGGAAGATGAAACCACTGTGGCCCGGGAAATCCGGTCTTTTTTTCAGGAAAAAAAATTATTTTCCTGGAGTTTAAATAAAGATGTATTTATCCGCGCCTCTTCAAAGCAGGTGAATGACCATACGCAGATCCATTTTTTAAAAGATGGGAAAAAATATTCTTACAGCATTCCATTTCTCGGCGCTGTACCTGTTTCAAATAGCCTGACCTGTCTTGCCACCATGGCCGCATTGGATATTCCTTTTGAAAAGCATTTAAATTATTTTGAAGATCTGCAGGCCATCGATATGCGTCTTAAAGCTGAAGATGCTATCCAGGGATGTGTACTGATCAATGACAGCTATAGCCTGGATCTTGATTCGCTTCAGTATGCACTTGAAAGCCTCGATATAGCAGGTTCAAGACAGCACAAGACATTAATTCTCTCTGATCATGCGCACGGCAATCCCACATTATATGCAACATTGGCGGAGATGATTACAGGTGCAGGTGTGGATAAACTTATCTGCGTTGGAACAGAAATAAATGAACTGGCCAGGTTGATGCATTCACGAATACAGTGTAGTATATACAGGGATGTGGATGATTTTTTCAAAAAAGGAGCTTTGTCGGATTTGCAGAATGAAGTCATCCTGTTGAAAGGGGCACGCAGTTTTGGATTCGAACGTATAGCGCGGCGGCTGCAATTGCGTTCACATTCAGCAGTTCTCCATGTAGATTTGCAGGCATTGGATCACAACCTCAGATATTTCTATAAAATCATCCAACCGGGTGTGAAGAAGATAGCTGTTGTCAAAGCCAATGCATATGGTGCCGGGAGCCTGGAGGTATGCAGGTATCTTTCGTGGCAACATGTCGACATGCTTGCTGTTGCCTTAATCGATGAAGGAATTGAATTACGTGACGCAGGGATTTCCCTCCCTGTGATTGTATTGAACCCGGATCCTGAAGGAATGGATCTCATACTTCAACATCACCTTGAACCGGAAATTTATAATCTCTATGTCCTTCAAAAATTATTGGATGCCTGTCAGTATTTCCAGCAACACGCCATCATCCATATAAAGATCGATTCCGGTACACACCGGCTTGGATTCGGGCAGGAGAATCTTGAAGAATTAATTTCTGTCATCCGGAATCAGCAATGGATAAAAATCGGTACTGTATTTACGCACCTTGCAGCAAGTGATGATAGCAGATGGGACGATTTCACACATGACCAGGTAAAACGATTTGAAAATTTGTACGAAGAGTTAACGGATGGGATTGGGTATGCACCGCCGCGGCACGTTTTGAGTACCACAGGTATTCTCCGTTTTCCACAATACCAGTATGAAGGAATCCGGTTGGGGATTGGTTTATACGGAGTGGGCATTGCAGGTCATCCGGACCTGTTGCCGGTGCATAGTCTCAAAGCCAGGATACTTCATATTCAGAAAATTGAACCTGGTGAATCGGTCAGTTATGGCAGGATTTATATTGCAGATCAGGTTCGCACCATTGCGACGGTCAACCTGGGTTATGCTGACGGATTGCCCAGGATAGCAGGAGATGTCGGTTGTTCATTTTCTGTTCACGGCAGGCTGGCACCTATTGTCGGTCGGGTTTGTATGGATATGACAATGATTGATGTCAGTGAGATTTCCGGTGTCGGAATCGGAGATGAGGTGACCATTTTTGACCAGGATCATTCGATTGAAATCCTGGCAAAAGCCTGCGGAACGATCCCGTATGAAATCATGACAAAACTCAATCCCCGTATCCGGAAAGTCTATGAACATGCATAACATCTGATTTTAGTCTGACTTTGTCATAAAACCGGTATCCGCTTCGTTTAATTGACCGCTCGTTTTTGGACTAAATGTTAACCAATTGTTACTTCCAGGACAGGTTATGATATTTTGAATAAAATCGTTGGCCTAAAAGGGCTGCTAGCCTTATAATGGCTATTTTTGCGCCCTTATTTTATTATAACATCAAGAAAAACTTCTCATGCGATTTTCCCTTCTTTTTGTATTGGTAGCAGCTTTGCAGGCTCCTTCATTCAGCCAATCCGCAGATCCTGTTCTTTTCACTGTGGATGGTCAACCCGTATCTGCTTCTGAATTCACTTATATCTACGGTAAAAACAATCGGGATGATGCTGATTTCACAGAAAAGAGCTTACGCGAATACCTGGATCTCTATACCAAATTCAAACTCAAAGTGCGCGAAGCTTATGCCATGGGCCTGGATACGGTCACCAGCCTTAAAAATGAACTGGATGGATACCGCAAGCAACTTGCCAGCAGCTACCTCAATGATAAAGAGGTGACGGATCGTTTGGTGAGGGAAGCCTATGACCGCATGCAGGAGGATGTTCACGTAGCACACATCTTTATCCGCACAAATCCGAATGTGGCTACAGACACCATGGCCGGGTACAATAAAATACAGGAGATCTATAAAAAACTTCAGGCCGGTGATACATGGGACAGTATGGTGCGGAGATCAGAAGATAATACAACGAAAGAAATGGGCGGTGATCTAGGTTACATTACAGCCCTTCTTCCAAATGGTTTCTATCATTTTGAGACGGCAGCCTACACCACACCTGTCGGATCTTATTCAGCACCTGTCAGGACGAACATCGGTTATCACATTGTCAAAGTCCTTGACAAGAGACCAGCGAGAGGAGAAATGGATGTGGCACATATCCTTATCCGGGTGAAATCAGATGAAAGCAACAACCAGGAAGCGAAAGCAAAGATTGACGGCATATATCACGAACTTCAAACCGGAGGAAAATTTGAAGAACTGGCAAGAAGATCTTCAGAAGATAAAGCAACAGCAGAACGCGGTGGCTTTATCGGGACCATGTCCATCAATCAATTTGAAAAACCATTCGAAGATGCAGCTTACGCTTTGCAGGCAGATGGTGATATTTCTGCTCCCGTAAGAACGCGCATCGGATGGCATATTATCAAACGGGTCAAAAAGCGTCCTTCATTAGCGTATGATGCGACGAAAAGAAAAATTGAAACCCAGATCGGCCGTGATGAGCGCATGATGAGTGCAAAGCAGGTGATGATCAACCGAATTAAAAAAGAAGCAGGGTATAACATGGATCAATCTGTTTACGATGCATTTGTCAATGCAGTTGGGGATGATCTGCAAACGTACCGTTGGCAGGTGCCCTCTATTGAAGCAAAACCGCTTCTAACGATTGGAAAAGATGTCTATACGAATCTTGATTTTGGAAATTATATACGCAATAATGCACGGACAAGAATGGGTGTTGCAAAAGGCACAGCCAATAAGGAAATTGTGGATAAAGTATTCAATGATTTTGTTGCTGAAAAAGCACTTTACTATGAAGAACAAAACCTGGTGAATAAATACCCCGAGTTCAAAGCACTCATGCGTGAATATGAAGAAGGTATTTTGCTCTTTGAAGCTACGAAGATCAATGTCTGGGATAAAGCGAGCCGTGATTCCACCGGGCTTGTAGCGTTTCACAAAAATCACCGGACGAATTACATGTGGGATGAGCGTATTGAAGTGACAACACTGACCGTTGATTCTGCATCCATGGATAAATTGCCCATGCTGAAAAAATGGGCTGCAAAGAAATCATTGTCTGCCGTTTCTGCCAAGGCCACTAAAAAACATATCCCGGTTCAGATTACTAAAAGGGTGTATCAAAAAGATGAAACTCTTCCGGAAGGGATCACATGGGCTGCAGGTCAATTGGCTGACCTTCCGGATGGAAAGGGTTTCGTGAAAGTAGAAAGAGTGATCCCGCCACAACCCAAGACCCTGGAAGAGGCAAGAGGCTATATCATTGCCGACTACCAGGATCAGCTGGAAAAAGAATGGGTTGCATCACTGCAAAAGAAATATCCTGTGAAGGTGGATGATGCAGTGTTGCTTTCACTCGTGAAAAAATAATATTCGTCTGTTGCCACGGACAACCCGTTTTATCCCGATAAAAATAACCTGCCTGGTAACCGCAGGTTTATTCCTGTCGTGCCAAAAAACAAATCCTGTGGCGGAAAAAAAGCCGGAACCTGTGGTACTTGCCCAGGTCTTTCAATACAGGCTTACCCTGGATGATGTCCGCGACCTGATCCAGGAATATACGACTCCAGAAGACAGCATTCAGCAGGTGAGAAGCCTTACAGATCATTGGGTCCGGGACAGGCTGCTCCTGGTCGAAGCAGAAAAGAACTTTCCCAAGGAAGTCAATATGAATAAACTTCTGGAAGATTACAGACAATCGCTGGTGATGCATTTTTTTGAGCAACAGGTGATCGAGGAGCGTCTTGATACGGTCATCACAGAAGATGATCTTCTTCGCTACTATGACGCTAATAAAGAACAGCACAGGCTGGAATCCGGAATCCTGCGTGGCTATTATTTTAAGATAAAAAAACCACTGGGCAGAAATGATAAATTGCTTCAGTGGTGGAAAACTTTTCCCGTTAAAAATTATAATGAAGTCCTGACCTACGTGGGAAAGCATGCCCGGACCAACTGGTCAGATTCAACGGAATGGCATGAGATGAATATGATCATCCAGCTTTTCCCCGAAGGAACACTTTCTTCATCCGGTATTCGTTCTAATCGGGGCCTGGTGCGTGAAGACGGGGATTTCATTTACCTGCTTTATCCGCTGGAGGTTTATTATGAACAGGATATTGCACCTTTATCCCGGATCCGGACCCAGGCAGCGCGCTATATCATCCATCAGCGTGAACTTGAATTGCTGGAAAGAATAAAAAAAGAAATTTATGACCGGGATATCCAGCTGGACCAGGTCAAAATAAATATAGAATGAAAATGAAATCATGTCTCTTATTCATTGTACTTGGATGCATGGCAACCCTTATCCGTGCACAGGATACCATCGTCCTTGACAAAATCATTGCTAAAGTTGGCGGTGAAGTTATTTTTCATTCGGATGTTGAAGAACAAATGGCGATGATGCGTGAGCGAAAAGCAACACCCGGCGAAGAGGAAAAATGTCTCATCCTGGAAAGCCTCATGGCCCAGGCCATGCTTGTGCATTATGCAAAAATCGATAGCGTGGAAGTGACGGATGATCAGATCGAATCGGAGATCGATGCACGTATGAACCAGATTCTTTCGATGATGAATAATGACCGTAAAATGTTTCAGGAAGTTTACGGTCAGACTGTCAGTGAAATGAGAGAGCAGGTAAAGGATGATATGCAGCGGAAACTTCTCGCAGATAAAATGAAATCGGAGATCATGAATAAAGTGGAGGTCACTCCTGCTGAAGTGGTTACTTTCTTCAACCAGATCCCACGCGACAGTCTTCCTTATTTTAATGCGGAAGTCGAATTGGCAGAGATCGTGGTTTATCCGCAGGTAAATCCCGAAGAAAGGGCCCGGGCACTTGAAAAAATAAATCATATCAGGGAAGAACTCAAGGCTGGTGCAGACTTTGGCGAACTTGCGAAAAAATATTCAGATGATGGCAGTGCAAGAGAGGGAGGTAATCTTGGCTGGACCAGTCGTGGCAGCTTTGTACCTGAATTTGAGGGCGCAGCTTTCCAGCTTGAAAAAGGTGAAGTGTCGGACGTGGTTGAAACAGAATATGGATTTCATATTATTCAGTTATTGGAACGGAGGGTGAACTCCATTAATACACGTCATATTCTTATCCGGCCCAGGATTACGGATGCTGACCTGCTTGCCACCAGGAATAAACTTGATTCCATTAAGCACCTGATCGAAATTGACTCGATGACGTTTGGGGAAGCCGTTCATAAATTCGGTGACAAGCGAACACAAAGTTTCAGCAACAATGGCCGTATGATCAATCCGAAGACATCGAATACCTTCTTTGAAACAGGTGATGTCGACAGTGAAATATTTTTTAGCATTGATACGCTGCAGGTAGGTGAGATTACACCTCCAATAGAGTATCATACGCAGATAGGCGATTATGTATATAAAATTGTACAGTTGCAGGGCCGGACTTCGCCGCATCTTGCTAATCTGCGCCAGGACTATAGCCGCATCCAGGATGCCGCCAGAGAAAGCAAACGAAGTGTAGCCTTTAGTGACTGGCTCAGCAAAAAACTTCCGGATACCTATGTGTCCATCGATCCTGAATACAGGGATTGTGCCGGCATCGAACGCTGGCAAGCAAAGTGGATGGGGATGAGGTAACTTCCTTCTTCTTTCCATCTGTACATTTGCCGGGATGAATTCTTTCCGTGCAGTCCTGCTTATTTCCCTCGTCTGGTTATTCCTGGGCTACAGCTATTATCCCAAATGGGATAAGACCGGATCAGAAGCAGCTATCAGCTGGGATGTGAGCGGTTATTATCATTATTTACCCGCCGTATTTATCTATCATGACCTGAAGCAACAGGATTATATGAATGATATCAATGCACGATATCTTCCTTCCCCTGCTTACGATCAGTCATTTTTTCATGATCCTTCCGGCCATCGTATCAATAAATATGCTTTAGGCCAGGCCGTCATGTATATGCCGTTTTTCCTGGCTGCACATGCATACGCAGTCATAGACAAGACGTATCCTGCTGACGGATATAGCAAGCCATACCAGTTTGCTATCTGGGCAGGGAGCCTGATTGCATCCGTGATCGGATTGATTTTACTGCGCCGGATTCTGAAAAAATATTTTACAGATGTTATTGTAGCATGGACGCTTCTCACATTAGGGCTTGCCACGAACTGGGTTGAATATGCATCTATCAGTAATGCTATGAATCATACGTGGTTATTCATGCTCCTGTGCTGTCTTGTTTTATTTACCATTCGCTTTTACGAAAAGAAAGACTGGACAGCCGCCTTCGGTATCGGAATTTCTCTTGGACTTGCCGCATTAATACGGCCGACAGAAATGATCTGGATTCTCATTTCTCTTTTATGGAATACTGATTCCATCCGTGAACGTATTTCTTTCTTTAAAGCACATTTTAATAAATGGGCTGTCATCGCTGTTGTTATTATCGCGATTGTATCGCTTCAAATGATCTACTGGAAATATGTGGCGAATGAATGGTACATCTATACATACGGCGAACAAAAACTCAATTTTTTGTCTCCGAAATTAAAGAGAGGATTGATCGGGGTAAATGTGGGATGGTGGTCCTATACACCTGTCATGTTGCTGGCGATGGTGGGCTGGATCCCTTTTTATAAATCTTATCGAAAAATATTCTGGCCTGTTTTAATCACAAGTATATTGGCCATATACATCACATTGAGCTGGGGATATTGGGAAACCGGAGGAGGACTTGGTCAACGTAACCTGATCCAGATTTATCCTTTGCTTGCTTTTCCGCTGGCCTGTGTTATTCGCTGGTTTCAGCGGAATATAACTACCCAAATCATCTGGATACTTGTGCTGCTCGTCAATGTGTATTATTCCATGTGGTGGGTGCACCAGGCGCATAAAGGAGGTTTCTTTCAGGCCGGGCATATGACACGTGCATTTTTCAGCAGTGTAGTCGGGCGACCGCATCCGGATCGTGATAAATTTAAATTGCTGGATACGAATGAATATTTTAAAGGAAGTCCCCAGGGTTCGAACACGGTTGTGATGTATGATTTTGAACAGGATACAATGTTGTGTTCTCTTCCCTGGCCCGGAGGAGGAAGAGCTGCCTGCCTGGATTTGACGCATCCTTACATAGGCCCTGTGACTTTCTACAGCGAGGAGAATTGCCAGTCCTGGGTCCGGTTTGAGGCGGATTTTATTGTTACTTCCAGGGAATGGGACATGTGGAAATATGCACAATGGATTGTACAGTTTTACGAGAACGGTGGTGTTGTCAAAACAAACTATCTAAGGCTCCAAAGGATGATACCTGAAGACAACAAGGTTACACACTTGTTTTTTGATGTAAAAACCCCGGTAAATGGTTATGAGAAATGTGTGATGACGCTCTGGAATGCAGACTCGCAGCATTCACTTCTTGTCGATAATCTGAAAATTTCCTGCTTCAGGGAGGACCAGTAAACAATACTAAAAAAAGAAAAACAAAGACCGATCCTAACCCCCCTGTTCGGACCGGTCTTAATGAGAAAATCTACATTTGATCATCTCCAATGTTCGATCTAATAGCACATACCTTGCCAAACTTTCACCGGAATCAGGCAGGAAACGTCATTATGGCAGAAAAACAGCCAATGGCATGTCTTTTGACCAAGCCATTTTACAATCTTAATACCTTAAAATCAATAATTTATGACTAAAGGAAATATTACGGTCCAGACAGAGAATATTTTTCCGATCATCAAGAAATTTCTCTATTCCGACCACGAAATATTTTTACGCGAACTCATCTCCAATGCCATCGATGCTACCTCCAAACTCGAGGCCATTGCCTCCGCGGGGGAGATCGAAGGTGACCTTAAAGACCTCACGATTCACGTGAAAGTGGACAAGGCTGCCGGCACCATTACCATCAGCGACAAGGGAATCGGGATGACGGAAGCGGAGGTAAAAAAATACCTGAACCAGCTTGCCCTGAGCAGTGCAGAAGATTTTATAAAAAAATACCAGGGGAAGACCAATATCATCGGGCATTTTGGTTTGGGATTCTATTCTGCCTTTATGGTAGCTGATAAGGTTGAAGTAATCACGAAATCATATAAGAAATCACCCAAGGGAGTGCACTGGGTCTGTGAAGGAAATCCGGAATATGAAATTGAAGAGATAGACAGAAAGGACCGGGGCACCGATGTGATCCTGCATATCAGTAAAGAGAATAAGGAATTCCTGGAAGAGACCAGGATCGAAAGCCTGCTTAAAAAATATTGCAGCTTTCTTCCGTATCCCATTCAGATGGGTACGAAAAAAGATGTTCAGTGGGAAGGCGAAGGTGAGAACAGGAAAAAAACTGAAACGGAAGTTCCCAATATCATCAATGACACGCAACCGCTCTGGAAGAAAAAACCGGGGAAATTAAAGGATGAAGATTATCTCGCTTTTTATAAAAAGCTTTATCCTTTTTCACCAGACCCTATGTTCTGGATCCACTTGAACATTGACTATCCATTCAACCTGACGGGAATTCTCTATTTTCCAAAAATTGGTAATCAATTTGAACTTCAAAAAAATAAAATACATCTCTATAGCAACCAGGTCTATGTGACAGATGAAGTCAAAGAAATCGTTCCTGAATTCCTGACCTTATTGCATGGCGTCATTGACAGTCCCGATATTCCGCTCAACGTATCAAGAAGCTATCTTCAAAGCGATGTCAATGTGAAGAAGATAACGGGATACATGACGAAAAAGGTCGCAGAACGCCTGTCCAAACTGTTTAAGGATGAACGCACATCATACGAGCAAAAATGGGATGATATCGGTGTTTTTGTAAAATATGGAATGATCACGGATGAAAAATTTGCAGAGAAAGCCATTGAATTCGTCTTGTTAAAAAACACAGAAGGGAAATATTTTACGGTTGAGGAATACAAGGATAAAATAAAGGCCAATCAAACGGATAAGAATGACCGCCTTGTGGCCCTATATACTCCTTCTCCGGATATTCATACTTCTTATATACGGCAGGCTGCAGAGATGGGGTATGATGTATTGCATCTGAACCACGTGATTGACAATCATTTTATTCAACACCTGGAATACAAAGAGAATAAACTGACATTCGCCCGTGTCGATGCGGATACTCCGGATCACCTGATACAGAAAGAAGAAAAAACGGAATCCGTATTGAATGAAAAGGAACAGGAAAAAGTAAAGGAACTGTTCACCGCATTACTGGGCAAGCAGGAACATCAGCTGATTATCCGGCCGATGTCGACAGATACACATCCTGTCCTGATCACACGACCCGAGTTTATGAGACGCATGCAGGAAATGCAGGCCATGCAGGGGATGAGTGGCTTTGACAAGATGGATGAATACTACCAGGTTATTGTCAATGCAAACCATCCGTTGATAGCAGACAAATTACTGAACATGCGAAGCCAGGAAAAGAAAGAAAAATTTGCCGCCTATCTTCTCCGTTTAGCCAAACTCAATCAGGGAATGCTGAAAGGGGATGAGATGTCTTCTTTTATCACGGACAGCATCGAGTTTCTCTCTTAAATCATTTCTGAGGCAGGCATGCTCAGAATGATGTCTCATTCTATTGATGCCTGAAAAAAGGATTGAAAGAGGAGGGAGCTTTAGAGATAAATACCACCTGACATTTAACTTGTTGGCCGGTGATCTCTTTTCTATTTTTAATAGATGAGACTTTTGGATGTTATGCAGGCCATTGCAAATTGAAAGCCAGGTGGTAACTGGGGAACAAATATAATATTTTAGAATTTATTATACAAAATAAAAAAATTGCTTATTCGGACCTTTCCGGTTCCGGTTCAACAGCCTAAAAACGTGGTTTGCGAAAATAGCTTATTCGGTAAAAGGATCCGAAAAACGCTCATCTGACATGTACTTTTCGTCCGTAAGCGTGTTAAGAAATGCTACCAAAGCTGACTTTTCTACGTCTGTGAGGCCCAGTTTTATTGCTTCTCCTGTATCCCATGCCTTCAATACGTTGTCCAGGTTGGGTGAATTCCGGATACCTGAATTATAATGTTCGATCACTTCTTCTAATGTCGCAAAACGCCCGTCATGCATATAAGGCGCAGTCAGAGCTACATTTCTTAAAGAAGGAATTTTAAAAACACCAGCCAGTTTATCATCAAAAATTCCAAATCCTACATCAGATGGATTCTCATCCAAGCCGGTGTTCGCTATATCTTTTGACCAACCGAATCCGCCTCCATTGGGAGGAAAGAAAGGATCTACAAAAAAAGATCCACGGTCATTGAAATCCGGTCCCGAATGACAATTATAGCATGCGCCTTTACCAAAGAAAATCCCTCTTCCCATTTCCGCTGACGGTGATAATGAAGTTCCGGCTATAGAAGCCCTGTCCATGTCACTGTCGCATCCAACCATGCTAAGGATAAATTGAGTCATCGCATCAGCAATCCGGTCTGAAGTCACTTCACTGGATCCGAATGCATCCGTAAAAAGATGGTTATAATAAGGTGCAGCTTTGATCTTTGTTACAAGGAAGTTCATGTCTTCCATTCCCATTTCTTTATGATTCCGTACGGGTTTCAGGACAAGCTCTTTAATTGAAGTGGCACGTCCGTCCCAGAAAAGAAGGTTGTCATCATACAGGTTGATGATGGCCGGAGCATTCCGGTCCGTCAATTGATGATTGATTCCCGAACTCAGGCGGGTCTCATCTGAAAAGGCCGTGCTCTGGTGATGACATGATCCGCATGAGATCGTATTGTCAATGGATAAAATCTTATCATAAAACAAGACTCGGCCGAGTGTGGCACCTGCATTGGTTATACCCAAATCCTGACCGGCCATATGTGTCAGCATCCCTCCCCAGTTGGGCGCGTAATTGAAAGGAGTGGATGGCAGGACAGGAGCCTTGATGACTGTCTGAAATGCATCTTGTTGACAGGAGATCACGAAGATCAGTGAACAGAGGGCCAATAGAGTCAGACGGATTTTCATAATTGGAATTTTTATTAAAGTTAAAGATGAAATCTCAAATAAAGGGTCATCGGCTCCAGGACATCCACCTTATGTCCCGTGACCTTGTCTTTTGTCGTATCGAAATCCGGGAAATTGGTGAAATGCACCTGTAATTCCGAAACGTCATAGGTATATAAAAGGCTTGCTTCTGTACCCACACTGATACGTGGATGAATGAAATAACGGATATCCAGGACGGGTCCCAATCCTGCATTCCACTCAAGCCTGCGGGTGATGATGCGATCAAACCCGCTCTCTTCTGTGATATCCTCTCTTGACCATCCGCCCTGGTATTTTAATCCGGCCCTAAGCATCCAACGCATATCTGAAAAGACCGTTCGTGTAAGGTTAAGGTGCCCCGACATGGAAAGCTGATCCGTCACTTCACTATCAGAAAATCCCTCGTGCGCCGTATTTGACTGGTTATAACCTGGCCTGAACCCTGCCTGCAAAGCATATTTGTTTCCACTGTATTCCAATACAAAGGCAGCATATGATCTGTTCGCGTTTTCTGTGTTGAAGATGGAATGCAGTATATCTCCTGCACTAATGCCAAAGCTCCAGTGACGTACCGCATTATCATCCGATTGACACGACAGTTTCGTCGGCATAAAGGATGATAAAAGAAGCAGCAGAATAGTAATTCTCAACACCATATCAATAAGGATACTTTAGAATGAAAGTCTGCGGCTGGCTTGTAGCAAACGTTACGCCAACAACATAGATAATGTGATCATCCACGATCATATCGGAATAGGAAGCAGAAGGTATTTCATACGAGGCGAGTGTCGTCACAAGCGGAAGATGCGTGATATCATTCACCTTAAGCAGGACCGTGGCATTATCATTGATGATGGAAATGACTTTCTGGTCATCCGGAGAAAAACGGTTTAATTGAATAAAGGAATTAACACCGCTTGAAAGGCTGCCTACTTTCTCTCCATCGCGGTTTATCATCGTCCCAAATCGACCCGCTACAAAATATGTATCACTTGTAGCTGTTGTGTTTTGCGTACTTAACTGGGTAATGCCATCCAGGATTAAGTCACTGCTTACAATATGACCTGTAGCATCTATTTTATATTTCCGTATTGTATTCTCGGAAACTTCCAGTACCGTCAGGGGATCTCCTTCAAAGATGGCAAGGTTGCGGTTGCCTGTTGTGCTCGTCCTTGAATCTACCATGTTCAGATTTCCGGCATTGAGGACCTGAAAACTTTTGCTTTGGTCGTCTGTAGAAAGGAAAATAAATTGTTTGTAAACTTTAAGTGCAAAAAGCACATTGGGAAAATCCTTGAATGTCAAAGCCGTCAGATCAGAATACCTGTACTTCCGCATGCGTGGTGGTGACTGATCGTATGCAAATATGTTAGTGGTGCCTTCATACGTATAAACATCGATGATAGGGAAAGTAAGCACATTATCACTGATGCTCCTGGTAAGAATTCCAGTTTTATAATTGATGGCGGATACCTTTCCATTCGATCTGTCGAAAAGGATGACTTCATCAAGTCCATCCTCATGTCCTGCCCTATCCTGGAAACCATTAAACAGGGTAAATTCCTGGTCCACGCATACAGTCTGAGAATATAGAAAACGATCGTCGACTGCTGTATACAGTTTGAAGCATAGCCTGGGTGCGAATAAGGTATTCGAGACAGTAATTGAATGAGTGAACCGGTCGTCAATCCGCTTCAATACAATAGTCTCGCTATTGATCTCAGGTTCCGGCCCGTTTGGAATATCTGAAGTGGATTGAAGTAAAATGTATTCTTTGAATCCTGTGACATTGACAGGATCCCAGCTCAGGGTGATAAGAGAAAGATTTTGATCGGCATGCAACGTCAGGGCCGGAGAGGAGCTCGTATTGCCTGGATCATCCAATGTGCAAGCCTGAGCCATCAGGATGATCGCGGCAATAATCCAGGACAGGGATGGATTCCGGTTTATTTTTACAGGATACAGCATGTTTACTTAATGAGCTTAGACGATTTACAAAGGAATTTGGGTTGGGTTTATTCCTATAAATTTGTCACGTGAACAACGTCCCCACGGCCCGGTTTACCGAATTTATCGAATTTTTCCCTTTGTTGGAGCTTCCTATAAGTCTTCTGCCCGATTTGCAGCAGATTTCTTCAGATAATGAACCGGTCCCGGCTTTCATGATTGATGCTTTTATCCTTCCTTTCGAAGGAGATGAGATGGATCAATACACAGAATATATGCCATTTGGCAGGATCGATGGAACAAAAGGGTATCATGCACTGATCTATTGGAAAGCAGGTGTAATGAGATATGAGTTTATCCTGGCTACGTATTCGGACGAAGGACAGCCGCTAAGCCATGCTATTATTGGCGGTTTAAAATATGAACAGGAGGGAATGCTGCATAGTGTCGCTGTGATCAATGAAGACATGAGTATCCTGATAGCAGAAGGAATGACGGACGATGAAAATGAATCGTTTGATATGAACAACACAAGCACGTATCAGATGACGATTCAAGCCGATGGATCTATAACCTATGATGTCAATGAAGAAAGCAAAGAAAGATAAAAGTATTCCTGGTACCTCTCCTTCTAAAGGGCAGAAAATGCCTTATGAGAAATTGCGATCCCAGGTATTGGATGTAATTCAGCACAGCCGGAACCCTGCATGGACTCCGCGACAATTAATCAAAAAATTAAAAACAGGAAACAATAAGGCTGATATCGTCAGGGTGCTGGAAGGACTGGTTAAGCAGGGAAAACTCAGCCAGGATGCTGAAGGTTTTTATTCGGATCCTTCTCGGGGCAAACGAGTGAGCGATGCTCCGGCGACATCAAAAAGCAATGAAAAGGTGTATGAGGGAAGAGTGGACATGACAAGATCCGGTTCGGCTTATGTTATCACGGATGCATTGGAAGAAGATGTCTTTATCTCATCCCGGAACCTTGGGGGTGCTTTAAATAAAGATATAGTCCAGGTAAAACTCATCTCGCAACGGCGTGGTAAAAAACCGGAAGGAGCCATTACTCATGTTGTCAAGCGCGCCATCGAGCAGGTGATCGGTACGATACGTATTTTCAGAAAATTTGCTGTCGTCGTACCGGACAGGACAAATATCCAGTTTGATGTTGTTGTCCCGCTTTCGAAGTTGGCGGAGGCCGTCGATGGAGATAAAGTGGTGGTAAAAATCCTGGAGTGGAACGATACATCTCCTTCCGGTGAGGTCATCCATGTCATGGGTGCATCCGGAAGCCACGAACTGGAGATGCAATCCATCCTGATCAATAATGGATTCAATCTTGCCTGGCCCGACGATGTGATAGAAGAATGCAGGCATTTGCCGGAAACCATCACAGAAGAGGAAATCAGCAAAAGGCGTGATTTCAGAAAAGTGACAACTTTTACAATTGATCCGATCACTGCAAAAGATTTTGATGATGCCCTGTCCATTCGTACACTCGAAAATGGAAATACCGAAGTTGGTGTGCATATCGCTGATGTCTCTCATTATGTAAAGCCGGGTACATTCCTGGATAAGGAAGCATACTATCGATCTACCTCCGTATACCTCGTTGACCGGGTTTGCCCCATGCTGCCGGAAAAATTATCAAACGAACTTTGTTCTCTTCGCCCACTGGAAGAAAGCCTGTGCTATTCGGCTGTCTTTGAATTTGACGCTGACTTTCATGTGATATCGCGATGGTTTGGAAGGACAATCATTTATTCTGATCACCGTTTCTCCTATGAAGATGCGCAGGTAGTGATGGATTCAGGAGAAGGGCCCTTTGCAGCTGAATTAAAGAAGCTGAATAAGATTGCCAGGGTTCTGCGCAAGAAAAGATTCAGGGATGGTGCCATTACGTTTGAGACGGATGAGCTTCAGTTTATAGTAGATGAGCTCGGGACAACGCTGGAAATATTTGTGAAGGAGCGTAAAGAAGCACATTTGCTTATTGAAGATTTTATGTTGTTGGCCAACCGTGAAGTGGCTACATGGATGGCTAAAAAAAGCAAGACTCAGGAAATCCCTTTTCCATACCGCGTCCATGATGTTCCCGATCCGGACAGGCTGGAAGATTTTCAGCGGTTTGCAAGAGAACTGGGATTCAATATGCAGATCGACACGCCAAAACAGATATCAAAATCTTTTAATCGCCTGGCTGCAGAAGCGAAGCAGGATGAAAAATTAAGACTGCTTGAACCGCTTGCCATTCGGACCATGGCAAAAGCGATTTACACCACGAATAACATTGGGCATTACGGACTTGCATTTGAATATTATACGCATTTCACTTCTCCGATCCGCAGGTATTCCGATGTATTGGTCCATCGCATCCTGGATGCCAACCTGCATGGTGTATACCGAGAGGATAAAAACAACCTGGAAGCAAAATGCAAGCATATATCGGATATGGAACGCGCGGCGATGACAGCGGAGAGGGAGTCCATCAAATACAAACAGCTGGAATTTTTAAAAGATAAGGAAGGAAAGGAGTTTGCCGGTGTGATATCCGGTGTGATCGAAAGCGGGATATTCGTTGAGCTTGAAGAATCCCGTGCAGAAGGAATGATCCCTTTCCGTACCATGCCGGGCAATTTTTATATGTCGGCACCTTATACGGTTGGATCGCGCACGGGAGAGACCTATACCATCGGACAGCCTGTCAATGTAAGAATCAGGAAGATTGATATGGGGCTGCGGCAGATGGACCTGGAATTGGTTCAGACAGAAAAAAAAGTGAGCAAGACTAAAAAGTACGTAAAGTAAAAGTGGAAATTTTTTCAGGGAGACGGGATGGCAATGAAATAACAATTTTTTGAATTCCAGAATTGATCTTCAAATTCATTTAATGAAAAACCTTTCTCATTTTCGTTTTTGAGGAAATCCTGCATCAGACATAGTTTGTACCCGGATTCAGTTGTCAGCAATTGGTACAGATCGGTTGGACTGACTCCGTATTTATCTGCAGCACCGATACCATGTTCAAAAATGAGATAAGGTTTCCATTTCTCAAGTATTCTCTTTCCGCCCAGTAATACATCATATTCTCCTCCCTCGACATCAATTTTTATTAAATGAATAGGGAGATCACTGGATATCACATCATCCAGTGGCCGTACCTGAACTTTTATTTCAACAATATTTTCTTTGCCTTTGTAATTTCTCTTTTTTAATCCGGAATAAGTCGGATTGCTAGTGACATACTGGAAGGTCGATACTTTCTCTTCTTTTCCAAGTGCAAAAGGGTATATATCTGCCCTGTCACCAAATTTTTTCCGCAGCAGGAAATATTGGTGTGGAATGGGTTCAAAAGCAGCATGTCTTGCGGCAGGTGCATATTTCATCATCAGATGAAGTATCTCTCCTTCATAAGATCCGACATCGATGCAAACACTGTCAGGTCTGCACACTTTTTTAATTACCGCTTCCGTCTGACGATCATATCTTTCATTTTGCGTCAACGGCCATGGCCAAAACTTCACAATTTGTTTAAGTGTATTTCTAAAAAATTTACTCATTAATGTAATCTAACGATATATTAAAATATCTTTTAAAAGCCCCTATTAAGGGACAGGGGTTAATTAGACTTCGGCAACAAAACAGGTATAGGCAGATTATTGTAAAGAATCATTTCCGGAAAATGAAGAATGCACGTATCACCTGCCGGCCTGATCAAAAGATTATCAATCACCGGTCCGGTGTTGTCGATAAATAATTCATATCGATACCCATGTCCCTTTGTCGTCCACGGAAAGCCAACGCGGATCCATGAGCCATATGCCTCTGACCAATTAATGACCTCGCGGCCAAGACCTGTATTTTGAGTGATCGTACCTGCAGAGTCCGTCTCCATCATTCGCGGGACCGGTACATTGCCTTTTAAATGATCCACATGTGACCAAAAACTAACTTCCCATTGACGCTCCGTAGATGAGGTATCGGTGTATTGCCAGATAGAATAGGGAACAGACTTTACGGGTGCTGCACCATTGCCTGTCATCGCCGTATCACAAGGAATGTTTTCAAAGCCTTCAAACCATCCATCACAATGCGTATTATTTCCATCCTGCATAACCGGAAGACGAACTGTACGGAATACATCTGAAGGCAGATCATACAAAGTCATAGATTCATACTGCCCGATCTTTTTCGCCTGTTCAATCCACTTCCGTTCGGCAGGAATGACAAATTCCTCTTCGCATAATAAAAGGATTGGCCTTGAGTCAAAATGCGATGCTCTTCTTTTTTCATAGTAAGGAGAAGAAATGAGCTCAATAATATCCAGACCCTCTGAAACCGATGTCCGGGACATGGCATAATCAATCAGTGGTAAACCTGTTTCTATGGATGCATGGATCCCTTCGCGAAGGGTCCAAAATCCCCTTGCTACTCCCACTGTTTCATTTCCAATCGCGACTAACGGAAGCTGAAGAATAGCCTGAAAATCTTCCGGTTTGTAACCTGCTGCTGTAAGCACCGGAACGTAGTTGTCTTTAGAAGAAGTGATCGCTTTATTTTCACGGAAGACAGTTTCAATCACTGCTTTCGAATTGAGCCGTGCTTCAAATCCCCATACCAGGAAAGCGGCTCCAAGTATATAACCGGCAATGCTTCCCATTTCCCTGTCTCTTAACCTGACATAGAACTGCCAAAGGATATAACTGCAGGCAATCATGTACAGGTAATAAAAAGACAATCCCATCCTGCCCAGCCCGCGAAATTGTTTCAGCACAGGCACCAGGTCCCAAAGAAATTTAAATCCATGTTGATACAGCACACCTGCAGCCATGATCCAGCATACGATCGCCGTACCGATGAAAGTTTTGACTCGCAATGTCAACGGGTCATTATCTTTTTTTCTAAAAAGAAAAATGCAAATGACAGGCAGCATAAGTAAACCAATAAGTCCTGTGTAAGCGAGACTTTCGAAGTTGGGTACTTCCCGGTGCAGGATAACCGTCCATACTTTATCGAACGGAGTAAAAAAGGGAAAAAAAGTAGATTCAAAATTTATCGTATGCACGTCAATGCCATACGGTTCTACAGGCCTGTCATGGATCGGGTCCGTCATATGGCGTACACCGATCAGAAAAATCCCGGGTAAAATGAGAAGGCCCAGAAGATAAGGCATTACCTGCCGCACCAGGATTTTTTCTTTGCGATGATACAGCCACCAGAAGAAAATAAATCCAAGTAAAACAACCGAACAAATCAAAAGAAAATACATGTGGGTCAGGCTCATCACGATGATAAACAAGCCGCAGAGAATGGTCCAGAGCCATCGCCTCAACGTTGATGTCACAATGAGATCAAGCAATAAATAAAAGGCAGGTAAAAAACACAGATAAGCTAACGCATAATGTCCATGGAACCGCCAGAGCTGCGGCGACAGAAAAATAATACACAGCGAAGATGCCAATGCCCACCATGGACCAACATTCCACCTTCGCAAAAAATAATAAACAAGCAAGACAGAAAGATAAAGGGACACCAACAGCAACATGTTTAATGTACCTGTGACATGTCGATCCATATCGATCACATGCTTATCAATCCACTGCAATGTTAAAGCCAGTATGGGCTGGTTATCGGTATAAATAATGTTCTCACCATACGGATAATTCATACCCGAAAAATGCCAGCCATGATCATGCTGAACATAATAGGCAAGGGTATAATAATTCTTCAACCCGTCCCCATTGTCCTCAAAGAGGTAACATGCAGGACATTTGAAAAGACCCGGAAAATAATTGTATATAATGACTGCCGGCAGGGCAAGCACGAACAGAATCCACAGGATGCGAGGCCATGTATGAATGAAGGAGCTTTTCATTTACCTCGAATCACCAGTTGGGATGTCGTTTTTTGATTCAGGGAATCACGTTCCGCTTAATATCTTTTTTTCCTTTTATTGGAAGACCTGGATTGAAAGCGCCTGCCACCACCGCCACCGCCATGCTGTCCCTGTTGCTGTTGTCCGCCGGGACCTTTAAACTGTTTCCGCCGCTGTGAATTGCCACCGGGAGGATTTACATTTTTATAACTGTCAATGCTTGCATCATCGGGCACATCCAGTCTGCCCTGTGATATTTTTCTCAGATCTTCTTTGATGAGCTCGTCATTGACAAATTGTTCTTTGCCCCAGGTACGGTATGCGAGCTTCATATAGGATGCGATCACTTTTGCAAACTCATCTTTTTTTACACCTTCCTCCATCGCCAGCGCTTTCTGGATCATCAGGTGGACATTCCAGCCGTAATGACGATATGGAATTTTCTTCTGGGGATATTCCATGTCTTCCGATGGCTTCATAAAGATGTCTGTCTTCCGGTGAATAATCACATTCTCCGGTACAGTCACATCGATATCATAGCCTGCGATGAAGTACATATGATTCCACAGCTTGTCTTCGATCTCCTTGGCCGATTTGCTGTTGGGCAGAATCTGGTTCATGAGCTCGATCAGCGTTTCAGTATACGATTGCCTGAGCTCAGGATCCTGTATTTCTTTTGCGTGTAAAACTAATTTTTGAATATTCCTTCCATATTCCGGAAGGATAAGCATATCCCGGCTTGAATTGTATTCCAGGATTCTTTCATCTTCATTCATGCTAACCTCAATTTATTTTGTTCAATATTATTTAATCGTGTTTGGTTTAATCCGGATGTTTATGTGATACGTAAAAAAGGATTCAATACCCTTATTCTACTGTGACGGATTTGGCAAGATTTCGCGGTTGGTCTACATTACATCCACGCAACCTGGCTATGTGATACGAAAGCAGTTGAGTGGGGATGACAGACAACAACGGTGAAAAAGGTTCAGCTGTCTTCGGGATCTCGATGCAATGATCCGCAAAGCGGCGGATTTCTTTTGCACCATTCGAGACAATAGCGATGACGGTTCCTTTTCGTGCTTTAATTTCCTGGATGTTGCTTAACAGTTTGTCGTAGGCACTTTGATTCGTCGCAAGTACAACTACAGGCATATGTTCATCGATGAGGGCGATCGGGCCGTGTTTCATTTCTGCTGCAGGATATCCCTCCGCGTGGATGTAGGATATTTCCTTCAGTTTCAAAGCACCTTCCAATGCCACCGGAAAATTATATCCCCGGCCCAGGTAAAGTGAATTATTATAATCCGTCATCTCCGAAGCGATATAACGAACCTGGTCTTCTACTTTTAATGTCTCGGCAATCTGTTCAGGAATCCTGGCCAATTCAGAGATCAGGTTCCTGTATCTCGCATAAGGTAATGTTCCTTTGCGATGTCCAAGCCAGAGTGCAGCCATGCTCAACAAGGTCACCTGCCCTGTGAATGCCTTCGTAGATGCTACACCGATTTCCGGGCCGGAGTGAATATAGGAACCTGCATCGGTCAGGCGGGCGATGGAAGATCCAACTACATTTACCACGCCATAGAGAATGGCTCCCTTGCTTTTCACATGCTCTAATGCCGCTAATGTGTCTGCAGTTTCTCCGGATTGAGAAATGGCCATCACGATATCGCCTTCGCGTATGACCGGATTCCTGTAACGTAATTCAGAAGCATATTCAACTTCGACAGGCACACGCGCCAGATCTTCAAAGAGATATTCCCCAATTAAACCTGCATGCCATGAGGTGCCGCAACCAGCAATAATGATACGCTGTGCATTTTCAAACTGAGCAGCATATTCTTCCATTCCTCCCAGGCGAACCCAGCCTTCCAGATCATTGAGACGTCCACGCATGCAATCAGACACAGTCTGCGGTTGCTGGTGGATTTCTTTGAGCATAAAATGTTCGTATCCGCCTTTCTCCAGCTCTTCAATCTTGAGTGAGATCTCTTCAATACGTGGTTTTTGTACCTGATTTTTGCTGTCTTTGATCGTCACCCCGTTTTTACGGTCCAGGATGGCAATTTCATCATCTTTCAGATAGATGACCTTATTCGTGTACCGCACGATAGGTGTTGCATCGGATCCTATAAAATATTCATCCTCACCCATGCCTACTACCAGCGGGCTGGACTTCCTGGCTGCTACCAATACATCGGGATTCCGGTTGTCCATAACAACGATGGCATAGGCACCGACGACCTTGCTTAAGGCAAGACTCAGCGCTTCAGGCAGATCGAGCTGCTCTTTCTCCTGGTATGCTTCGACGAGATTGAGAAAAACTTCCGTATCCGTTTCACTTTTGAAAGTAAAACCATTGCGCAGCAAAGCTTCTTTGAGGACAGAATAATTTTCAAAGATCCCATTATGGATCATGACCAGGTGGCCACTGTTAGACACATGCGGATGGGCATTGATATCATTTGGTTCACCATGCGTTGCCCACCGTGTATGGCCCATGCCGGCTGTTGCCACCATTTCCTTGTTGCCTATGAATGCTTCCAGGTCAGATACCTTTCCCTTCTTTTTATACAATGTCATCTCGGAATTCAATAAAGCAATGCCCGCGCTGTCGTAACCTCTATACTCCAATTGCTTTAATCCCTGCATCAACACCTGGTAAGCGGGCCGATGACCTATATAACCTACGATTCCACACATAAAATATCAATGCATTGGTGACATTAACTATTGCGATGCCTGGCTATGCGTATGTAAACACAGGAGAGGGGACATCGTTTAGGCTATCCTTTTTTTTGTAAAAAGACAGCATTTTATTTTGATCACTATAAAGCTGTATAATATAATTTCAGCCTTGGTGCGAACAGAGGATCAGCCGGTCCCAATAATACAGATCTGCAAGGCATGCTTCCTTTGTCAATCGGGTTGAAATATATGATATTTTCCTTTTTCCCCTGGTATATATCTTTCACGAGGGAGGTGATGTTCATGTCGTATTTATAGATCGCAGGAGGGCCGGTAACAACCTGGTTTAAGACACCGCCGAAAAGCGTCTCGTACGTTGAACTGCGATAATTGCCCGACGACCTGTTCAGCGCAGCCACCACATCGACCGAATTGACAATGGAGGTGTCAGTTGCATATTGCGATACGAGAAAAGGACAGGCCGGAAACAAGCCCGGTAAATCCCCCGGCGGATATGTTCCGTAAAACTCAAGCTCAGCTTCATTGATGATGACATTTCCAAGATCTGCCAGGCCGTCTATGCTCATTGTTGTAGTGACCCCGGACATGCCCTGTACAAACCAATATTGATATTCAGGATCAGGGGACAAGGATGACTCCACCAGCTTTCCCGTATAATCGTGTTCCATGTGCACTGTTTTTACTCCTGCAGGAGTAAAAATGAATTTAAAGTCCTGGTTAACCAGCGTTCCATTGGTATAATAAATATGGAGACTGCTGAGTGAGTTTACCAGATTAAAACCAAGCATGGTATTGTTGCCCATGGACATGTGGATATATAATCCGTTAAAGAAATGCCAGAAGCTGTCAATGTGTTTGTACACCATTGAATCCTGTGATGAGAAATCGCTTAAAAGTGAAGCGTTCAGCGGGATATGGACAAACGGAGCTACTTTAATTGTGTCTTCGGATTGAACTATGGTGATGCTGTCCTTTGGCCTGGGTACGAATGAAAGGGATCCTAATAATTCGGAATTGGCCATGAATGTATCATCGGAAAAATACTTTGTATAAAAATTCGGTAATTCATTCAACCGGTAAACCTCCACGGTTACTGATTCATTGGTTGTGCCATACGTGCCGAGCGTATCGTACCTGAGGTCCAGGAAAGCAGAATCAATCGTGCTCCCGATCAGGTTAGTTGTAATGGTTGACAGGCCGGGTTGAGCATAGATTGATGCAGAGGACCTGCCAAATATCGGATCATCAAGATTGCCTAATAAATAAGTGATCAGCTGTGTATTGGGACTGTGGACGGGAATACTATCCGTTTTCTGAGTATGAAATGTCAGCAGGAGATCATCTTTAAAATTGAGCGAAGCTTTTTCATCCTCGAGAAAATCCGAACCGATCAAAACGGGTTTGGTACAGGAAGCGATCAGCAATACTAGGAACAGGAAAAGAGAACTTCGGATTAAAGCCATACTGAAAAATCGGGTTTCGAAAGCTGTGTTCTTTAATTCATCAGCCCCTTATAGAAATCGAAATAGGCAGGCAAATAGCTGTCTATATCATGATAACCTAATGAAGGTTTTTGAGTGGATTTCACTTCTTTCGCCAGCGTTGCATCAAGCTTCTTTGCACCCTGGATCAATGCATCTGCATACTCAATGGCACCTTTGTGTAGCTTAACGTGACCGTTGCCATTTTGGTATGCCAGCAGATCTTTTGGCTGCAGATTATTGATGGAAGCCTTTGTGAAAAAATCTTTGTTGAAATTGGTCTCCAGGCTTTCGTTATAAACGGAATAAACAATCTTGCTTTTTTTGAATAAGGGATCGTCCTTATAAGCTGTCCTCAGGTAGAAGGGAACCAAAGAGGTCATCCATCCATGACAGTGTACGACATCGGGTGCCCAACCGAATTTGCGGACTGTTTCAACGGCACCTTTGCAGAAGAATACCATTCTGTCCTGGTTGTCATCGTAAAGTTTTCCGGCCTGGTCCTCGAACATGAATTTTCTTTTAAAAAATTCTTCGTTGTCGAGGAAATAAACCTGAAGGCGGGCTCCCGGCAGGGATGCTACCTTGATAATTAATGGATAATCATCATCATTGATGATAATATTCATTCCTGACAGACGAACCACCTCATGCAGCCGGTGTCTCCGTTCATTGATGCTTCCAAAACGGGGCATTAACACCCGGATCTCCATGCCATTATCCTGTGTGTATAAAGGCAGTTTTTTTAGTATTTGAGAAATTTCGGAAAGATCAGTATAAGGAGACATTTCCTGTGTCAGGAACAAAACTCGCTTCTTGATGCTCATTTTATATTTTAACCTTAAAAGTCAAACTGGATATCCTTTTACCAGGCTCTTTTAGCCTAAAGGGATGCAAAGATAGCTAAAAGTTGGCTAAAAAGGTGGGTCGGAAGCTATAAGGAGGCCCGGAATAACATCTATTTTAATTTAATATAAATCATTTTTTTAATTTATAAAATATTTATTTACAGGGATTAAAATGAAAAATGCGATTTAAAATCCGCTAATTCCTCCATGAAAGTCCGGCCTGGTAAAGGCATCACGGCCCAGATAGGACAGGGTAGTGAGGTGAGGACATCTTTCATCCGGATATTGAAGTTGGCATGGATGATATCCAGTTCCGGATATAAGGATTGGATTGCTCCGGCAACCTGGTTGATGGACATATTGTGCTCCACCACATTATATACGCCGGGTTTTATATCACCATCGATGATACGGGCGATGGCATGCGCTATTTTGTCAACATGGATAAAACTCCGGTGCTGTTCACCGCTGCCGTTGATAGTAATTTTTCCAAGAAAATTGGCCTGGAACAGAAGTTTATTAATGACTGCATCCGTGCGGTAAGACGGATTGTACCCATATACGTTACCTGACCTGATGGTGTATAAGATCCGGTCACGGCTTAAAATATTCAATTGTTTCTCGCCGTCAAGTTTTGATCGACCATAGAAAGACTGGGGATTAGGAACTGTGGATTCACTGACGGCATTCGGATGATCCCCATAGATGGAAATGCTGCTGACGTTAATAATTTTGGAAACGGATGATTTTTCTATTGCAAAGGCAAGCTGAGCTGAGCCCCAGTGATTGACCTGATCAAAGGTATGCGCGTCGCTGTCGGCGAACGGGGTGGTGACTTTTGCAGCCAGGTGAACCACGCAATCAATTCCCTCCAATGCAAGTGAAAGTGTCCTGCCATCCAGGACGTCCCCCTGGATAAATTTTATCGGCTTATGATTAAATTTTGCTTCAGTGAAAAAACTATAGTTTCTCCTTGACAGGTTGTCATAGATCGTGATGGAATGTAATTCATCCACATCTTCCAGCAACTGTTTGACCAGGCTGTATCCAATGTATCCGGCCCCACCGGTGATGAGAATTTTCATCTGTGCTTCAGTGAAATTGCAATGGGTCAGGGTTAAAGGTAATTGTTAAAACACTCGATAGCGCTTAAAAGCTTATTAGCTTATTAGCTTATTAGCTTATTAGCTTATTGGCTTATTAGCTTATTAGTTTATTAGCTTATTGGCTTATTAGCTTATTGGCTTATTAGCTTATTGGCTTATTAGCTTATTGGTTTATTAGCTTATTGGCTTATTAGCTTATTAGCTTATTAGCTTATTAGCTTAACACAATTGAAAGTTGTCTTAGTACTTTTAAATGGTATTGTAGTCTGAAAGACTTTTGGATGATTTTTTACGAAAAAGAAACGCTCCTTGGATTAGTGATTGCATCTCTTCCTGCGATCGTCAGTGCTTATTTTTTTTATGTTAAGGATAAAAAGGAATTGGGCCTGCTGTTGCTGCTCACATCTGCTTTTTTGCTCAGGATTTTGATGATTTCAGTTGACCCCTATGTACATGAATGGGATGAGCGGTATCATGCGCTCGTTGCAAAGAATATGATTCATTTTCCATTCAGGCCCATGTTGTTTGTGCATCCGGTATTCAATTATGATATCAAAGATTGGAGCTACAATCATATATGGCTGCACAAGCAACCCCTTTTTCTCTGGCAGATGGCCTTTTCAATGAAAATCTTTGGGGTCAATACGATAGGTTTACGGATTCCTTCGGCTATTATGGGAACTGTGATGGTCTGGCTTGTTTATGATACGGGTTTGCAATGGATCAGAAATAATAAAATTGCTTTCCTGGCTGCATTTCAGACTGCATTTGCATACAAGATTTTAGAGCTTACATCAGGGCTGGAAAGCCTGGATCACAATGATCTTACTTTCACGTTTTATGTGACCTGCAGTTTTTGGGCATTTGGCAGATACATTAATTCAAATTTCCATTTGAAGTGGTCCATTCTCATTGGATTTTTTGCCGGGATGGCCGTTCTCAATAAATGGCTTACAGGACTCCTGATTTTTGGAGGATGGGGATTATATCTTGTGATTTCACCTTATAGATTTGATGTTAAGAAATATGGCCATTGGATATTGGCACTTGCGTTCGCCTGCCTTGTTTTCCTGCCGTGGCAATTTTATATTCTTCATCTGTTCCCCGTTGAAAGCGCCATTGAGTTCGATTACAATAGAAGACATATTACAGATGATATGGGCCATCCCGGAAATGCCTTTACACAGTTTGCCTATATGGGGAATGCATATCACCTCGTTCAGTTGGTTTTCTTAGTGGTCGGTGCAGTCTGGATATTCTTTTCCAGGGTTATTGATCGTCGAATGACTTTTTCTTTTATGGCCATGTTGATCGTCCTGCTTTCTTTTTTTTCATTTTTCGTCGCCGTCAAGATGCCCGGGTATACCTATCCTGTCTCATCTCTCCTGATGATCCTTATAGCATATGGAATGTATAATACGGCGCGTGTAAGTTTTAACTGGTTTAAATTATCAGATACGCTGCGAAATATTTTGCTTTGTATGATCACGATTACAGCCGGGTTTCTGGCCCTGAAGCCCTGTATGATCGTCCATCACCGGGCGGAATCCAACAAAGAGAGAAATGCTAAAATTCACAATGCAGCTATTTTCAAAAGGCAGGATGATCAGATCATGCAGGATCATATAATATTAAATTGCAAAACCTATGAAAACATTGAGTTGATGTTTTATAAAAATACAACTGCATATCACTTCTGGCATTCGGAAAATGTACTCGATTCAGTGCAGTCTCTGGGTTATAAATTTGCTGCCTTCCAGTTTGCGCAGCAACTTTTACCCGATTATATCACTTGTGATGAGAATATTATTATCCTGCAGGAAAAAGAAACTTTTAAATAATCTGTTTCAGGAAAACAGAAGTTTAGAAAGTTTAAATCTGCCTTCGCAGGCTCAGGCAGAAGTTTTGAAAGTTTAGTTATCAATACTAACTAAACTCTCTAAACCTGATATCCGGAGGTTATCCTCTAAACTTTCTAAACACAATGGAATAAGTAAAAAATATTGCTAGGCAGAAGATTTAGAGTCAGTCTTTACAAACTCCGTCTGTATCCCGCATTCTTCTTTCGACATACCGGCCCAACGACCTCCGCGGAGCTGGGTCTGCTGATTAACGGAGCGGGTACATGGCATGCATCCGATACTGAGATATCCCTGCGCTTCCAGCGGATGTTCAGGCAAATTATATTCCCTCCTGTATTCCCATATCATTTTAGCATTCCAGTCAAGCATGGGATGATATCGAAGCTTACCGTTACCCATCGGTTCTTCTTCCTGCAGGCCGGACCTGAATTTTGTCTGGTCCCTGCGCACTCCATTGATCCATACATCATGTGCATCGATCACCGGTTCCAGCGGAAGTACTTTATTCAGATAACAGCAATGATCCGGATTATTGACAAAAAAGAATTTCCCATTATCATCGCGCTGCCCGGCTTTCGATACTGGGGAAACAAGGTCGATAATATTCAGGCCCAGCAATTCCCCGATCTCATACCTGAACTCTATCGTCTCCGGAAAATGAAATCCTGTATTCAGAAAATAAATCGGAATGTCTTTGTCAAAGCGGCTAAGGATGTGGAGCAATGGCAGACTATGCGTCTGGAAAGAGGAGCTGATAAAAGATTTTTTTCCTGAAGACTTGTATTCCTCAAGCTTATGCCCGATCCGGTCAACTTGTGCATTTATATCATCCGATAACATGGTGAGAAGCAGGTATAGATTCTTTAAACGGCTTTTTATAAAATTCAGTTCAACTGAGGTGAGTAGTGAGTAGTGAGTAGTGTGCTTCGACCTCCTAAACGCATCCTCGCGCTACACTTCGACTTACGCTCAGTGCGTTTCAGCACAGCAATCATCATAAATCCAAAATCGTAAATCGTAAATTAGAAATCGAGTCTGTCTCCGTATTTCTTTAGCCAGGCTTCGTGCTTCAGAAAATCGGGATCTCCTTTTTCAACCCATTTCCAGAAACGCGCACCGTGATTCATTTCTTTCAGATGGGCCAGCTCATGGATGATGACACTGTCCATGATGTGCATGGGTGCCAACAATATTTTTGAGGAAAAATTAAGATTGCCATTGATCGCGCAGCTACCCCACCGGCTATGGACATATTTTAAACGGATGCTGTTGATCTTTTCTTTATAGTATGCTTTGTTGTATTCATTAACACGTGCTGAAAATTCGGAAAGCAGGTCAGCCGATATGCTCCTGGAGATCAGGGCTGTGATAAAATCCCGTGTATAATAATCCCTGTCCGCGAGTTGTGGAAGATTTAAAAAGAGATGATCTTTTTCAATGTAAGCAGACCCGGTGGATTTTGCCTGGCTCGTTGCAAGTTGAAGCGTATAATTTTTAAATGCCGTTTTGATGATTTGGCCGGTGCGGTATTCTTTATTTTTCCAGCGTTGTGCCAGGTCAGGTTTTTCGGTGAGGGTTTCCAGCAACCACTTTTTTGCCCATATAAGCCTGTCCTGTTTATATTCTTTGGGTGCTGTGTAGGGAATGCGCAGGTAAGCTGATGTTTTGCCGATGGATACCCGTGTATCTCTTCTTGGTTCTTCGATGATAAGCAGCGGCAAATGAATGCCCTGCCATCGAACGGATATCCTGGTCTGCCGGCTACGCATGCTTCAAGGCAAATTCTTTCATGACTTCAGCTAAAACTTTTACACCTTCTTCCGGCATTGCATTATAAATAGAGGCTCTGAAGCCACCCACTGATTTATGGCCTTTCAGACCGTCGCAACCTGCCTCTTCGCAATAAGAAAGGAATTCTTTGTTGAGATCTGCATCTTCGAGGTTCCATGTCACATTCATCCGTGAACGGTCCTCAGGCACGCTATGGCCGATATAGAAAGGAATCGAGTCAATCACATCATAGAGGTATTTCGCTTTTCTTTCATTGACCGATTGAATGGCTCCCAGTCCGCCCAGATTTTTCAACCAACGAAGTGTCAGCATGCTTACGTAGATCGGGAAGACGGGAGGTGTATTATACATTGATTCATTCTGTGCATGTATTTCGTACCGAAGCATGGTAGGCAATGTTTTATTGACTTTGCCCAGCATATCCTTCCTTACGATCACCAGGGTAACTCCTGCAGGCCCCAGGTTTTTCTGTGCTCCTGCATAGATACATCCAAAGCGGTGGGGTTCGATCGGTTTTGAAAAAATATCGGAAGACATGTCACAAACCATCGGTATGCCGATCTCGGGCCAGCTTTGCCACTGGGTGCCGTAGATTGTATTATTGCTGGTCGTGTGCAGGTATTGATAATCCGGAGAAACAGAAAAACCTTTTGGTATATAACTGTAGTTTTTGTCTTTGGAACTTGCTATGACATCAATATCTCCAAGGAGCTTTGCCTCATTGATCGCCTTGGTTGACCAAACGCCTGTGTCCACGTAGGCTGCTTTTTTTCCTTCAGGCAACAGATTCATCACAGTCATAAAAAACTGTGTACTGGCGCCACCGGAAAGAAAAAGAACTTCAAAGGCGTCATCCAGGCCCAGTAACTCGCGAACGAGTTGGCCGGCTTCATGCAGGATAGGCTCGAAATAGGAGGAACGATGTGATATTTCAAGGATCGAAAGGCCGCTTCCATTGAGATCCAGGACAGCCCGGGAGGCTTGTTCAAATACTGTTTTTGGAAGAATGGAGGGACCTGCAGAAAAATTGATAATCCTTGACATAATCATTGACAGATTGATGATGCAAATCTACTATTCGCACATAACTTTTATGAGAAAGAAAGATGAAAAAAAATGAAAAACGGGATTTATAAAAAACTCACCCGAAGATCTGCACAACTCACCCCCGACCCCTCTCTTATAAAGAGAGGGGCGTTTTATTCCATCTCGTGATTCCTGCACAACTCACCCCCGACCCCTCTCTTATAAAGAGAGGGGCGAAAGGTTTTATACCTACTATTGAGTAAGAGAGGAGCAACATATTCCCCTCTCTTCAGAAAGTCACTGGTGTATAGAGGTAATAGTTAAAACCATAAGAGAGGGGTTAGGGGTGAGTTATGTAAACACTCATCTCGTGATTCCTGCACAACTCACCCCCAACCCCTCTCTTACGAAGAGAGGGGCGAAAGGTTTTATACCTACTATTGAGTAAGAGAGGAGCAACATATTCCCCTCTCTTCAGAAAGACTGGTGTATAGAGGTAATAGTTAAAACGATAAGAGAGGGGTTAGGGGTGAGTTATGTAAAAGAGTGGGGCGATAGGTTCCCCTCTCTTCGGAAAGGCATCATGTAAGGAAGTAATAGTTAAAACCATAAGAGAGGGGTTAGGGGTGAGTTATGTAAAAGAGTGTGGCGATAGGTTCCCCTCTCTTCGGAAAGGCATTATGTAAGGAAGTAATGGTTAATACGATAAGAGAGGGGTTAGGGGTGAAGTGTAATAAAAACCCCTCTCTTATAAAGAAAGGGGCTATAGGTTTTATAACCGTGGTGAGTCATAAAGGTTGTTTCCGGATTTGATCCTCTGATTATCGTTTGACCAGTTTTGTAAGGGAATACAGGTCGGTCCTTATATAATACACGCCGGCTGAAAGTTGACGCAAGTCAATACTTATCTGCTGCGAATTCACAATATTTTGCCATACAATCCTTCCCATTGCATCATAAAGTATGACTTCACCCAGACTTTCATGATCAGTGGTTGACAAAGTGATTTCATTGTTGGCCGGATTAGGGTATGCAATGATCGGGTGTTCGTTTGAAACAGGGTCCAGCGCAGTTGAAAGGTTAGCGCTTTGTGAGGGTTGAATGACTACCGTATAATCTTCTACTTCACCTGTTGCAAAGGAACCGCAATTAGCCGCATAAGCATTGTAGGCCATACTTACCCTCATGCGGGTGGATATTAATGACGCCGTTGATGGAACTGTGAATGCAAAACTCAATACCTGTGCTCCTGATTTCTGACCAACCATTTCACCTGCATCATTCCAGTCATTATCTCCATTGAAATCAATCCAGACCCGCCAGTATTTGGTACTGCCATTGTTACCCGGTGTCATCGTAATAGTATACGTATTGCCTGTGGTGAGATTGGTGCTTTTGGAAAGATAATTTCCGTAGCCGTTATTATTGCCGGAAGTATTATTTATCGAACCAAGGACTACTTTCTGTATATACTTATTGTTACTGACAAGACCATAAGACAAACAATATGATGTAGGTGGACCGCAAGCCGTAAGACAATTTCCCGAAGCATTTACAGTATTCCGGATGACATTTCCCGGTTGCGGACCAAAACCATCGTACGGATCAAAATAAGGCCAGCAATAGCTCATCAGCGTACCTGTCCAGTCAGGTGCCGGAGGTGGTTGTGGACAATTGCCTTCGATAGTCGTGCAACCATCAATGGCAGTATTGTTCCCGTTCCAAACGCATGCATGCGTATGCCGGGACCCAAGTAAGTGACCTAACTCATGACAAATAAAAATAATGGATTGATTAGAAGCAAAGGGATGAAGTCCGCTATAACATTTGCTCAGATCCGGGTCTACATTACAGATCCCGGTAGTACTACCCGCTACTCCATCATTGGAATATCCAACCAGCTGGTCGAGATCTCCGTTAAAAAAACTGGTATTAGCCTGGAATGCAGCTAATTTCTGTTGGTTGGTGCCGCTATGATAAGGGCTTGGAGAAGTCCATGCGAAGATCTCATTGATCATCATATTGATGGACTCGTTTGCAAAAATGGTGAAAGATTGATTGTACAGGCCCGTGACGAAATCGGTAGCCGGACCAACGCCTCCTTTATCAACTACAATATCATTGTTGATCACGATGTGTAACCGCACACAGTCGTTCACATCCCGGCCCGATGAGGAAATCTGAAGTTGTTCTTTAGTGTATCCGGTGCCATCATCCGGTGTTCCGCAATCGAATTCAAACGACTTAAAATCGCTGACATTGTAAATAATGTGCCTGTTCTCAGCATCGTGGCCTATCCGGGCAATCACAAAATTCTCCTGATCAGTAGCGATCAAACCCATGACCTGGTCTTTGAAAACTGAAATAGCTACAACAGATGATGATTGCCCCTCCACAATCCCTTTGTAATGAACGCCAGGTGTATAGGTGACCGGGTTGTCAGGGTCAGAACTTGTATTAAGCGTGAAATCGTCAGTAAAAATTTTATTGCGCTTCAGGGTTAAGGTCATTTCGCTTCGGGCATCGACAGGAAGATGAATTTGAATGAAATCATTCCGGTCAAGCAACAGGGCATCAATCGATTCCCTGGATAAGCTGACAATAGTCCCTTTGTCAAGGTCTTTGAGATTATAATTACGCTCATGAACGTCCGACGACAGAAAGTGAACGATCTTCATTTCCCTGGGAATAGCTCCGGAAGACTTCAATTGATTTATCTCATTGAAAATCACTTGTCGGCCCTGGGAATAACCAGAGGCAATAACCAGGATGGTTGCTAAAATGGAAAGGAATGTTTTCATTTTGTTTTGAATTTTGGGTGATGAGGGGATATGATAATTCAGTTTGATTTATATGTATACTTTGAGGGAGTGATTTATTAGCAAAATGTTTCTATGAGAATAAGAATGGTAATTAATGTATTCTGTCCTGATTCAATTTTTTTCAGGTAGCATGAAATAACACTTCAAACCTAACCTGATTCCTGCCATCCTGCAATCGCATACCTATGCATTTCTGCTTCGTAACTGTGAGTTAAATAGCATGAATATGCTATCCCACAGCAGATTTAGATTTTCGGACAACTACTCTCCAAGTATGTGGAGCGGAAAACCAATTATGTGCAATTCACTATTGGGTGCTAAAGTGAGGTTTTTGATATTTACCGGAGAAGCTGTGATGTAAGGAAAATAGGGAGCTGAAGAAGGAATATAAACATCGCTGAACCGATGCGGAAGCTGATTGCAATTCCAGTTGGCCGGATTTTCCCAGGCAGTGCTGATGGTTCCTGTCCATACCGAATAATAAGTGCAATCCAGGATGAGTCCTGTTTTGAATTGTTGGTAATCTCCTCTTCCTGAACCACCCTGAAAAAACAAACCGGTCAGTTCACCATTCAATTGAGAAGTCATTTTATCTGATTGATCATCGCCGCACCCAGTGCTGCCGAAAAACATGGGACATAAATTATCTCCATCCAGAGAGCGTGACGGATTGAATAAAGAAACATCACCGCAACCCTGGCCGCCATTGAAAAGGCCATGCAGCGATGTTCCATTCATCAGTGCTGAATTAATTAAAAGATACGTATCACCACAACCCTGGCCGCCGGAAAAGACAGCTGAAAGATTTTCGCCATTGATTGCTTCGGGTAAAGTAAAGGCGGATCCATCTCCTCTTCCTGTTCCACCGCTATAAATTAAACTTAAATAAGTCCCTCCCAGCGTTAAAAAATTATTGGTTGTTGATATATCGCCTCTGGCGCTGCCGCCCTGGAATATCAAAGCATAATTTTCTCCCTGCAGTCCATTAGCCATGTTTACATCCTGAGACTGACCGCTTCCATCGCCTCCTGTAAATTGTGCTCTGATGTCCGCATACAAGACCAGGCTGAGTAAGACGATTAAATATCTGACCATATCATTCATGTCAAAACCTGACAAAATGCATTTTCTTGTTATTCTAATGCTTCACTAAGGTGCTAACCTTCCACCTCTTGCACTCTGGCCTACCGTACTAAGTTCACCTATATAAGCTGCGAAAGGCCTGCTGCTTAAATAGGAGGCTCCTCCATAAGGACTATCGATAAAGGATCCTGCTCTTGTATACATTCCTTTTGACGTCACGATGTCGGGCCAGTAGTTCACATTAGCATTCCCATCGGTTGTCAACATTCCATTCCCATGATGACCTTTAAATATTCTTCCTTCCGGAAGACCAACCGTGACACCGCGCTCCCATAGATTGCCTGACATGTCCATCACGCCATAATAAGTGGCACCTGATTTTTCACGGTCGTTATTGGCTAAGGCTATGGCGCCGCATCTCAAAGGACCACCCGTGTTATAAACAATGTTGGCCAGTGGATTCGTTTGTTCATTTGGCAACCCAGGGTTATTGATGGTAGATGATTGAAAAGCATAATTGTTACCCCATGCAAATTCATTTGGGACCGGATCTATGGGTCCTCGACATGCTTTTTCAAATTCAAATTCAGTAATAGGCCTCAGCCCGGACCAGTCTAAATAGGCCAGAACATCCTGCATCGTCAATGCATTGCATGCGATGTTTTGTCCATCCCCCATTTCGTCCCCCGTTGTGTTTTGATTGTAATTGCAATAGAACTTGACAGGAGCCGGGGTTTGGGGTATGGTGGTAAAGGTCCATATGGAGCTTCGATTGGAAATGGATGGTGAATTTATCATGACATAATTATTCGGTACGGAAGTTCCTGTAATGTTACTTCTCACCCGTGTGATCTGCTGGGCCCTGGTCAATGAATTCAGAAAATCAGTGTATCCTTTTTGACTGACTTCATATTTCATGACATAAAAGGCATTATATCCTTTAGGGTATTCATTTGGAATAGGTCCAAGGCGATCGCCACAAGAACCAGAATTATTATAATAAAGGTCCCCGTTATTAGTTCCGACATTGATAGCACCTTCGCTGGTGACAGCGTAAGGCTGAGTTGTCGTCGGATAAGTAAAGAAAGCACCCAATTCTGAGCCTCCGCTACCTACCTTGAAAGATCCGCCCGGCACATAGACCTGTTCAATGGCAAAAACCCTGATATCCACCTGTTCATTATCCGAGAGGCCATTCGCACCATAATTCCATTTTAACTGCACATCATTACATGAGAATGTTCCGCTGCCTGCTTCGGCTCTGTATAGGAATACACCAATGACCGGGTTAGTGGACGGATCAAAGGGAGCTGATGGCGAAAGCAGTCCCATGCTGATCGTATTGTCAGAACATATTGTATGGCCTGTGTTATTAAGCCAGGCATGGTTCCATGGACCTGCTCCGATCCGGTACTTGATAAAGATCCAGGCTGCATCCCAATTGCCGGGCCCGCCGACTACGCGCCATGAATTTTCCCAGGAGATATCGAATTCGACCATCGTGGAATGCTCATTTGTATTTTGTCCCGTCAACCGGACATTTGAGATCTGGATATTATTAGCAAATGTGCTGTTGAACAGAAATATCCATAATGCAATCAAGCCTAAAATTTTGTTACGATACATTGCTTCACATTTTTCTTATTGTTATTACCGCATTAGCATAACGTCCCCATACATTGTTTTTTCCATGCCATCACGAAAGAGGAGATGTGCCTGCCAGACATACACTCCCGGACTTACCATCTCACCTCCATACGTTCCGTCCCATCCAAACCCGGGGTCGTTTGGCTGGCCATTTATTTTTTCCATCACCAGGCCTCCCCACCGGTCATAAATCCGTAGCCATTGAATGTCAGCTATGACACCTACATCGGCCATGAAATAAAATTGATCATTAATTCCATCGCCATTTGGAGAGAAAGCATTTGGGGTAAATACTTTTTCATGATCCGAAGAGTTTAGCCCACATTCCTCTTCAGGCAGTAGCGCTGTTCGGATGATGATAATGCTGTCACATCCTTCCATGTTTTCAAACTGCTGCATTACTGTGCCTGTATCAGTTGTAATACACGTCAGGAGGTTCAATCTTACGGTATAGTCTTCATCCCAACCAATATGTGTAATGATCACACTGTCACAACCATTGTACGTCTGATAAGTGTTGATCAATGTGCCTGTATCTTCGAACATGCAGGAAGCCTGTTGAATATACATGGTATCGATCGCTTCATAAAGTATAGTTTCTATGACTACACTATCACAACCATTTTGCGCACTGTAGGTAAGGGTTGAAATGCCCACCTGCGATTCATCACAAGTGGATTCAGTAACATAAGATGTGTCGGCTGTAGTCAATGTGATGGTAGAGATCACAACACTATCACAACCATTTAGAGCAGTATAGTTATTTGTAAAAACACCAACCAATTGCGCATCACACGTTGTGCTTTGAATATAGGATGTATCTGCTGTCGTGAGCGTAACCGTTGAGATCACAACACTATCACAACCATTTTGGGCAGTATAGTTATTTGTAAAAACACCAACCAATTGCGCATCACACGTTGTGCTTTGAATATAGGATGTATCTGCTGTCGTGAGCGTAACCGTTGAGATCACAACACTATCACAACCATTTTGGGCAGTATAGTTATTTGTAAAAACACCAACCAATTGCGCATCACACGTTGTGCTTTGAATATAGGATGTATCTGCTGTCGTGAGCGTAACCGTTGAGATCACAATACTATCACAACCATTCTGTGCGCTATAGATATTTGTAAAAATGCCAATCAGCTGACCATCACAAGTGGTACCGGAAATGTATGACGTATCCGCTGTAGTCAACGTAATGGTGGAAATGACGATACTGTCGCAACCATTTTGGGCTATGTAGTTATTTGTAAAAACACCAGCCAGTTGCGCATCACAAGTTGTACCGGTGATATAGGAAGTATCAGCGGTAGTTAAAATAATTGTATGAATCACTACACTGTCACAACCATTTAGTCCCAGATAAATATTTGTGAATACTCCTGCTTGTTGCACATCGCAAGTGGTACCTGAAATAGAGGTTGAATCCACATTAATTAATGCAATTGTCGAAATCACAACACTATCACAACTGTTTTGTCCGGCATACGTGTTTGTGAAAACACCTGACTGTTGTATATGACATGTTGTTCCTGAAATGTATGACGTATCTGCTGAAGTCAACGTAATAGTTGAAATAACTGTGCTGTCACAACCATTTTGGGAAGTAAGTGTAACTACGGAAATGCCTGTTTGTAGTGGATCGCACGTGACACCATTGACATAAGTAGTGTCTCCATCCGAAAACATGATTGTGGTTATTACTGTACTATCGCATCCATTCTGACTGGTGTAAGTATTGGTAAAAACCCCAAGATCAGCTGAATTACAGGACGTGCCAGAGATGTAAGTCGTATCATTCGTCGTCAGCGTAATCGTGTTGATGACGAGGCTGTCGCATCCATCATTACCAACAAATAACATTTCGGTAGTCCCGGTTTCAGCTGGATCACAGGTGGTTTCATATTGATAGGTAGTATCGGCTGCTACAAGTGTAATTGTCTCGATGACAACGCTATCGCATCCATTCGCATTTGTGTATGTATTCTCAAAAACACCCTCATCGCTCGCGTGGCAAGTCGTACTATTTATATAGTTAGTTTCAGAATTTAAGACATAAAGCATAGTAACAATAAATGTGTCGCAACTCAAGCCACCGGAAATAGTATCGTAATAGATACCGGGACTATTCTGGTAATCTCCTTCCAGGAAAATACTATCGCCCTGGCAAATGGTATAGTCAAGTTCCATTTCTACTGTCTCACCTACTGCAATATCCACTGTTGCATTAATGTCTGCCGAGCATTGATGCCCGGCCAGATCCGTAACAGACAAGAAGGTGTAGCTCGTATTATTTTCAGGATAAACAGTGATGGAATAAGGGGATTGAACACTTTCGATATTGAATGATGTATTATTTTCCATGTAGGAAATGTCGAAAGGTCCTTCCCCTGTCATGGTGAACGTAAGTACAGCAGCATCACCGGCACATATATCCGTTGGCACCGTTAAGTTTCCGGTTGGATTAGTCTGCCACATCACTGTTGGTCCTGATGTGATGGCGAGACATGGATCGGAAAGATCGATACCCGGACCTGGAATATCATTACCGATCAAAGCATCTACAAAATAGGTTACGCCTGTTTCGATCGGTGGTTCAAAATTGAATTCAGTACCATCGCCAATCACTATGTATTCAAAAGGATTTCCGGTATGAAGGACATATATGATGGCATCATTCGGATCCAGGATATAGCCTGAAGCTGCTGATACCGTAATACTTTCACCTTCACAAGCTGTAACAGGCGATTGATTCATACTGCCTGCAGTAGTAACACAGTTGCAGGAATAACTTCCTGTCACTACTACCGTGTCACAGTGATTGTCATCATAAATTAAAAAGGTATAGCTTTCCCCGCTCGGAATCGGATCGCTAAAAAATGCTGCCGGATTACCCAGGTTTAAATCCCCTGTCACGGTACCATCTACAATATAGCTTGATGGATCCCCTCCAGTGATTTCAAATTGTACAGTATAGTTTGTCGCCGTAGCATTGCAGTTTCGCTCAATATTTTGCACTGCAGGTGACCCGAAAACAGAGAATGAAGCTGAACCGGAAACAACCGGGCATACAGGAGGAGTATATGTGTACGTCACCTGATATGAACCTGGTCCTAAAACCTGGGGCTGTAACAAACCTGTTGGACTCGCTGCACCGCTCCAGATACCACCCGGTGGTTCAAATCCGGTGAGTTGATAATCAGGATCATCATCGCAAAATGAAGGGAGGTCAGGAATAATCAGTGTTGTAATTTCTGCAATCTCAATTTCTATTTCAGTGTCATAGCAGGCATTGGATAAGGTTAGTGAATAACTAACCGTATACATTCCCGGCCCCAGTGTGTTGGGGAAAATCTGGCCGCTTGCATTTGCAATACCTCCCCAGGTTCCACCCGGTGGATTCGCAGTTAGTGAAATCATAGTTTCCTCCTCGCAAAAAGGTCCGGGTGGAGTAATGGAAGCAGGTGTGTTGGGTACTACAGTCAGTTCTACCTCTGTGTAGGCAGAGCAATTATTTCCATCGACGTAAGAATATCCGATCACATGGACACCCACACCCGCCGTCACCGGATCGAAAACGCCATCTGCTCCGACATCACCTTGCCAGGATCCGCCTGCGGGTGTTGCAGTGAGCTGAACAGGATCACCGGTTTCACAGAAAGGTTGAGCAGGTGACACAATATTCACAACTGGGTTTGGATAAATAATCACGTTGGTCATAGCAACACTAGTACAACCATTATTATCTGTAATCGTAACTGAATATGTTCCTGCATTTCCGGGAGTTACTCCTGATAACATTGGATTTGGCTGGTCCGATGAAAATCCAAGCGGACCACTCCAGTTGTACAAATCACCTCCCCATGAATTCAATGTGATGTTTTCACCTTCGCATTCGGGACCAGTATTCGACGCATTGCCGCTGAGATCCGGATTGACGGTAACGGTAACAGTATCATACCTGGTGGCACTGCACAGGTATGTTATACCGACGATATAGGTAGTCGTGGTGACAGGATCAACAAAAGGATTGCTGATATTCGGATTGGAGATGGAAGGATCCGGTTGCCATGACCAACTTGTTCCATTTATGTCGGCCTGTAATTGTATGGTTTCTCCGTAGCAAATGGTGACATCAGGCATTGGGTCAGGTGCAATAGGAACTACACATACAACGTGACGATTGTAAGCCAAACCGGTTGCGGACGAAAAGCCGTAATGGACAATCGGGTTACCGCCAAATATGTTATTAACAATGTTTCCGGTGTATGAAAATAAATTCCCGTTCAAACCCGCAATTAATGTTTGATTGTTGGCATCCCATATGATAAGGAAGCAATAATCCTGGCCTGTTTCGATATTACCGAGGTTAACCGGTCCTGCCAAATTTAATGGAGGAGTATGAACAACTGCTCCATTCGCCATGATGGCCATGTGATCATTGACAGGATCATTATAAGTGGCATTTTGATAGGTGTCAAATTCCACACCGATGGATGGCGTAATACCTGCAAAGCCAATCCCGCCTCCGCCTCCACCTAGCGCATCCGGATTCGTGCTGAGTATAAATACAATACCGTCTGCACCGGTTCCATCCTTTGTTCCGAAATTCATTTTTCCTTCAATGGTAAATGATTCGTTCAGGTTAACCGTGTTATTGGAAAAAATGCTACCTACCTGGCCGACAGCATCGGGTGTTAATTCATAACATAAACCTCCCAGGTATGAAGCGGTTCCATTCAAATTAAAAGATTGACCAAATGACCACACCTCCGCCAGGACAAAGAGCAGGCAAAGGGCGTATCGTTTGATTAATAACTGACTTGTGTTTCTCATTACGTACAATTAATAATTACTTCATCCATGATTTATGTGGATTCATAACATAGGCGTGGGCAAGCCCCGCCACTACTCGTTTTTAGCATTACGTTTACTGCTTACTGCTTTCCGCTTACTGCCTACCAAATATTGAATACCGATTCGGTGGATTCATAACATAGGCGGGGGCAAGCCCCGCCACTACTCGATTTCTGCATTACGTTTACTGCTTACTACTTACCTATAGGGCATAAACATTCCCTTCCGCTCCTGACACGGTCAATGAACGCAACGAAAGATTATGTCAGACGATCCGCTCCTGCAGCGCTTTTACAATAGCCTCTTTCCCACAATTGACATGCAACTTTTCATAGATGTTTTTCAGATGACTCCGGATGGTTTCAAAAGAAAGAAACATCTCTGCTGCAATTTGCTTGCTGCCATATCCTTTTGTGAGATACTGTAGCACTTCAATCTCTCTGGATGTCAGTGCATATTTAAAATTCGATGTGTTTGTATGAAATGTGGTTAATACTTTTTTAGCGATCTGCGGAGATAATGGGGCGCCCCCCTGAAGGACTTCATCGATCCCATCAAATAATTTTTGTGGAGGCGTTTTTTTCAATAAATAACCATTCGCACCCGCACAAAGGCACTTGAAAAGTTTTTCGTCATCATCGAATACGGTATAGATCAGGACCGATGTATTCGGATTGGCTTCTTTCACCATTGCGACACCTTCAATCCCCGACTTCCCGGGCATATCAATGTCCATGAGGACAACATCCGGCTGATGATCGCGAACGATCTCCGTTGCATTCAGACAATCCGGATAATGTGCTACTACTGAATAACCATCATGGTTTTCAAGAAGCTGTGCCAGTGATTCACGCAACTTGTGATTGTCTTCAAATATTACGATCCTGACTGCCATATGGTAAATCTAGGGTTGTCTGTTAAATCCTTTTTCACTCAAATGAGTGATTTTTTATCAACCGGGTTTCATTTCCACATCGACATGAGTTCCCATACGAGGTTCTGATTTCCAAACAGCCTGTCCATGCCATCGTTTCGCCCTGTCTTTGATATTCGTGATCCCGTTTCGTTGTGTGGGATCATTCACTTCAAATCCTTTCCCATTGTCGTGAACCGAAAGCCGTACAAGCCCTGGGTTGATGACGATGTCAATATCAACCTGGCTTGCATTGGCATGCCTCACGATATTTCGAAGCAATTCTTTAAAGGCCAGGTAAAAATCACGTCTGAATTCCATATCAAATTGCTGATCAACCGTGATTACCTCATGCATTTCAAACCGGATACCGGATGATTCAAAAAGTTCCGTTGCATATTGTCGCATCCGGGCAATGACAGCTTCAATCGAATCCCATCTTGTCTTGACGCTCCAGATGATATCATCCAGCGCTTCTGAAGAATATTGTGCTTCAGTGCCGATGCGATTGAATATCTCGATCGATTTACCATCATCATGAATGGACTGTTTGCCGATCTCAGACAGGATATTGACATGTGAAAGCGACGAACCAATCTCATCATGCAGATCTGAAGCAATGCGATCGCGTACCACCTGGATACGTTGGATCTGACCAATCCTGAATAAGTAAATTCGATAAAGAATAAATGCAATCACCATCGATATCAAAAGGATAAACCAGCTTTGTCTCCAAAACGGCGGCAATATTTTGAAACTATAAGCAGCAGAGGTTCCCCGCTTTCCATTCCAGCCATAAGAGGCTACTTCAAATTTATATGAACCCGGGAGCAGATTGCCATAATGAATGACATGATGATTGCTGGGTTTCGACCAAAGCGTATCTCCTCGTCCTAATAACCTGTATGAAAAGGGCAGTTGATTCTCATTGACCGGATCAGGTGCTGAAAAAGCAAAGTTGACACTATTCCTGTTGAAAGGAAGTGATATCACGGATGATAAATCAGGTACTTTATTTTCGCCTCCAAGTACTGCCTCTGTGATGAAGGTGGGCGGCGGTGATATCGTATCCAGCATTCCGTCTTTAATCCGGACAAGACCTGAGTAAGTGCCGCACCATACAGCGTTGTCCGTACCAATATTCACATGATTAATAAGTGCATAAAAACCCGATACACGACTGAAAGAAAAGACACGGTAATGATCGCCTTCATCAATAATTTTATCTAAGCCTGAAATGCTGGCTACCCAGATATTTCCGGTTTGATCTTCAGCCAGGGAAGTGATCCAGTTACTGGTCAGGCCATCGGCCATGGTAAAAAGAGCTGACTGGCAATTTCCGAATGCATCATCGCATTTCAATCTTACCAGGCCATGGAACCGTGTTCCGATCCAGATATTTTTTTTCCTGTCCACCAACAGGCTCCTGATTTCCTTTGCCGGCAACCATTGGTTTAAATCACGGATGATGTTCAGACTACATGCGCCCGAATCCTCCCGGGTATCGGCCAGAAATAAACCATCATTCCAGGTGCCCACCAATAACTCATTTCCGTTGTAATGCTGAAGAGCTTCTATCCGGTGATGAACCGGGGACGGGTTACACTCAAGTGGAGAGCTGCAGCATAATATCTCAAAGGCAGATGAAATAAAAACATATCCACCTATTTCAGCCATGAATTTTGTTGAAGCAAAATCGTATGGTTTTTCGTCACCGGTTTGCCAGGATGAGGTTTGAATACCATCTGATTTTACGACCGTGAGATGCTGGTCCTTTTGAATAATTCCTATAGCATCGGGTACATTTGCCTCCTGTGTTATGATTCCAAAAGAATCCGTTTGTATAATTTTTTGATTGCCACAAAGACAATACATCCCGCCTTTTGAATCAGGTAGAAGATAATTTACGTAATCACAGGGTAACGAATTAAATCGTGATATTTTATTTAAAAGATTTATCCTGGCTGCGCCCAGTTCAGTTCCAATCCATAGATTTTGCGATTTATCAATAAAAAGAGAGGTGACCCGGTTAGAAGGAAGACCATCGAGACTTGTTAATAATGACCATTCTTTTTTGTCATTCATTCTGATGAGGCCATTCATCGTCCCTATCCAGTATGTTCCGTCGGCAGATTGCAGAATCGATTTGACCTGCCAGTCTTTCCATTTCACATCGGAAGGAAAAAAGTCCGGATAAGTCAACTGAAATGCAGCATTGCCGGCAGGCTTTATTTGCCTGATACCTTCAATGGTACACACCAGGATGTTGCCTTTATGATCCTGGTAGATATGCTCGAAGTAATCGAATTCCATTACCCATTGTTTCAGGATCACTTCCTCAGATGGTTCAGCATTTTTATAATTCAGCTTACTGACCTGCAATCGGTTAGGAGTGGCAGAATAGACAAGGTTATTAGAAACTACCGCGGTCATGACTGCATCATTGACAGAAGTTAGGCGTTTACAACGGCCATTATCGAACCAGCAAATTCCCTGATCATCCGTTCCCACCAGGATTTTGCCTCTCTGATCAGGAAAAAAATAATTGATGATAGGTCCTTTGCTGCGCAACTCCGGATGCACATCCGATCCTTTGATCACCTCCAGGGTGCCATCATTGAGAGCTACGTACAATGTGCCGTCATGATCTTCTAACATGTCATTGATCAGGCCATGGGAGAGTTCCTGCCCGGTGGTATAATTCCGGAACCGGTAACCTTCATAACGGCTTAACCCATCCCATGTATAAATCCAAATAAAACCGGAATGATCCTGGTGAAATCCCCTGATGCGGTTCATGACAAGGCCATCCTGCACGGTAAATGTCTTTATCATGACCTCCTGGGAAAATAAATCCTTTATTCCAACACACAGGGTCAGAAAAGAAAAGAAAATTATTTCACTGAGCCTTCTTGCTGCAGGATTCATCATCAATCTATTATCACTCCAGGGTTTTTATAGCCATTTATTTTTTCAAGATAATAATCCTAGAGAAAACAGGAACCATCTGCCATTCACATGGAACTCTTATGCACCTTTTCCCCCTTTTTCACCTTTTTCGTTCTTCCGCATTTTCTCCCGCTGACGACAATTTTAGGCCGTTTCATCACCCATTCGTTTGGCGCAGATAACCTTCATTTTAGTTTTGTCACGATATGATCATTATCACCGGTGAATATGATCACCATCATGCAAATCCGCAAAGGATGCATGTATTATTATGACGTAAACCTTCTTTACCAAATAAAATATATCCTTTTAAATCTTTGATTCTATGAAGGCCGCTAAACTGATTCCCTGCAACTCTAAAATATTCGCATGCTTGTTTTTCATTTTCGCATCCGTCACGGTCCATGCACAGCAGCAGTGGGTGGAAGTAGAGACACCGGATACCAGCGCCACGCGAAATATGCTCCGGGATATTTCAGGAACATCGTCCAATGATGTCTGGACCGTCGGAAGCTATGAAACCACTACACCAGGCAATATGAAAAACCTGGTGATGCACTGGAACGGATCGTCCTGGGATATTTACAATGGCACGGACCTGAGTACAACACTCAATGACCTGTGGGGTGTCACGGCTATCGCAACTAATAATGTCTGGGCTGCGGGTGCGTATAATGGTCCTTCTTACACAAGAGCACAGCTCATGCATTGGAATGGTAGTGCATGGAGTCATACGAGCTTGCCGGATATCCCCGGCGGTTCTTTCCTGGATGGAATAGATGCATATACGGCTACAGATATATGGGCTGTGGGTGGAAAAGTGGGTTCACCTACGCGGCCGAGTTATGCTCTCCATTATAACGGATCAGCGTGGAATGAGGTGACGGTTCCCAATGTGGGAATCTTTCGCAACAGGCTATATGATGTTGACTGCATTTCAACTAATGACGTATGGGCTGTAGGTACATATGGGGATTCCTATGGTGATTTTCACGCGATGGCACAGCATTGGAATGGAAGTAACTGGACCAATGTTTCTTTACCTGCGGATGTGTACTCTCCGATAGGTGAATTGTACAGTGTCACCGCAATTGCTTCGGATGATGTCTGGGCATTGGGATCAACGATTACCGGTGAATTGCTCATGATCCATTGGAACGGGAGTGCGTGGATCGAAATGCCTACGGCAGGAGGCCAGGGAGGTGCAGTAGCCGCAAGAGGCGAAGATGTTTTTTCCGTGGGTGGCCGGATATCTCAATGGGATGGCAACAGTTGGTCGGTGATTGATTCGATCAACCAGGTAAGTTATCCGACATTGATATCCACTGTTACATTTTCAAATGGAGATATATGGGCAGCCGGAATTTCGGGCCTCGAAGGGTTCTATACATTTGTTTACCGCACAGTGCCACAGGCGCCTCTGGCTGTGCAGATGAGCTCTTATGCCGTCACCAGGTGGGATACCAAAGCCGTGATGCAATGGAGCACTACATCCGAGATCAATGCTGACCGATTTGTAATGGAAAGAAGTACGGAGGGTACGCAGTTTACTATGATTGATCAGGTAGCTGCATCAGGCAGTGCACATCAATATCAACTGATCGATCCGTTGCCGCTGACCGGGATCAATTATTACAGGTTGAAACTGGTCGACCTGGATGGAAGTGTTAATGTTTATCCGGTGAAGTATCTGAATTTTGATACGCATGAAGCAAAATCATTCGCCGTTTATCCGAATCCTGTTCAGGGAGATGTAGTCAATATTTCATTGGAAGGGGAGGGAAAAAGAATGCTGGTTTTATATAATCATCTCGGCCAGGAAGTGAAGAAATGGAGTGTCGATACTGATGTCACCGATATGCAGTTAAGCTTGCCTGCAGGGCTTGCTTCAGGAACATATATTATTTCCATGATAACAGGTAAAGGAGTCAGGTCTGAAAGTGTAATGGTGGAATGACGTTTTAATCACGAGACTTACTCGTCAATGGGCTCCCACAATTCTATTTTGTTGCCTTCTATATCGAGGATGTGTACAAATTTGCCATAATCATATGTCTCGATCGCATCGACAATGGTGACTCCTTCTTTTTTCAATTCATCAACGAGGGCTTCAAGGTTCTCAACCCGGTAGTTGATCATAAAGTCTTTCGTTGACGGTTCAAAATATTTAGTCTTTTCGGAGAAGGGGCTCCATTGCGTGGATCCTTTCTTTGTTGAATCGGCATCTTCCCGCCACTCAAAGGTTGCTCCGTATGGGTTGGTGTTTAAACCGAGATGTGTTTTATACCATTCCCTGATTTTCTCCGGGTCACTGCACTTGAAGAAAATGCCGCCGATGCCTGTTACTTTTTTCATTATGGTTTGATGAGGTTGTTTTATTATAATGGTTTTAAATGCAAAACCAAAACAGAAGGATAATGCAATGGCCAATATAACGAATGCTTTGTTTTTCATTTGTTGCTATTTTGATTGTTTCTGTTTAAACGTCCTGGCAGCATCAGACGGAATATCTTATTCATATTCAAGATCCAGCTGCCTGCCCTCTGTTTCTCTTATTTTAACAGGATAGCCATCCAGGTTGTAATTATATTTAGTCACACATGAACCGCAAAAAATATCAAGGTTTCCGGCATAGTCATTCCAACTAAAACTGGTGATATTGTTTTCACTCCAGTAAATCGGAGGATAATCGATAAAGTATGGGATGATGTGCTTATAATTTATTTTATCATCATACTGGTAAAAGAATTCGTAATATAATTCGCCATCGTGATATTCTTCAGATCGAACTATATTTCCATTTTCCCAAAAATATTTTTCAACACTCGTATCGCTCGCGAGTTCAACAAAAAAAGACTTTTTTTCATTTAGATATCCAAGGGAATCATAATCAAATTCATATGCGAAAATGGAAGAGACTGAATTGTTGGTGAAGCTATAGATTTTTTCCAGCTGACCTTTTTTGTTATAGGCCATCGAATCCCTGCCAACTACTTTATCATAATATATGTCAAATTTTGTATACTGAAAAAGTTTTCCGTTTTCATATTCGAGGTTATATTTTTTCCCTGTCACTTTATTTATATCAGCCACCTGGGTCAACCGGTTAAATTCGTCATATGTGAACTTCTCCGTCCAGCTGCTGCGGTCATCTGAATAATGAATAGAGATGAGTTTCGTTCCATAGGTGTCAATGATATCACCATCTTTGTCACAACTGAGCAACAAAGACAGCAAAATAACTACGGCAGGTTTTTTCATTCTAAAATCCAAAATTCTCAATCGAAAACCTCACAATCTAAAATCTAAAATCCAAATAAAAAAGCGGCCTGATCTGACAAGCCGCTTTTATCTTCTGCTCCTAACCCCTAAACGGGAGCATTCAGTTTTTATGGTTTTTTAGGTTTATCCATTCACCATTAAACACGAAACATTACGCTTCAACAGTGGCGTCCCTCATGCTTTTCACCTTATCATGATCCGCTTTGATCTTCGCATACTGTGCTGTCACTATGGAGTTGTGATCTGAAGTGAGGTTGGTGTCCTTCATCGCTCTTTCATAGGTTCGAACGGCAACATCTTCCCCATATTCACATGAATTGAGAATCGCTTTCCTGTCCTTACCCGTGACCATTGCCTTGAAATCCATCCAGGCCCTGTATATTTTTCCATCTTCGCGTGTACCGTCATCAGGTTTTCCGCCCTGTTTAGTCACGGCAGCGATTAATTCGTCTTTGCAGCGCTGGCTGGTTGAAATGAATTGAGCAAACTGGCTTTTCAGATCCTGATCGTTGGTCTCTTCCATAGCCGTTTCATAACCTGCGATGCGGTCATTGTTGATGACGATGAGGGAATTCAGGACATCTATTGATTTATTATTTTCCATTTATAAAGTATTTAATTGTGAATTTAGCAGGGTAGACTTCTTCAGTTGAAATTCGTTAACTGCAAAGGTCAGCCTTATGGTGCATAGAAGCATTATAGAATTACCTGAAAAGGTTATGGAATTCTAAAGTTGAAAATGAGGCTATGCTTCGACCTGCTCACCCGCAACCTTGTGCTACACTTCGACTCCGCTCAGTGCGGCGCAGCTCAGCATCCGGCGGAGGTTCTGAGAAGAATTAAAAGTAAAGACATGATTTATCGCCTCCTTATATTTGGAGACGCGATAAATCGCCTCCTTATATTTTGAGACGCGATAATCGCGTCTGTACATCCGGTTCAGTTCCTACACAATATTTTTCTTTATCGCAGTAGCGACAGCCTCTCCTTTTGAATGGACGTGGAGCTTATCATAGATATTACGGATATGACCCCGCACTGTATCCACACTGATAAAACAGCTAGAGCCAATCATTTTATAACTCATGCCGTTGACAAGGCATGACAATACTTCTTTCTCCCGATCGGAAAGATCGAAATCTTCTTTCTCAGGTGCATGTTGAGGTAAAACCATTTTCAGCACTTTTGCTGCGACGGTCGGGCTCATAGGTGCTCCGCCGTCATGCGTTTCTTTGATAAATTCCAGCAATCTGGCTGGTGAAGTGTTTTTCAAAATATATCCAGAAGCGCCCGCACAAATCGATTGAAAGATCTTATCACTGTCTTCAAAAATGGTCTGCATGAGGATCTTCATTTCAGGATATTTTTTCCTGAGTTGACTCACTGCATCAATTCCATTCATTCCGGGCATCTGGATGTCCATCAGCACGACATCCGGTTTATCGTTTTCTATATTTTCCAAAAGATGAGCACAATTTTCATGGGCGCCTACACATGCAAATCCTTCACTGCCGTTGATCAACTGATAGAGGCTGCCCCGGAAATTCGGATTGTCTTCGAAGATGCTGACGCGTATGACCATAATGATGTTTTATTTTCAGGCGGCTAAATCAAGCTTTATAGTAGTCCCTGTCCCAGGTGCAGTTTCAATTTCAAGTATGGCACCCATTTCTTCTGCGCGTCTTTTCATGTTTTTTAATCCATTCCCCTGATATTCTTTCCCGGCATCAAATCCTTTGCCGTTGTCCCGTATCATCATGCTCAGACGGTTACGGTCCGTCTTTATGGACATGGATGCCTGGTCTGCATTGGAATATTTGACCATGTTGTTGAGCGATTCTTTAAAGATCAGGTACAGATTTTTTCTGGCTTCCATCGGGAGCTGGAGCTTTTCTGCGTTTTCATCTACCAGGAACTGGAATTCAATTTGTTTTGCGCCAAGCAGCTCATAGGCAAAGCTGCGCATGCGCATGATGATCTTTTCAAACTCGTCATTTTCAGGATTAATCGTCCAGACGATATCGGCCATCGCATCCAGCATTTTGCGGGAGCTTTCACCGATGGTTTGCAAAGCGGGAATGACTTCTTTTGATTGAGATTGGGCGAGCTGCGAAAACAGGCTGATGCTACTGAGCGTTGCGCCTACATCGTCATGAAGATCGCCGGCAATTTTGTTGCGTAGCGCCAGGAGTTTTAATTGTTGACGGTTCTGGTAATTTTTATAAATAAAAAAGGAAAGACCTGTAATTAATATTAAACCAAGAATAAAGAAATAGTTGTTTTGTTTTTGCTTACTCAGGGCCAGGGTTTGTAATGAATTCTTTTCATTTAACAACGCTATATCCTTGTCTTTTTTTTCCGACTCATATTGTTCTTTTAGAGAATTAATTTGTTGCATATTGGATTGATTAAATAGAAAATCCGCAATGGCTATATATAATTTCAGATAATCCAGGCTTTGTTGGTAATTGCCTGATAAAGCATAGGCATCCGATAAATATTTATATGCATCCTGCATGTCCAATTTGCTGTCAATTTCTTTAGCTGTATTCAATCCTCGTTTAAAATATGTAATAGCTTCGGATAAATTATTCACTTTCACATATCCGTTTCCGACAAATAACATCGTCGAAGCTATTTTCTGCCGGTCCCCAATCTTTTCCCATACGGCTAATGATTCCAGATATTTTGTCAATGCTTTCTGGAACTCTCCACGCATCGAATGGATTATACCCAATTCGCTCAATCCGGCTCCCAATGCATAATTCTGACCTATTTCTTTGGCAAGGTTCACACCCAGAAGCGTGTATTTCTCTGCCTCTTCATCATCGCAAAGATTGGAATATGATTCTGCGATGTTTAGATAAGCATCCGCCATATGGTATTTATTGTCGATCTCCTGCCAGATTTTTAAAGCAGCCAGGGAATATTTTAAAGATGTCTCCTGGTCAAACCAATATTTGTAAATACATCCTAAATTTTGATTGGCCGCACCTATATTATACTTATCTCCTGTTTCTTCGGCCAATTGTAGTGAAATGAGATAATACCGGATAGCTGTCTGATAATTGCCCATATAATCATTTGCCAGGCCAAGTCTTCCATTTGCTTCTACCATGACGGATGAATCTCTTATCTCATTTGCTATTTCTAAAGCCATATTTAGATTTTGTACGGCTGCTGCGAAGCTGTCTTGTTTTATTTTGAGTTCGCCAAGATTACGATATGAACGAGCCATACCCTTTTTAAAGCCAGTCTTTTGACTTAATTCCAGGGCCTCCAAATAATATTGATTAGCTTCTTTAAAAAGTGACCGATCAGCATATAACCAACCTAATTTGCAAAGTGTGGGTACTGAATTGGAATCTTTAGGTAAAGATGCAACAACGGTAATCATTGAATCTATTTCATGATCAACCTGTGCTGAAACAAAAATGGTCTTCAGATTAAATAACAATGAGAAAAAAAATATAATGGCGTATTTCATTTCAACTACTCGCTCGTAAACACAAATTACGTAAGCATTTTTTATCTGCCAAATAGCACAAATATGCTGTTTTGATCCTGAGTTGAAGAACTATTCAGCATTGTCGTGCTATTGTCGTCCGGACAAGGTCATTATAGGTTTGCATTCATTCTGATCAGCTACAAAAATGTAATCATTATGAAAAATCTACGCTCCCTAATCAACCTTTCGGAACTTCCTGTCAATTGGTTCATTCTGTTTTTTTGTCTCATTCTTCCGAAACACGAATATGCTGGTGGTGCTATCCACAGCTTTTGGTTATTGACTACGTATTATGCGGATACCGACGGAGATGGTTTCGGTGATGCATCCAATACTATTGAATCAGAAAGCCTCCCGGCGGGTTATGTAGAGAATGGAGATGATTGCAATGATTACATAGCTGATATTCATCCGGGCGCAGTAGAGTGGTGCAATGGCCTGGATGATGACTGTGACGGATTGATTGATACAGATGATCCGGATGGAGTGGCCTGGGCAACCGGACTTGGATACTTGTGGATTCCTGATGTGGATGGAGATGGATTCGGCAATCCGGATATTGTCATAGCAGCTTGTAATCAACCTCCGGGATATATTTCTTTGTATGCAAATGCGGGCGATTGTGATGATACGGATGCGGCTATCCACCCAGGCGCTACGGAAATTCCATGCAATGGAATAGACGAAGATTGTGATGGGGTTGCCGACCAGGAAGTCTGCAATGGCATCGATGACGACTGTGATGGCGAGACAGACGAAGGTGTGTTGTTAACGTGGCATCCGGATTACGACGGTGATGGATATCTCAATACATATATTACGGTCATAGCCTGTTCCATGCCATATGGATGGGCCTCTGGTTATGGCGGGTCTGATTATGATGACTGGGATCCAACCTCTATAGATTATAATAATGGTCCGGTTGAGAATTGTGATGGCGTGGATAATGATGAGGATGGATTGGTTGACGATGCGGATCCGGATGTTCGCGGAGTTCCATGGTACAGGGATGTGGATGGTGATGGCCTGGGTGATGTCACTCAGGTAATCATTTCCTGCGCATGGCCTGAAGGCTATGTGCCCTGGTCATGGTGGTATCTCTATAATGGCGGGGATTGTGATGATTCAGACCCTGACATCACGTATGGAGTCATATCATATGAAGATTCAGATGGGGACGGATATGGCAATGCTGCCGTAACTGCTTATTTATGCGACCCTCCACCGGGATTTGTCTTAAATGGCCAGGATTGTGATGATACGGATCCGGATATCAATGTATTTACCTGGTATGCCGATGCGGACGGAGATGGCATTGGTGGTGGATATGTGAATTCTTACTGTTATCCCGTCTGGGGTTTCCTCGTGACCAACACCGGCGATTGCAATGATCTCAATCCGAATATTCATCCGGGTGCTCCTGAAGTTTGTGATGGCATCGACAACGATTGTGACGGGCTGATCGATGATGAGGATGACGATACACCACCTGATCAGCTGATCTGGTACCAGGACAATGACGGGGATGGATATGGGAATCCGGATGTGTCATTGAATTTGTGTTATCAACCGGCCGGATATGTCGGGACGGGAACGGATTGCGATGACATCCATGCTTCGGTCAATCCCGACGCCACTGAAATCGCAGATGCTTTCGATAATGATTGCGATGGCCTGATTAATGAAGGACTGAATGGATTAAGCATCGAAGCAGGAGATTGCGAAGTAGTTTATTATGGTTATGCACCTAAATCCTGCCAGACGCTTTCTGTTATAGTTAGCGGCGGATCAACACCCTACACTTTTCACTGGAGTAATGGCGCCAATACGCAAACGACCAGTGTATGTCCATCGACAACTACCATTTATGCTGTCACAGTCACCGATCACAACGGTGTCACTGCTGAGGACAATGTCACTGTGCAGGTGGTTGATGTTCGTTGCGGCAACAATAATAATAAAGTGACGCTGTGTCATAGCCAGCAAACCTTATGTGTGGCTCAGTCGGCTGTCCCTGCACATCTTTCTCATGGCGATGTTTTGGGTGTATGTAATGCAGAGAATCCATGTCCGGAAGGAAATCAATCCACGACAGCTTCCAGGCAATTACAGAATCCAATGGAAATGGCGGACCAAAATGCTGTGAAAGAAAATAAGGGAATCTCAGATGTAAATGAATTCACTTTGGTTCCTAACCCTGCTAATGATGAGGTAACATTGAACACAAACGCTGGACATGCCATTTTCACCCTGATCGATCTGTCAGGTAACGAATTGGTTGAAATACAGACTCTGTATGGAATTGTAAACATCAATACATCAACCATAGCCAGTGGAATGTATTTCATCCGGATGCAGACAGGGGAGGAGGTGAAGGTGAAGGTGGTGATGGTGGTGCATTAAGGCGAAGTACCCCCAACCCCACTTCGGCTAACGCTCAGTGCATCACCTAAAGGGGGAATTTGTAAACAAGTTCCCCCTTTAGGGGGCAGGGGGTCAAAAGATGTAGAGGCCCGATTCATCGCTTCTCTACTTCCTGTTGAGGTCTTTTTTACACAATATTTTTCTTTATCGCTGTAGCAACAGCTTCCCCCTTGGAGTGGACGTGAAGTTTCTCATAAATATTGCGAATGTGAACACGCACGGTATCTACGCTGACGAAACAGGTGTTTGCAATGAGCTTGTAACTCATTCCATTGACCAGGTATTTCAGGACCTCCTTTTCACGGGCCGTCAAATCAAAATCATGCGTCTCCTGCGGATTTTGTTCGGCCATCATTTTCATCACTTTGGCAGCCACATTCGGGCTCATGGGACCTCCGCCATGATATGTTTCTTTAATGGCCTCCAGGATCCTGGCAGGTGAAGTGTTTTTCAAAATATATCCCGAAGCACCGGCACAGATCGATTGAAATATTTTATCGTTGTCTTCGAAGATCGTCTGCATCATCACTTTCAGTTCGGGATATTCTTTCTGAAGTATTTTCACTGCTTCTATTCCATTCATTCCCGGCATTTGGATATCCATTAACACCACATCCGGCTTTGTTTCCTTCACGACCTCAAGCAGGTTCGAACAATTCTCAAAGGCACCGGCGCAGGTATATCCTTCACTTCCGTTGATCAGGTGATAAAGACTATAACGTAGACTCTGGTTGTCTTCGAATATGAGAACGCGTATGGGTGTATTCATCAGACAGCTAATTCAAGTTGAATCATAGTTCCTGAGCCGGGTTCGGAATCGATTAATAACTGCGCTCCGATTTCCGATGCTCTTTTCTTCATATTCTTTAGCCCGTTTCCCAAAAAGTCAGCAGAGGAATCGAATCCCTTTCCGTTGTCCCTGATCATCATCATCAGCATATCACCTGTCCCTTTGATAGCGAACATGGCTTTATCCGCTTCAGCATATTTGACCAGGTTGTTCGTCCCTTCCTTGAAAATGAGATAGAGATTTTTCCTGGTTTCCATAGGCAATTTGATTTTAGCGATGTCATCATCCACGATAAACTCAAAATCAATCTGGCTTGCCCCCAGTAGCTCATAGGCGAAGCTGCGCATGCGCATGATGATTTTTTCAAATTCATCATTTTCCGGATTGATCGTCCAGACAATGTCGGTCATCGCATCCAGCATTTTTTTTGAGCTTTCAGCTATGGTTTGCATCGCCGGAATGACATTTTGATCAGCGGTTTGAGCCATTTGCGAAAAAATATAAATGCTGCTCAAGGTGCTTCCCACATCATCATGAAGATCACTGGCTATTTTATTTCTTAAGGTCAGCAGCCTCATCTCCTGGTTTGCATGGTAATAGCGGTAAATAAAAAATGAAAGTATAAGGACCATAACAAGTCCTCCCAACAGATAACCTTTTGTTTGTTTTTGCTTTTGCAGATCCAGCGACTGAAGCGCTTTTTCCTTTCCCAGCAATTCGATGGCCTGATCTTTTTTTTCTGATGCAAATTTTTCTTTCAACCGGGATATTTCTTTGTTATTTTCTTCGTTCAGCAAACTATCCTTATAAAGAACATAGGATTGATAATGTAAAAGTGCATTCTCATATTCGCCCATAGCTGCCTTCGCCTGTGAAAGACCCAAATGGGCATCCTGGATACTTAATTTAGCACCAATCTCCCCACCCAGTTGCAAAGCATGAGCATAAAACCGGTTTGCTTCCGGATATTGTTTTAGCCGCAGGTAGATTGAACCAATCGTATTATTTGAATTGGCGATCGATTGCTTTTCACCCATTTCTGTCCAGTTCTTCAATGCCTCAAGCAGGTGTTGTAAAGCATCCTGAAAATGGTTACTCTCCAATTGAATCGAACCAATAAGATCATGGGCTCCGGCTATGCCGGCTTTATACCCAATGTCCTGAGACAGGTTCAAAGCCAATGTCCCGTGAAATAAAGCTGTCGTATCTTTTTGAATCTTAGAATAAATGCCACCCAGTTTGATATGCGCATCCGCCATACCACTTTTTTCTCCGATCTCTTCATAGGTTCTTAAAGAAAATTCATAGTTCTTTATTGCTTCATTATAATTTTTCTGGTAACCATAGATCGTACCTATGTTGCCATAACTAATCGCTATGCCAAGCTTAAATTTTTTTTCTTCTGCGATTTTCAAAGCAGCTATATAGTTTTCAAGCGCTTTCGGGTAATTGCCGAGGTCTTCATAGATCTCACCAAGATTGCTGTAAGCTCTTGCTTTTCCCATTATGTTATGAATGTTGTCAAACAGGTCCAATGACTTTCTGTGACTTTCAATGGCCTCATCATATTGCCCGAGATGCCATTGAATAAGCCCAACATTCCCGTAGGCATGGGCCGCTCCTAACGTGTCACCGATTTCCTCCGTCAACTTCAGCCCCTGTTCGTAGTAACTCAAAGCCTGAGCATAATCTCCTTTATATTCATATAATTGTCCGAGGTAGCTTTTTGTCCAGGCAATTCCTCTTTTATTGTTTTGTTTTTGAGCCAGCTGCAATGCTTTGACCAGATATTCTTCTGCAGCTGTATAATCGGATTGGCCCAGGTACCTGACACCGATTTGAAATAAATCTTTCACCTTAATTGAATCTGTATCCGACTCTGTTTTGATCCGCTGGAATAAAGAATCGATTTCGTGTTGAACCTGCGTAAAGGCAATACAGTAAGACACCAGAATGAAGCCCGGGGCAAGTAGCTTTCGTAATGTCTGTTTAAACAGGAATGAGGTCACGCACATGGTATCCTGACTGCCGACATGTTATATTCAGTTTACGCTTGTCCGCAATGCAATACAAATTAAGTTGACTTCAGGTAAATACAAAATACCACAAATGGGTAATATTTCGGCCGGTTAAAGGCCGTTTTTCATATGAATGTGTTATTGCCGGGCCCCGGGCTTCACGGTAGGTTTGATTTCGTTTTTTTAATCACCCATCAAATCATACAAGAATGAAAAATTTACCGACCCACTCGTTTCTTTTTGCCCTGTTTTTTTTGCTGAATACCATTCTTTACGGTCAGCACGCTGTCCTGTCAAAGATGAATGACATAAAATCATCCGGTCGTCAGCCTGAGAAAAAGGATCTTTTCCAATTCATGTCCGCGGATGTTCATCAAAGGGCCTTTTCACTGAAGGGATTGAAAAAAGGCATCATCCTTGACATCAACAAGGATGTTCTTGAATCACTTTTTCAACATCCCGTTGACTACATAGAGCTCCCGCTTCCCATATCGGAACGTAGCACCATGGTGGTCACGCTCCAAAAGAATGAAATATTTACTTCAGGCTTTGTTTTGCGCACAAGTTCGGATAACATAAAAGAAATCCCTTATACACCGGGTCTGCATTACATAGGGGTTGTGAACGGTGATCCTTCCTCACTGGTGGCCATTTCGATATACCATGATGAGGTCATGGGTATGGTAGCTACCGATGAAGGAAATTTTGTTTTAGGCAAAATTAAAGGTGATGCAAGCGGAAGGCATGTTTTTTACAACGATAAGGATCTGGACCGCCCGATAGATTTTGATTGTCAGACAAAAGATGAAGGCTTGCCTTATACGGAAGAACAGTTACACTACCAGGCCAGCCAACGCGATGCCAATGATTGTGTTCGAGTATATGTCGAAATCGATGATGAGATCGTAGCCGATAAGGGAGGAGCAGTTCCGGCGGCAAATTATATCACGGGATTGCTTAATCAAAGTTTCGTGCTGTATGCCAACGAATCCATCCACATGATGATCAATGAGATTTTTGCCTGGACGACAACAAGTCCGTATACAGGAACGGGGCAACAAAAATTAGCAGCCTACCAGGCCAATACCCAGTTTTTCAATGGTGATATTTCACATCTCATAGGATATTCCACAGATGGTGTTGCTGCATCGCTGAGCGGGATCTGCAATGGCAATCCGGATATGAGTAAATGTTATAGCGGCATTATCAATTTTTACTGGGACGTACCGATGTTCAGTCAATCCGTGGAATTTGTCACGCATGAGATGGGCCACCTGTTAGGTTCGCATCATACGCATGCCTGTGTATGGAATGGAAATAATACGGCTATCGATGGATGCGGCACAGTGGAAGGAAGTTGTCCGCAACCTCCATTGCCGCCCAACAATACGGGTACGATCATGAGCTATTGCTGGACTACGGGTTTTGATTTTAACCTGGGCTTTGGCCCGCAGCCAGGCAATGTAATCCGCAGTGTGGTAAATACGGCGGGCAATTGCCTTTTCGCCTGCGGCCCTGCTACACATTATTGTGTGTCTTATGGAAATGCCGGCAACAACAAATACATCAAACAGGTCGTATTGGGATCCATCAATAATCTCTCTAACAGCAATAACGGATACGGTAATTATTTATCAAAGAGCACCAATCTTACTGCCGGCAACACATATACCATCTCTCTCACGCCCGGCAACAATGGCAGCACCAAGTACTGGCGTGTATGGATTGATTATAATGGTGACAACGATTGGAATGATGCAGGCGAACAGGTGGGTCAAAAAACGGGAACACAGGTTGTCAGTATTCCATTCACGGTTCCCGCCGGTACACCTGCAGTTTCAACACGCATGCGGGTGTCGATGTCTTATGATGCATATGTATCCTCCTGTGCGGTATTCAATGCAGGAGAAGTGGAGGACTATACAGTCAACATTCTCACTCCGCCTGGAGGTAACAGGTCTGAATTGCACTATTACTATATAGATTATGATCAGGACGGAACCTTGAATCCATATATCACTATTCAGGCTGAGACTATGCCCCTTGGATGGGGTGGCCCGGATATCGATCCGTACACTATTGATCTTTCCAGCACTTGTAACGGAAACGGCGAATTTATATGGGATTGTGATGATACAGATAATCAAATAACATGCGCCTGGTCTCCATGCATTAACTTTGGTAGCTACGAAGTCTGCAACGGCATAGATGATGATGGTGATGGATTGATCGATGCGGATGATCCTGATGTGGTTGCAATCCCCTGGTATGCAGATGCCGATGCAGATGGATTTGGAGATCTTAATGTCTCGGTTATTTCGTGTTCTCAACCTGGAGGATATGTGCCCTGGCCGAATTTTGGAGACTGCGATGACAGCGATCCAAACGTGCACCCCGGGGCCACTGAAACCTGTGATGGAATTGATAATAACTGTGACGGACTGATCGAACAGGAATTATGTAATGGACTTGATGATGATTGCGATGGATTGATTGATGAAGAAGTCGCCGATATTACTTGGTTTTTGGATTGGGACCATGATGGATATGGCAGCCCTACATCGACGACGATATCCTGCAATCCACCTTACGGATACGTATTGAATAATACAGATTGCTATGATTATAATCCTTCCATTCATCCGGGAGCATTAGATTATTGCAATGGATATGATGATAATTGCGATGGTACTATTGATGAAGGTCCTGTATGGTATCTTGATGGAGACGGTGACGGATTCGGCAATCCTGAAGTTGTTTATTTATCCTGCTATCGACCTTCAGGCTATGTCGGAACGGGTACTGACTGTGATGATGCACATGGAAATTCCAATCCGGACGCATCTGAAATTCTGGACGGACTTGACAATGATTGTGATGGCCTGATCGACGAAGGCCTCAGCGTGCTCAACGTTGAAGCCGGTGATTGTGAAGTAGTTTATTACGGTTATGCGCCTGAAGCGTGCCAAGTTTTATCTGTAACAGCCAGTGGTGGTGCAACTCCCTATACATACCACTGGAGTAATGGCGCCAATACGCAAACGACCAGTGTATGTCCATCGACAACTACCATTTATGCTGTCACAGTCACCGATCACAACGGTGTCACCGCTGAGGACAATGTCACCGTGCAGGTGGTTGATGTTCGCTGTGGCAACAATAATAATAAAGTGACGCTGTGTCATAGCCAACAAACCTTATGTGTGGCTCAGTCGGCTGTTGCTGCACATCTTTCTCACGGCGATGTACTGGGTGTATGTAATGCAGAGAATCCATGTCCTGAAGAAAACGAATCCAGCGCCGGTTTCAAACAAATACAGTCTCCCATGGAAATCGCAGGCCAAAGTGCTGCGAAAGAAAACAACGGAATCTCAGATATAAATGATTTCACTTTGGTTCCTAACCCAGCTAATGATGAGGTAACATTGAACACAAATGTTGGCCATGCTATTTTTACCCTGGTGGATTTATCAGGCAACGAACTGGTTGAACAGCAAACTCAGCATGGAAATGTAATCATCAATACATCAACCATAGCAAGTGGAATGTATTTCATCCGGATGCAGACAGGAACGGAGGTGAGGGTGAAGATGTTGATGGTGGTTCATTAAGGCAAAGTACCCCCTGCCCCCTAAAAGGGGAATTTGTAAACAAGTTCCCCCTTTAGAGGGCAGGGGGTCAAAAGATGTAGAGCCGCGATTTATCACGTCTCTACTTTCTTTCTTGTCATGTCGCCTTTATAACGGAAGATTCTATTTTATGCGGCTCTGGTCTTGAGTTTAGCAATAGCATCAATCTCTTTTTTCTTATTCGTTCTCTCCTCTTCAAGGTCATAGTCATCCTGAAGGCCGAGCCAGAACTTCGCAGATGTGCCAAAATATTTAGCAAGCCGGAGTGCACTGTCGGCCGTGACTCTTCTTTTCCCTTTCAGGATTTCACTGATACGAGTCTGTGGGATAAAGGTATCCTTGGATAACCTGTAGGCAGTTATAACCATGGGTTCGAGAAATTCTTCTTTGAGCACTTCACCGGGATGGATATTGTTGAGTTTTCTCATGATGCAGGTTTCTTCAATTAAAACAATCCGGATAGTCAAGGTCCAGGGTCTGGCATCCGTCATCAAATTCCCAACATTTCCATTCAGCCGGAAAATGGCAGCCACTTATGGAAACCCTTTCTTCAATATCCATTAGTCCGCAGGGGTAGTTGCAGACTTTGCTTTCGAAATATCCTACTGAGCCATCGTTTGCTTCAACAGCGCCGGTAACAGAATAAAGCCCTTTCCGAACAACGCCATTCACCGTTCCGTCCCAGGCTTTGGACGGATTATTAGCTTCCACGCTATCCGCCCGGAACACGAGATTTCCATAGTTATCTCTGATGCTGAGTGTAATCACGCGGCGAATGGAATCGCCCAAAACATAAAAGAGGTCATTTATGCCATCTCCATTGGGTGTGAAAACAGTCGGGACAAAGACAATAGCATTGCCCAGTGGCTCGCTAATGGGTTCATTTTCACAACAGCCTTGCAACAGCTTAATATCTTCCTTTTTGCAGGATGAAATCGTGAGCAAAAAACACATAAGCCCGATGTGGATTAAAATTTTCATTATGGATGGGTATTATTGAAATCAGTTTAACGAATGCCATTTTCTAGTATTCTCTGACTAACACATCGGCCGGTATTCCCAGCTCCTCATTAAGTTTTCGGATCATGTCGAGTGTCAATTTCCTTTTTTTATTTAAAATTTCGCTGACACGGCTTTTAAGTCCAAGGGCATCTGCGAGATCCTTTTGTTTGTATCCCAATTGTTCCATCCTGAATTTAATCGCTTCGATCGGATCCGGAAAATCGATTGGATCTTTTTCCATTTCGTAGTTGTCAACCAGGAGCGATACCAGCTCAAGCTCATCTCCTTCTTTGGAATTCCTGGGGGCGTCGAATATCATTTCCAGGCGTTTCATGGCTTTACGATAATCTTTTTCTGTTTTTATGACCTTCCATTCCATATCCTTAAATTGTTAATGCGTTTATTTTATCATATTGTTCGTGAGTTCCTATAAACCTGATCCAGACCACGCCATAATCATAATTGATCCGCGCTACCAACCTGTAATGATTTCCCTTAATGTTGAAAACGACTCGGTTGTTTGGTAAAATACTGACCGAAGGATAATCTCTTTTGATATCCCTGCTTCTGTTCCAGTGTGCTTCTTGAGCCTCTTTATACCAGGCTTTCAACTGCTGTTCACAGTCCTTATGATTAATCCAAAAGGTTCGTAGAGTTCGTTTCGCAATTACTCTCACGCTGTAAAGATACGAAAAGTTCCCAATATGGGAACATTTGCATCCACCCCTGTGTAAAGAGACAATTTACCATGCCTCATCTTTGCAAAAACCACAATGATTCAATACATTTTCGCCAGATGAAAAATTTATTATGTCCGGATTCAGACTAGATAGGCGAAGCTTTATTCGTAATCTTTATCTTGCCATAGCCTGATAAAAGCACTGATCATAGTTTTGAAACGTATTGATACCACCCACAGGCTTCCAGCCATCCTTCATCATTAAGTTTATAGCTTCCTGAATTTTTTGAATTCCTTTAAATGTCCCGCAGGATTCAATAACCCTGTATTCGGTATACTCATTATTTACAAACTCATGGCTTGACATAAGAAGAAAACCACTTACGATCAGCAGGATAATTATTAGGTAAAAGCTTTTCATATTCATAATTTATATGTTTTAAAATTGTTCGGTCTGATGGTCCGGATTAATACATAAGCAAAAGGATAGCTTAGAATCTTAATATTAGCCTTCAGTTTCTGTACATCCGATTTTAAAACAAATTTTATTTTTAGTCACTAATTGCGTAATGCGTTGATATAAATTACTGAGTAATAACACAAGTTTCAAATCTAAAGTGAAATTAATGGCGTGTATTATTTTCAATTTTTATCATAATTTTAAGGAACTCGGCAAAGCCCAGTTGAAACAATCCAGATAAAATTAAAATAAATCCAGTAAGCCAATGACCAGAAATTAATGATATGGTGAATTCTTCTTTATTTTCTTTGGTAAAATAAGAAAAGAGTATACCTAACCCCAAAACTACTAATATGCATCCTAAAGAGTAAAAAATCACAATTATTGACTTTAAAAATGGGTATTCAGTATTATTACTATGATAATCTCTTCCGCGATATTCAATGTCTGATTTCTCACTGTATTTAGTCTTATCAAAATAATATCCGCATATACATTTTTCAGACGCATTAGGATTCATTCTTCCACAATTTGGGCATTTGATATCAATTCCTGTTTCCATTAACGAATTTTAATAAAATTAAGATTACAGTTTTTTCAATGTGCTATAACACATCTTTCCACCCAATCAAATATACTCAAACCTCTGACCTTAAATAACTTCAAATCGCTTCTTTGAATATCCCCATTTCGTAAATACACTGCTCTTTTTTCATCCCACAAAAACAAAAAAGCCGGCCCCTACCTTCAGGAACCGGCCTTTCAAAAACATGTAAATATTTACCTCATCTCATGAAGACATATTTTTAATCCTTCACACACCTCACCGAATACCCGAAATTCCAGTCCGTTCCAATCCCGCTGATAGCGGTGTCATTGTAATTCAGATAACGGGCCCAGGCTATCTCCGATTCGCTTTTTGTGGAAGTCCACCAGTAGCCATACTCGCCTTCAACATTGAAGCCACCCACCGATCCGCGATAACCACCCGGCAGCGCAGAAAAATTACACAGGTTAGTAGCTCCCAGGTTAGGAACTTCCCACCACGTCGTGCCCAAGTCTTTCATAGGACCACCGGCGACATTACTTCCTCCCAGCGTATTAATTAATGTAGTCCATTCAAAGTCGCATGGGATATGCCAGCCCTCAGGCGCGAGGCCGCGCGGATCATTGACAGCGTACCAGTTGTACAGCTTGCCATAAATGGCCGCATAGGTCGTCGAATCATTATTGTAATAACAATACGCCCCGGTCGTCAGCGCCGCCCAGGCAGCAGCATTAGTCACCCTGGGTATCCCATCTCCATTCCGGTATGTCCTCACGTCAAGGTTATGCGTCATCCAGGCATTGCATCCTACCCAGACAACTTCATTCACGCCGATGGAATCTGCCCCGGAACCAGATGAATTTGTAGCTGTCTGCCACGTGGCTTTTCCAGCAGCATCACTTGTCAGGACCTTGCCCGGCCCCTGTGTGCCATCCGTGATCTTAATGCTACCCATGACATCCAGCTTTGCAACGGGTGTTGTGGTGCCGATACCTACATTGCCCTGTGCATGTGTTATGTACGGTATCATGAAACCAATTAATATGATGAATCTATTTTTCATTGTTTATTTTTTTTGATTTGACCATAGTTTCCCCTTTCCGCGAGCGCTGAAGCTACTCAGCGGAGGCGCTAGGGGCCAGGGGCAGTTATCGTTGTATCACAACCTTTTTCGTGAGAATACCTTCTTTTGTTTGCAGACGTATCAGGTAAACACCATTACTCAGCGGAGCCCCTGCGGCATTGCTTCCATTCCAGATGAATTTATTCATGCCTTCATTGCCATCGATATGTGTGACATACAGGTTCTTTCCTTCCATATCCGTGATGATCAGATCAACCCGTTGCGCTGCAGGCAATTCAATGAGACATACAGTTTCATCACGGAACGGATTCGGACGTACGTTGAACGATAAATCGCTTTGCACATCACCGGTAGCAGTAGACTGCAGTGTAAACGGAACCGGATCTTCAATCGTCCCGGCATTGTAGTTGGGAATGAATGTCATTCTCTCATCCAGTTCCCGGATATCACCCGTAGCCGCATCATACAATTTGAAATGAAGCTGTTCACCGCCGGTATTGGCGAAGGTGGTCAGGAAGAATAAATAACTGTTGAGGTAGTCAATATAGATTGCCTGTCCTGCACCACGCAATTCATCGCCTACAAAGGCACCTAGCTCCATTCCATCTGCTGTAGCATTGGCATCACCGTATTGAAAGAATCCGGTCAATGTCATGTTATGTTCGTACTGGTTTGGATCCAAATTCCAGAAGGTCGATATGGATTCTTCATTCCTTTTGTGTGTAACGTCATCACCTGTAAAACTTCCAATGGGATAGGTAAGTGTACCCGCATTCGTCAGCTTGAGGAGATATCCGTTCGGAGCCTGCATGTATTTGAGATTACCAACCCAACCCGCTGTGGTGGTATATTGAGCAAAGGCGGTCTGGCTCTTGATGATATCACCCGGTACCGGCGTCAATGATGCAAGGGCAGCATTGACCGTAAGTTTGTACGTAGGAATATATCCGATCCAGTTCCATCCTGCTACAATCGGAATGGGTGTTGTAGCCGGTGTAAGCGCGTTACCCGTTATCTTAATTGTCTTGGCTTGCGTGGCTGATTGATACATGTACATGGATACATTATCAAGTGTGGTTAATGAACCTGACCAGGTATTATTATTATTGGCTGCAAACTGTGTCTTGCTCTTGATCAGATCACCTGCAGGATTGGGTACATTATTCAATGCTTTATTGATCGATGGATCCGGAAATCCAAGGTTGAATGAAATCCAGTTCCATCCTTTTTGTGCCGGTATCTCGTGGATCAAAGAACCATTGTTTTGCAAGGTCCTGGCAACTCCCGGTGAGGCTTGTTGTATGCTATTGGCAACAAAATTGAAAGTTCCTCCTCCGGGAAATACACCCGGATAGTGTAAACATGCAGAAGCATCAAATATCTCAAGCGACACTGTTTTATTAGTATCACTTTGGTTACCGTAAATAGTTACAAAAGCTATATACTGGGTCGGAGGATTTGAAAGATTCTCCACTTTCACAAGCTTTGCACTTCCCCGACATTGACCATCGATAAAGACACCAACTTGATCTTCTATATCTGATGAAAAGATAAAATTGTCATAAGGAGCTGTTGCATCAATCCTTACCCGACATATTAGCGTCATCGTTTGTTGGTAGAGTCCCGGATCAACTGTCCAATCCGGCGGACGACAAATAGTACGCACATCAAACGGCAGCGCTTCATCACCTCCCATGAAGAATGAATTCAACCCTGACTCTGTATGAAGTACGATTGAATCCTTCCACCATCCCAGTTCTATCGAATCCGGAGCCGTAAAGGTGATGTCACGGATTTCATTCGGAACCATAGTGCCAGCATCCGGTTGAACATGCAGCCAGTCCGGAATGCTGTCAATCATGAAAGGCACAGGAGATCCTGCACGGTTATGGATCTTCACCGTGACGGATTTCGCCTCATCTTCATATTTAGTAATACCCGCACTATCTGTCAGCCAGGCAAGTTCATTTCGATCAACATAGAATTCCCAGTCAAGGTAATCGCGTACGTTTCCAATCAGATCCTTCACGTTATAAATCTCAGCGCGAAGAAGTTTATTCTCGAGGAATTTATTTTGATCTGTAGAATCCAGCACAATCTTATTGTCAACACAAAAAGCTTTGATGTTCAGTTGTTCATCTGTAATTGAATTGAAAAGCTTTGCGTTGAGCGGATTCTGAAGGAAGTCATGACAATCGATTGGCTGGTTAAAGGTGAATGAAATTTCATCCCCTATATTGAGCACGCCATCTGACGGCTGTGGAACACCTATCAGACTCGGTGCCTGTCGATCAATGCGTCCTTTGATGATTTCCGAATACCCGTTTTCGTTGGGTATTGTATTTCCACAAACGGTTACAGCACGAATTTCATAATCGCCGTCCTCAAGAGGGTCCGTATGCCATTCGAATACGGTATAGACAGGTCCCAATGTGTCAACCGTTCCTCCTGGGAATTCCGTATCGTACTCAGACCAATTTTGATTAAACTTCTCTTCGTCATCAGGGACATTGATCCAAGCGCCATTTCCATCCGCCTTCCGGAATTGCAACTTGATACCTTCGAATGATTCAGGGCTCAGGTCATATCCGGATACAGTGATGCGGACTTTGTTGTCATCGATCAGAGGTCCTGTTGCCGGATCCGGAAAGACTACCCAATTCTGTCTCGGTGAAGTGATATTCACTTCACTGCAGGGCCTGATAAAATGAACACTGATGTACTTTCCTGAGAAGAAATTAGGATCATCATCTACATCTATAGCCAGAGCTAAATGACGCTCATATTCACATTGGGATATTTCAGCTACTAACAAGGAATCATATATATATTCTTCCGGACCCCGGTTGACCGTAACAGTAACCGTCTGGGATTCTCCAAAAGGAATGATAAAGTCCACCGGTGAGGACAGCGATGATCCATTCATACGGATGATGGCACCATCCGGGTTTTCTTCTGCGATGGATGTAAAACTATACGTCCAGTCTTCATTAGTAGCGCTGACATTGCCCAGATTGAATTTAAATACAGCCGCTTCATTCGCCGGAACATTAATAACGGTTGCAGAATATCCGGGAACCAGTTCAAGATTAGTCCCTTCGCGGTTAGCCGTACCGGGTTCCCACGGGCACGAGGATTGACCTGCTTTTATATTGAAGACAGGTGTCCGGTAGATAGAATCCATTCCTACATCTACGGTAAATGCATCCAATGGATCATCGTCTTTCAATACATAACCGGCGGTAATCCCTACGGAATGACCTGACTCATCCTTGCCTCCACTGCTGGTATTGGTAACAAATCGTACACTTCCGCCTACACCGACATCAAGAATGGCAATTTTGAATTCGGTTTCCAGAGAGAATTCCTCCGCGATTTTATGTTCCATTTCTGCCGTAGAGGTCGTATCACTTGTTTCCGAGTATTCATATTCTGTTCCGGCATCAAAAGAAATATTCTTAATGTTGCGCGCATTTCCTTTTTGTTCCCGGTTATAGTCTACGATTGACTCCCAACGTTCAATCGATTCTCTATACCGAAGACTGTCTTCATCCGACGTTTGGGAATCTATAGCCAGGCTTTCCAGGGAAGGGATGAGCACCCCGAGTATATAGAATTCGGAATAAATGAAAGTAGTGGCAAAATCACCGGGAGCCACTTGCACTGCGTTTTCGTCATCGACAGTGCACTGCATTTCATCAAATGTGATGTGAGTCACATTTCCATAAATGATATTGAAAGCGGTACCCATAAACACATCGCCTCCCATTTCACCGCCGACAATCAAATCATCATCGCTGGTTGAAACCCGGGTATCGATACTTGTGCAGGTTTCAAAACTGGATGATGAAAGTGAATTAATCGTCACGTTAGCGCCGGCGCCAATATAGGATTCATTGCTTATGTCAATGATAGACCCGACACCTAACGGAGCCGCCACAAATTCCTCCCTGCCCGTAGCATATATCCGGATATCTCCACCTACCTGTGTTTCAAGCTCATTGACCAGTGATATCGTTGAACAAAACTTTTCATCTTTTTCCAGGTAGGAATAACTTCCATCACCGGGCGGATCACGCAAAATAAGCGATGGTACTTCAGGCAGAAACGTAGTAAATGTGCTTTCTTTCGCTTTGGTACCTGTGACTACTCCTGAAATTGTCAGCGAGCCTTCCACATCATCCGTTATTTTTTTACCGATGATTTGGAGTGTTTTATTAAAAGGCGGGCTTGGATTGGGTGTTCCTATATGGAATGTATAGTCAAGGAGACTATTTCCCATAACCGTATCCAAATCCTCATCCCCAAAACCATTGATGATGCGGAATTCGGCCGAATCGATATCGCAAATGGCATTGTTATAATAATACTCCCTAAGTTTTATTTTCAGGTGAACGGGAGTACCCTGACCCTGATCTATGACGTACGGAAATTCAGGACAAGTCGTTTCAAATTGAGTCAGACCGCTGGTAATGACAGGCGTTGGAGGAGCTATATAGGTGAATTTTACCACCGTATCCCTTTTCGAAATATCGATGACGGAACCACCTTCTGTGTCAAAAGCGTTGAAAATAGCAGGATCGTTATGTTTCGTAATAACAACCGCCATATTCTCAAGTGGAGGCAGATTGTTAAATACAAATGATCCGGCATCATCCAGCGTGACATTTCGTGTAAAGCAACCATCCAGTGAGCTGATTTCCACGGTGCATTCTGCACTCGGAGGTGTGATGTTTCTTCCATTTCCATTGTTGCAAAGGCCACCTTTTACTTTTACCGTGACTTTGTGGGTAGTGACATCATTGAATACAATACCTGCAATCGGACTGCTCACATTGTTGACTTGCCAAAACGCCGGCACGAAGACATGCTCTTCGAATTTAGGAGCAAGCATAGCAGTAGTCCCGGGATCAAAATCAATCTCGAACTTGCCCGTGGTATCCGTAAAAATTTTAGGATGGAAAGACTCTCCATTGACCAATATTTCTACGTTTGGGGCAAAGCAATCCGTGTTTGTGTACCGTACATAACCGGTGACGGCTATACTTGAACGGTCATTGAAATCTACCTGGTCCACTGACGTTACACTTGGATTGAGACTCACCTGGCGCGTGGAGGGTGCGAATACATGAGGTTCTATGACCTGGTTTGCGGCCAAAGCTGACCATTCCGTCCCAAATGTATTCCCTCCCGGTAGTAATACCGAACCCACATTACTGATCTGGTTTCCGCTTCCTTCATCCAGGGGGAAATAAACCCGTAGTCCATCCTCCTGCATATCTCTCGAATTGTTAAAATGGTTCTGTATCATCGCCTGGGTAAGAATAGTATCATACACTGCGATTTCGTCAATCAATCCATCATAAGGAAGAACACTGGATGCACCGATGGGTCTTCTGCCCAGGAACCAAGATTGGGCCGGATCGGACCAATTGCCTGTTGTTGCCGGAAGAGTTAAAGTAGCGAGCAACCCGCCGTTTTTATATCCTTTGATCGTATGCGCCGTACTATCCCAGACAAAAGCAAGGTGTTGATACCCGCTTCCCAATACTTGTGTGAATGCCTGTGTTGTACCATTGAGATGGATGTTGATATAATTATTTAGTCCATCACTGCCATCGAGCACCACCCGGAATTCTGTAGTCCCAAATTGTTTGGAAAGTAGACATTGAAAACCGTCGGCTCCCGCGCTGTTCACCCACATTTCAATTGTTGCTTTTTTCGTAATGGCAAAATCCGGAAGCGTGGCATAATCACTCTGATCCTTGTCGAATTTCAGCGAACGATGCATGTAGAAATTTTTCTTCGGTTGGGCAAGAAATGTTGTGCCTGTACCGTAGCTCGCAGATTCAATTCGGTAATACCCATCCTCATTCGTAATACCTGCTGTATGGACAGGAGGACGATCCGGATCAAAATCAGCACCGCAGAAATATAATTTGTGCCGCTTGATGATATCATAGGATTTTACACCCAGTTCTTCATCCATCTTCCAGTAATGGGTGAGGTAAGGTGTGGTGGAAGAAGCCGTTCCTTCCATGACCTGATCAAAGTCAAGTTCATCGAGCCTGTGATTATAGATCCGCAGTTCGTCCAGTCGTCCTATCCATGTTTGAGTACCGTTTCCAGCGTTCGCCAATGCTCCAAAATTGATCGTATCCGGAGGAGGAACAGGGTTTGAAGTGGCGATCGCTGCTAAATTACCGTCTACATACAATCGGTGTTTATTTCCGGAACCATCATACGTGAGTGCTATATGATGCCAATTATGTTTTGTGCCGGCAGAGAAGTCCTTTATAAGATAGGCTGTACCGCCGGATGTCTTTGCAATGGTGATTCCGCCATTTGCACTCGGTCTTGCGCGGAAAAACAATGAATCCATTCCGAAGATCTTGCCATTGATCGTGGTATCTGTCTTTATCCAGAACGTAATGGTCCAATCCTGATCTAAAGGTGGCAGAAACGGTGTCGTTCCCGGTTCCTCCATTGCAATAGCCCCGTCACCTGCATCGAATTTGGCGGAGAAACCCTGCATCGGTGTAAGCATGACAGTGGCATCGGGAACAGCGTTTCCAAGAGGAGTAGAAATCCAGCCGGTTACCACACCGTTTGGGACCTGGAATCCAATGGCACAACTGGATACGCCTTCTCCAAAAATATTTATGCCGCGTAAACAATATGTATAAGGCTTGCCCGCAATGACATTAAAATCATTGTAGCTGCGGATATTGGCATCCACTTTGGCTAGGAAAATTCCATCACGATAGATATTGAAGCCAGCATTGGGAGAAGGCCCGAGGTTGTCAATTTCCCAGGTGACTTGAATGCGATCCAGCAGGTCGCCTTGTGTCGCTTTCACTTTTAGCGCAAAAGGCGGGAGGTAATAACGGGCATAGAAACCCAGCCAGGATGTGTAGTTTATATTTTCCGTGACTCCCACAAAATTCTGGCCTACCGCAAAGGCGGTTTTATTAGAATTGGATTTTGACCTGGCAATGCTGCCATAGTTAAAAAAGGCACTGCCTTCAAAATCATTTGGATCTAATTCCGGTTCAGGACCACATGTTTGTGCCTGTAAAGGATGACCCAGGAAGCTGAAAATAAATAAGCATAGCGTGAGAATATGAGTCGTTCGCATGATTGATTTTTTTAAGAGTGAAAAAAAGGATTGCAGTATGCGGACTTATTTCACCCATATTTCAATCATACCGACTGCATAATTTTCAGTCCCAACGCCCTCATCGTTAGCATTTCCAAATATTACGAAGAAGCTTGAATTACTTGGACCTGAAGGATACCGGCTAACCATTTCTTCTGTTTTCCATTGGTCAGACCATTGAGCGGGGTTATTCCCCTGATCCCCGTTAAGGAAATTGGCAGCAGGACCAAATTGACCCGCATTGTTACCCAGGTTGTTTCCGAAACTGACGTAGGCAGCTTGATCAAACCAACCCACGCTCAATTCTGTACAATTCTCTGTTTTACTGAAAGCGGCCCATCCATTTTCCGCAGCTCCCAAATCCCAGGAATTCAGATAATAATAATTGAAGACAACTTTTACATAGGTATATGTACCGGCAACATTGCCACCGGGTAATGTAAATTGCTTTTTAAAAACCTGGCCCTGTGCAGTAGGCATTAAAGCTTTTCCTGCGAAAGCATCATTAAAAGAAGTTACGGTAGCTGCCACGCCATTTGTTTGATTCCATGCTCCTATAGGAGGATTGGGATTCGGTGGACTATATACTTTCCAACTTTCGGCATCTGTTTCAAAATAATCGGTCTCCACAAGTCTCCAGTCATCGAGCCCGTTATAATTTATATTGGAATTATTATTTAACCTGAGATCTGACCGTGCAGCTATGGAGTCAGGTGTGGCCGTGAGCATCCTGACATTATTCACATATAATGAAACCTGTCCATTGCTTACAGAAAATAAACCACTATCCCGCTCACCTATAAAACCATATCCATTTTTGTTCGCGCCATTTGCTCCTGGTGCCCCCGTTTCTGTGAGCACATTCCCATTGACCTTGATACTGTCTGCAATCACCTGGCCGCTGTTGGGGAATTGATTATTTACGCCTCTTATGGAAAGGGCATAAGGAGCTGAGGTCAATTGAACACGGGGCGTCATTTCAGTCCCGTTTACATCGCCCACTGTTACACCCAGAAAGTAATCCTGGTTGAACGGTACATTATTAAAACTGGTAATATTCCCCAGGGTGGCACTATAGATACCGCTGACCACTTCCACACTAGGTTGGGTTTCTGTCCAGATGGCAGCTCCGGGAGGAGTTGCTGAGGTATAAAGTCTGAAGGTCAGTTGATAGTTATCATCCGGCACGGCTTCCCCGCTTGATTTTTTCAGGATGCCCTGGACGCTCAGTTTGGCTTGAGCATGTACCCGCTCCGCCTGTACAACTAAAATGAATAGAGCAGCGATAGCCAATATCCGCACCGCAGGAATGCTCTTCAATGTGTTTTTGCATTTTGAAAAGAATGAGTTTTTCATGGCTTTACATGTTTTGATGATAAGAATGTTTTTGAAAAAAATCTGCCCTGTTTGGGCCATGTAAAGCTGCGAAGGAGCCTTTCGAAAGAATAGTAATGTGGTTGCAAAAGCAGGTAATTTCGTTGCAAATGCTGGCTCGGGAGTCGGGGCTAAAGCCCCTTAAGAAGTTGTTAGCCGTTTTCCACGGCTTAAAAGCCGTGGTAATTGAAGGAACACTAACCGCGACAGCCTTTAAGCTGTGATAAGATAGGAACTAATCGCCACGGCCTTTAGGCCGTGATAAGATAGGA